>Ga0101944_10003027_pt1 | contig 24826 bp, 30 predicted proteins | sample DewCreD2012metaG_FD_75245 | JGI IMG/M metagenome (GOLD analysis project Ga0101944, IMG submission 75245) | Hot spring sediment bacterial and archeal communities from British Columbia, Canada, to study Microbial Dark Matter (Phase II) - Dewar... ... | reverse complement strand
CCCCCACGGTCGCGTTGGCGCCTCCACGCCTCCGTGGGCGTGCCTCACTGCAAAAGGGAGCCGACCGTCACCCGGCGCTCCGCGCGCCGGAAGCGCCCCCGATAGAGCATTGGCCGCCGCCGCTCGGGGGCACACGGCGGCGGCCCCTACCGTCAGCACGTCTGGACCGGCTGCCGCGGCTGCCGCGATGATTCGAGAAACTGCTGCCACTCGGCCTTGTCGCGCAGGGTGGCCTGGACGGCCCGCAGGTTGCGCGGGCTGGCACGGACCACGACCTGGCCGTCGCCCATACCCTCGACGATCACGTTGACCCGCAGCCGGCGGGCAAACTGTTCGTTCACCCGGCCCGACCCGCTGCGCTTGATCTTGATCGGCGGGTCGAACCGCCGCCACAGTACAAGCTCGGCGCCAGGGTCGGTGACGTCTTCGCACGCCAGCACGCGCCCACGCAGGCGCGCGGCATGCACCACCCACGCGAAAGGCACCGATGATAGGCCAAACCTGATCTCGTTCATTGCTCCCTCCCCGGCCGGCCCTGCCGGCCCGCTGATTGTCGCCGCGTCGGCCGCGGCTTGCCGCCGTTGGTTCCTCACCAACGACACCTAAATTATACCGCGTGGCAAATAGTCGTCAAGAGCTGCGGCGGCATCCGGGCGAAAAATCCCGAAAAAAATCCGCGGCCCTGGAGGGTGGACACTTGGGAAATGGGACAGGCGAAAAAAGGGTCGCGGGAGTTGGCGCTGGGCGATACAATCGGCAAGAAATGACACAGCACAACCGCACACGCGATAATCGGCGACTGGGCGTCGGCGGCCCGAAGGGTCCGCCGGTCGTCTATCCATCACGGCTGCACCAGATACTGGCGCAGCGGCTGCGCAGCCGGCGCATCGCGGCCGGACTCACGTTGCATCAGGCCGCCGCTGCTGCGGGCATCACTGCCGCGGCCTGGTCGGCCTACGAGCGCGGCCGGACGGTCCCTAGCCTGCCCGTGCTGGCGTCGGTCGCTGCGGCCGTCAGATGCGAGCCGGCCGATTTGGTCCCGTAGATACGCCGCCAGCGAAAAAAAATCCCGAAAAAAATGGGAAAATGGGACAGGCCGACCGGGCCGCTGTCACCGAAGCTTCCGCCGCTGCGTCGGGTCATGCAGCCGGCGGTCCTCGATCTCCGGGTCGTACTGCGTCCACGTCTCGCGGAATGCGTCCGCGTGCACGACTCGCAGACGATCTCCGTCGATCCACAGCACCCACCATCCGTCGCGATGCCAGTCCCGCTGCGGACTCTGCCATGGTGACTTTACCATCCGCCACGCGCGGACCTGAAACCTGCCCGCTACGGGGCACCAGTCGTAGAAGATGAGCTGATCGAAGGCGAGCTGCCCATGCTCGTTATAGAAATGGTTCAACTCACACAGGTCCACCCGATCACGTGCTAGCTCATCTACGGGAACGACAGCCATCACAGCCCAAACGACCAGCCTGCATGCTGACATGATCGCCACCATCACGATAGCCACCTCCACCCTGGGCCGTAGATCAGTGCGTCGCTGTGTGGCGGCTCGTGTCGATGGCATGCGACAGGAGACGTGACGCCACACAGGCCATCATGCGACGCGGCGCCCAGCACCACGCCGAACAGGCCCAGAACATGCGGGTTTTGTATGCTGCCGCGCATACGACCGCCAGTTTGGTGCGCCACGGCAGGGCGCGAAATCGCTCTGTTAGGTGCGCGACGATCTGCTCGCGTCGCGCCAGACAGCCATCCCACCCCCACCGATCCATCTGGGATGCCATGTCGGAGCAGCCGCAGGTGCGCGTATGTGGCACTCCCAGGTCCGCCAGCATTCGAGCCAACACGCTGCCTGGCCCAGTGCGTCTGACAGGCTCCCGCGCCTCTCTGTGTACAGCACCGCAGGCGCAGTACACCGGCCAGGCCGGCGCTTTGATGCGCCGGCCACACGAGCAGCGAAACTCGACCGGATCAGGAAAAGAGGATTGCTGCATCGGATAGCTCGCATATCGCGCCCGTGCCGTACCTGCTGGGGCATGGACTCATCTCATTGACTGGCAGGGTCTGCGAGCGGAGCCACTCAATGCACTCATCGCCCGTGAGTGGCCCGGTCGCATAGACACCCACACGCACAGGGCCAGTCACTGGATGGGACGGATCGTCTGCCACCATCAGATGCACGCTGATCGTATACTGCCCGTTGATCACGCCGAGGCACGCGATGATCGCGCGTGGTGCATGCTCCCAGCCTTGCGCTGGGTTGCTGCATGGCGAGGGCTGCTGGGATGAGCTCCAATACCATGAGCACTGGCACGGAAACCCGGCTGGTCCATAGCCGTCGGCACGGGTCAAGACATACGTCCCGTTCCATAGTTCGCATCGCGGGCACCACGGGCACTCGCTGTTTTGGACGTTCCCAACTCCGCTCACCACGACAAATAGCTCGGTAGGGAGCGGCTCGTTGCCACAGGCTGAACACGGCAAAGACGAGATGCACTGGGTCGGGCACTCCCCGCTCGTGATCCGTATGGAATGTGCTCGTGCCCAGCCTGCGCCGCCTATCGTGAGCAGATGCGAGCCAGGATCGACGCCTGCGAAGCCAATGCCGAACCCATCGCACGTCCCTTGCGAGCACGTGGGGTCGAGCACGACATGGACGCGGTTGTGGTCCCAGCATGCCACAACGCGATGCACTGCGCCAGCGTCGAAACCCGGAATGACCTTAGAATAAACAGTACTGCCCTGCGAAATTGCTAAGCGATATGTTCCTCCAGAACGTTCGAGCGACACGTTAATGCGTGGGTTGCTGCCTCCGTGCCCCAAGCCTAACGTCGCCGAGCCATCTTCTGTGTCGCTCAACCGTACCTGCCAGTCGATCGTGAGTGGCCATGTGGTGAGCGTAAACTCCGGCATGCCCTCCCAGAGGGCCTCCATCCCGCCAAGATTTAACGCAGTATCAACGATGCTCCAGGAGCCAGCGAGCAGCCTCCACCAGCAATACATGCTGCCCTCGCAGCATGGATGGCTGGAAGCGAACACGTCGTAAAGATACTCGCACCGTCGATACGTGCATGGTGGACAATACGGCTTGCCATCGGATGGTGCTTGATCCCTGATGGCGCTCACGCGCAGCCAGTCCACTCGCGACATGTCAGCATCGACGCCACTCGCAAATCGCAGCTCAACCTTGGGCCAGCCTTGGAACTTGAACTGAGCGAAGCGCTTGGGGCCGCTTATTCGCCCTCCGCATTTCAACACCACGGTCGCGTCCCAGAGTGTCTCCTCATTCCACGGCAGCGCCTCCGGCACCAAGCAGATCGAAACCTCGACATGATCCGCATCGGAGCCCACGACACTCTGCGTGAGGCATGCTGTCTCGGGTGGCGTTCCGTTAATGTAGAAGCAGGTGTTCGCGATTGCGCAGCCATGCAGTTCGCTGTACGAGGCGCGGCGTGTGAGCGCGCACCATCCGAAGTCTGCACCTGACGGCGAATCCCACAATCTGATCTCAAGGGTGCTCTCGTTATTCTGGGCAGGCAAACGCACCGAGCACTCGACCTTCAGTCCTTCGACCCAGGACGGCACTCCGTCCCATCGCGCATACGACCAGACCGGCATCAAGAGGTGGCCGTCTTCGATGTATGGGTCCTGCCCACCATAGACATAATGCCCGATCGACCAGTGCGGATCGCTCGGCATCGTGTCGAAGTTCGTCTCGAAGAGCGTGCAGGCCTGGCCCACGGCAGGGACCAACGCGACCGGCACACCAGACGCAGTGCGGCCGGCCCACAGGCCGATCGCCGAATGTCCTGCCGCTGGAGGAATGGTGAGGCAGCCTGAGGTGATGGCGAGAGGTTGCCCGCTGGCTGTTCGGCCAGCCAGCACGGCCAGCCGCTGCTGCTGTTGCTGGATATTTGGATGGCACGGTTGGGCGCCTGCAATGGGCGCATTGCCTGTCGTCCTCCCGAGCCAGCGCGAGATCAATCTGAGCACCATAGCCACCACCGTCATGCGTTCTCAAGCAGCTTGACCTTCAGCGGCGCCCCGTCCTGAAGCGTTTGTGTGGTGCTGTCGTAGTACAGCTCAACCGCGTCATAGAGCCCATCGGCGTCTGGCTCGCTGCTCGTGATTCTTACGGCTACCGCCTGCGGCCGCTCTGGCCCAAGGTACAGCCAGACGCCAGCGTGTCGGTCATACAAGAGCAGGACATGCTCGCCGACTCGCCCAGCAAGCAAGGTGTCTTGCGCGGCATGGCGTCTCGTGCTGAACGGTGCGATAACTGGAACCTGCGTTTGCTGCGCGCCCCATTGCCTACCGTCGGGGCTGTTGCCCACCAGCAGCAGCTCGGCGATGGTCCATGGATACTCGCCTTTAATTCCTGCGGGCGTCGGACCGCCGATCTGCCACGGCTGCGTCAGACGCGCCACAGCGAACGTCATTTCGGCCGGTGGAATCGCGAGCTGACCGCTGGCCGTGGACATGCCCTGCGATGTGCCAGACATCCGCACACCGCCAAAGGCGGCCAGCGCGACCGTGTTCAGAGCCTCGGCCGTAAGTGTTTGGCCCTTGCGGAAGATCGGAGGTGTGCTCATGTGAACATGCCGCCGAAAACGACCGGCTGATAGCGCAACTGTGGCCCGGAATCAGTGGAGACATACACCCGCTTCCATCCATCGCGCCGCAGCTCGTGATTCCATCCCATCGCGCCAGAGCCAGTGTCGATCTGACGGTGATGGAAGTGGACTGTGACCATCCAGGCAGCAGGATTGGTCACGGAGCCCGCTATCTCGGGCGCCAGGTCCCAACTCGTCAACAGCAGCGTCTCGGGTGGCGCGCTTAGGAATGTATCCGAATTGACACGCCCTTTCAGGGCCTGGAAGCGTCCGATCGGTGGATCGTACACGAAATGCCAGCGCACCTGGACATCCGTCAGCGATACGTAATATCGCGCCGCCGGCGAATCGGGTGGAGGCAGCGGTCCCGATGCGTCGCCGCCAGTGTTGTCCTCCCAGCGAGGTGTCGAGGCATCCACCTTCAGGAACTCACCGCTGCTGGAAATTGTGATCTCCAGCGCGGTCCCGCTGCGCATGTTGGGCAGCGGGATTTCGGCTGGCCACCAGAGGCCTGGGCCATATTCGACTGTCACGATCGCCGGCGTGGTTGGGTACTGGATGATCTGTGTTGCGGGAGTGGACAGATCATATGGCGCGCCGACCGGATCGCTGACTGCGGGCTCGATCGTCACGCGCCTGGCCCATGCCCAGGGCAGCTCGGGATGCTGCGTCCCGATCAGGCTATTGGCCAGGGCGTAGCGATCGCCCCAGTTGCACATGAAGCGTCGCGTGACGGTTAGACCGCTCGACAGATCGAAGCTTGTCGTGTTGGAGCCCGCCAGTTCCCAGGTCGGCATGATGCCACCTCCGCATCACGACAACACCGCAGGCACGGGGCCTGCCAGCTCCACGCGCAGTGCGTCTCCCTTGGCCGCTCGCGCCAGCCGCTGCGTGGCGTCGGCAGTCTTGCGGGCCGCTTCCTCCTGCTTCTTTAACGCATCCTCCTGCATCTGCCGCGCCAGTTCAGCGAAGCCAACGAAACGCGCGCCACCGCCAGCTCCTTGTGCCGCCTGTGTTGCTGCGGCAGGAGCTTCTGTGGCGGCTTTGGCGGCATTCGCGAGTGCAGATGCTGGCGTCGTTCCGGGCGTTCCCTCTGGCGTCTTTGCCCCCTGCATTGCGGCCCACGCTTCTGCCAGCTTCGCGTTCAGGTCGTCCAACTTCGACGAGCTTTCCTCGACCTGCGCCTCCAGGAACTGCGGCATCTCCTTGATGCTAGACTTGAAGCCATCCAGGAGTGGCGTCCAGTTGAAGTTCCATTCGCCCGTGGCGATCCAGCTCGTGAAAGCCTTCCATAGGTTCTTTAGGTTGTCGAACATGTTGGTGGCGATCGTCTTGGTCGCGTCGGCGATCGTGATGAACACATCGCGCCAGTTGGTGAGCAGCCAGTCCAATCCGATGCCGACGTTCTGAAAGAACACCTTCACGCGCTCGATCGAGTTGCGAATGAACAGACGCAGCCGCTCCAGGGCGATCTGCCACAACAGCCCCCAATTATCGACCACGAAGCGCAACATGGTTGGCACCTGGGCCAGGGCCTGGCCGAGCCAGGACAGACCCTCGCGGACATGCAGCGTCTCGATGAGCATGCCGCCCATCTGGGCTGCTGCCATCTTCAGGTTCCCGGTTACAGTGGACCACAGCCCTGCCGTGGTCTGCGAGAGCTGCTCCATTCCGCCAGCGAACTGACCGCCAGCATCGGTGAGGCTTGCGATTGCCGCTTGCACTTCTGGCAGGCCAACCTGGCCCTCGGACACAAGCTCGCGGACCTGCGTTTCCGCGACGCCGAAAACATCGGCCAGCGCTTTGGCGATCGGAATCCCGCGAGCCTGGAAGCTTTCGAGTGTCTCCGCAGTCAGCCGTCCTTGGGACGTGATCTTGGCATAGATCGCTGCCATCTCGCCAAGGCTCGCGCCGCTAAGCGCCGCCATGTCACCCAGCCGCTTGAGCGAGCCCATCGCTTCGTCGGCGCTGACCCCTGCTGCCAGGAGCTGCTTGGCAGCCTCTGCAATTTCCATCTGCTCAAACGGCGTTTGTGCCGCAAACTGATTGATCTGATCGAGCATCCGCGCCGCAGCATCGCCGCTGCCAAGGAGCACGCGAAAGCTGGTCTGGAGTGTTTCCGTGTTGGCGGCAAGAGCGATGGCCGACTTGGCCGCGCCTGCCATCGAGGAGACCAGCCCTTGGCCGATCCCCATGCCCACGCCAGCCAGGATGTTCGCAGGCGATACAGCCTGCGACAACGTGCTGCCCAGCCGTGCGACGCTGGCGATTCCCGATCTGGCCGCTGAGCCGATAGATGTCAGCCCGCGCGCGACTCCTCCTATCGCAGCTTGCACTGCGCCGACGCCAGCAGCGCGGAAGACGATCACTTGCTCTGCGAGGCTCGCCATGCTTGCCAGTCCTCCAGTGACATCCGCACCACAGGCTCGTCTGGCCCTACCGCGCCCATCAGAACCGCGAGTTCGTACAGTGTCATCGCCATCAGGTCATCGCGTGCGATCCCCTGATGGACCGCCCAGCGCAGAAGCTGCGGCCAGTTCATGCGGGCGACGTGGCGGCCGGCGGCGCCTGAGCCGCCGGGCCAGCGGAGTTTTTTATTCCGCCCTCGATGATCGGTGCCAGCCACGCGATCTGCGTGGTCATCGGCACGTCCGGCAGAACCTGATCGAGCCACTGCGTCACCTGTTCCCACGTGCCCAGCTCCTGGCGATGGTGCCGATGCAGCACCAGCAGCCACGACAAGACGGCCTGCGCGAACGGGCTGAGCTGCGCCAGCTCGTCGCTGCGCAGGCTGTGCGTGCGCTCGACCGAGCGCAGCACCGAATCCCAGAACGCCGCGGCATGCGATGCCGGAACCTTGCCGGCCGCCTCTAGCGCCTGCGCCAGGATGTTAGGCCGCTGCCGCAGGAATTGGGCCTCGGCCGCTGCCCATGCCGCCACAGTCGGCGTGGCCAGTCGGTAGGTCTTGCCGCCGAGCGTGAGTTCCTGCTGGACACCTCCAGTCAGCCGTGCCAATCCATCCATCGTGTCGTTCTCGCATGATCGTGGTCACTAGCTCGTCGTGAACGCGCCGCTCCCCTCGAAGTCCACGCTGTAGGAGATCGCCTCGCCTGTGTCCGGGTTGACGGTGACCGTGCCCTTGCTGATGATCGCCGTCCCGGACCAGGTCTGCCCGCCTTCTCCCTCTTCGAGCAACAGGCTAACAGACTGTCCGACTTGCAGCGCGGTTTCGCCCACGTACTCGAAGGAGCCCTTATAATCCAGCACGCCCGCGACGCCGACTTTGACCCCGCCGACGCCGTGCTTCGACACTTCGCAGGAGGTTTCTAGCTTCCAGTTAATGACTTCTGCGACATAGGTCGCGCCGACCTTGACCTTGCCTGACTTGCCGCTGCGCATGCGATCCTCCTATCGCGGCCATTGCACCGCATAGATGATCTGTGCCTCTGTCTTCCACCAGTCATCGCCGCGCGCGCCCTCATCGCGCGCGACCGTGAACTCTTCAAGCCGGCCATCCGCTGCAACGCCCGGATCGGCTGAAAAGGTGCGATCCGCCATGTCGAGCAGCACCTCCCACGCCGTCTGCTCCGCCTGCTGACGATCCAGGCCAGTGCCCGTAATGGATGCGTTCAGCGTTCCGTATCGTGCCGCATCACTGCGTTTGGTGACCTTGAGCGCTATTTCTTCGATGGTCAGCAACGGCGTGTGCTCTCCAGATGAAGTTCTGCCAAGATGCAAGCGCCAGTCGTTCAGGCCGTGGTCGGTGAGCACCTGCGACAGAACCTGATGCAGCGCGTCCATCCATGTCGTCATCGCTCACCCCTTGAGGCGCAAGGTCGCTAAGGTAGGACGCACACGATCCAGCGCCGCGCGGAGCCACGGCCTGGCTGCCACGCGCCGCGTGCCCACTTCGAGCATGCCCATATACTCGGCGTTCTTTAGGACGCCGAGACGCACCAGCAGCAGGTTGCGGCGCGGATCAAGCTGCACGCTGCGGCGGCCCAGGCTCGTCCGGACCATCGGCGGCTGGCCGGGACGACTGCCGACGTAAACCGTGTACTGCGAGCCTTTCTTGCCGCGGGATGTGTTGCGCGTGCGGCGTTTGCGGATGCGCTGCGCTGGCTTGCTGACCAGCGAGATCGCTTGCGTCCGCGTGATGTTGGCGGCTAAGAGCACCAGCTCCCAGGCACGCTTTTCCATCTCCTTGGCGGCCGCGCTCGCGTTATGTTTCATCCTGAAGGCCAGGTCGATCATGTCATTCCAGTCATTGCTTGCCGGATCGTCCAGACGGGTCCATCAACGTATTCCTCCCCCGCTTCATCGGCCTGCTCCAGGATCGCGTTGATCCGCTCGATTTCTTGTCGGAGCCAGCTCAATCGCTCGTCCCAGCGCGTCTCGACAGGAGGCGCGGTCCTCAAGGCCAGTTCCTCTGCGTATCGGTCCCGCGCGATACGCAAGTTGTCGAGGTACGTCATGTGTGGCCCCTTTCATCCACGCACCAGCCGAACGAGCACATAAAGCGCCAGGATCGCGACCAGTGCCCAGGCCAGGGCCTCCATCCGCATCGGTAGCCACAGCCACCATCTCACCCACTGCCAGAGGCTCAGGCAGCAGGAGACGATGGCGGCTGCTGCCCTCCAGAGCCACCCGCGGCTTTGCGGATCACGGTCACGATCTGCTGGGCCATTTGGTCGTCGATCAACAGGCGGACGCCGCTTTGGCGTGCCAGGTCCCGATATAGCATCCACACGTTGCTGAGGGCCAGCAGCAGCAACAGCACCGTCTGGAAGCTCGGCAGAACCTTGCCGAGCAGCGCCACGATCAGCAGGCCCAGGTTGTCCGCCGCCGGCCCGCTGGGGCTTAGGGGAGAGATTGCCGGCGGCGGAACCTGGAAAGGGACAGGAGGCTCAGGCAGCGGCGATGGCGGAGTGGCTGGTGGCCTCCATGGTGACTCTGTCTGCCCGGTCGCTTCTCCAGATTGACCGATGCCACCTTTGGCGAGAGCCTTCTCGGTGATCTGTTCGCGTTTCCACGCCTGATACTGAGGCGCGACCTTCTTGGTGTACGCCCGGATCGCGGACCGCAGCTCTTCGTCTAGTTTGTCTGGGTCGATGTAGCCTTGGTGCATATAGACGATGGTCGCTGGATCGCCGAACGATCGGTTCATCGGCGGCTGCACGATCAGCGTTGGGAACTGCGTCGGCTTGACGTTCTTCCACCGCCAGGCCTGCGATTGGTCCTCGATCTGCACCACCTGCCAATGCGCCCAGGATTGCTTGGGGTCCTTAACGTTGACCCAGGCCTTGAGCTTCTGGTGCGAGGCGAAATCGGCCCGCATCTTGTCGCACCATTGGCAGCCGCGCGTGACGACCAGCGTAAAGAACCACTTGTGACTGTCGTCTGGAGGAGGAGCGACCGCCTCCACGAAAGCCAGGGTGGCCTCGTCGGTCTCGCCTTCCGTCCCGCGCACATGCTCGACCATCGCGCCGCGCCGATGGATTTCCTCGACCGCAGCAGGCGGCACGTTGCGTCCTTCTCCTGGACGCGGCTCATCGGTCGCTGCCATCATCAGTCCGGCCAGGGCACCAGCCAGCGCCACCTCAAGACCAGTCATATCTCGCCCCCTATTTCCACCACGCGACGATGATCGGAGGAGGCGGAGCCGGCGGCTCATCCGGCACAACGACCCACGGCCCGCTTGCCATGTGCAGCCGCCGGAACTCCTCCTCGGTGTACTCGTCGATCTTCCATGTCGAGTTGTTGTTGCATACCTTCCACGGGCGAGGATCGCCCGGAACGTAGCCGTAAAGCGTCTGGAAATGAGCGCGCCCAGCGCCAATGGCTGCGAATCGCCCAGTCTGAGCAGCCCACAGCATCCAAGGCCGCGTGTCCTCGTAGGTGCGGCCTGTGACGTTGTAGACTTTCATCCCGCGCCGGCGCGCGTATTCGGACACACGCCCAGGCCACGATCCGCCGCGCTCCGCCGGTCCATAGGGCGTGTCCCACAACAGGTAGGTCCACTCGGGGCGGTTGATCCACATCCCAACCATCCCGAGGCTGCACTGCACGCACGAGCCGTCGGGGTTGCGGAACCATGCCCGATACTCTGGCGGGATGTCCATCATTGCCGGATGCTCAGCCCAGGTCGTCCCCTGGGCCACCACGATCCATCCGACGATCAGGACCCATCGCCAAGCGGCAACCATGCCAGATAGCAGACGATGCGCACGATCGCTTGCACCTCCTGGGCGCCAGGCGGCCTGATCTTGCCCAGCGCCTCCTGCGACTCGATCTCGTCGAGCAGATGCTCGGTCAGATCGTCGATCGCCTTCCATCGTGCGCGCCCCATCCATCGCTGATGCTTGCGCAGTTCGCGCGTGGCCTCCACGGCCGCCGGCAGCGACTGGGAGAACGACGCCGCAGAGCGGCTCGCGACCAGTTCGAGCATGCACTGCGTCCATTGCCGAAACATCATGTGCCATTGTCAGCTCGGCAGGCTGCGCCCCCAGATGCGCGGCTCAACGACCACCGGCCCACCGTAGCACGAGGCCACGAACTCCACCTCGATGTCATAGACCACGTTGGTCCGGTCATCGCGCACCTCGCGCACCTCCAGCGGCCAGACTTCGAGCCAGCGGAAGGCGCGCGCGATGTCCCCATAGAACCACGTCCCTGATGCTGTCGCGTCATCCACGCCTGCCTTCTTCTGCTGGCTATAGACCAGCGGGCTGATGATCGGCGTCAGGCCCAGCCCGGCCAGTGGGTTGCCAGCCACGACGACATTGCTGCTGCCGCTGCGGGTTTCGGTCGCAGTGACCGTCCGCAGCACGCGGCTGCGCAGTTGCGGTGGCGCCAGAATGAACCTCTGCATGAGCATCGGCGGCAAGCTCGTGCCCGGGAGCGTATTGGTCAGGAGCGTGTTCTCGATGTCGTCAATGTCGGTCCAATCCGCGAACGGATTGGCCGCCAGCGAATTGACCCATCGGCCGCTCGTCAGGAACAGGTCGCTGGTGACTTCCGAGCTATCTGTGCGGCGCTTCTCGATCACACAGCCACTGACCATGCCAGTGACTGTGTCGACGAGCATCTGCTCCTTCTGCAAGGCCAAGAACTCTCCGATGCGGCGCGCGGCATCGAGCACTTGGCCCGTCTCATCAAACAGGATCGTCTCGCGTGTGATCGCCAAGCGCGGGCCGACCTTCGTGAGCTTCTTGGGGCGCACGTACTCGGCTTGCATTTCCACGAGAGGCTTTTCGACTCCTTCCCCGTATTCCAGCGACTTATCGCCAGCCAGGGGAAGCGTGAAATTAGCCACGCGCGGATCGCGCGAGCGGACCGTGGTCGTCGGGATCGTGCGCGACAACACCGCCTCGGGGATCGCGTATCCCTCCAGCACCTGGGCAGTGACGATGCGCTGCGTCACGGCTGCGAATGCGCTGCTCGACACGGCCGATGATTCGGACAGCGGCACGCCCGATTCCAGCATGGCCAGGCCGTCGTGTCCGATCGGCTGACCATCCGCCATGAGGAACCACGCCGCTAGGTCGCGGATCGAGAACTCTTGCGGAGTGATTCCTCCAGGCTCCCCAGCACGGCCACGGCGCAGCGCCTCGCTGAGGTCCTCCAGCAGCCTCTGAGGCGAGGCAGCATATTGGCGATGAAGTTCGCGAGCGAGCGTCTTTGCCATGATGATCTCCTTCTGTCGCTACAGGACATTGAGCCGCGAGACGATGCGCAGCGTCACAAACGGCTGAGCTGTGGTCTTCGGGCCAATCACCCGGGCGATGGCGTCTGTGGCCGTGCCCGTCTTAATCACTGTTTGATTCTGCACATTGGTGCCATCGCCAATTGCAAGATAGTCTCCAACGTCGTAGTCGGTGCCAGAGCCGCTCGGGGCCACAAATACGAAATCGCCGCCAGTGGCAACCGTCACTGGCGTCGTGTCTCCGGCCGCATGCCCGGTGACGGCCACCCCCACAAAGCGACCAGCGAAGGCTGTGACCTTCGCCGCATAGGTGCCGCCGCTGACCTGGGTGGCTGGACGCACAGCATCAGCCGCGGTGTCATAGAACAGCAGGTCTCCGACCTCGATCACGTCACTGGAGACTTTGGGCAGGGTGATCGCCTGCGGATTCCCCCGGACTTGTCGCGCGTTGTTGGCCATGTGTTTCTCCTCTTCAGTTGGCAGTCACTCGCCACGCGCGGACCCGGTCCACGAAATCCGGGACAGTCGCGCGGCTTGCCACGGGCCCGCTGGTGGCCGGCGCTGATCGCTGCTTGGCCAGGAGCTGGGCCAGCTCCGAAATCGCCTCTTGTCGCGCCTGGGCGTCGGCAGACTCCAACAGACGCATCCAGGATGTGGGAACGTCTTCCGCGCGAATGCCAGCCGTGCGAAGCGATTCGAGCAGGGCCTCGCGGGCCTCGATCTGCGCCAGCTTCTGACGCAGTGCGTCGCGCTCCTTCTCCAGGTCTGATAGTTTCGCTCGAAGCTGCGAGGCTTCGACCACCTGCTGGACCAGGTCGGGTCGTGCCTCCTGGAGCTGCTGGAGCGTCAGGGCAGCGAGAGTGTCGCTCATGTCATCATCTCCCGTTTGTGACCGTCGATCCTCAAACAGCGATTGCGTGGTGGCTGGCTCCGCCACCAGATCAACACTGCGGACGGCGGTGATCGCCTCGACGATTTGCTTGCCGTCCTTCCACGTGGTGCGGCCGGTCGCGTCGTGAGACAGGCCTAGATTGGTCGGTGCGTGTTCGGCGTCCCACAGAACCTGCTCGGCCAGCGGGTGCCGCGGATTGATGATCAGGTCGGCTCGGATGCCGTCCTCGGCCAGGCGGCAGTTCTGCAAGAGGCCGATCCGGTCGCGGTAGCTCCGGCGATCTGCTGGGGCGTGGTCGATGTTTACCGGCCGGCGCTCATAGAGCCGCAGCGCCTGCGCCATCCCCTCCTTCAAATACACGCGATTATTCGCGCTGACCAAGCCAAGCACCTTGACATCGCGGATGATGCCATGCTCTCGGTCGATCTTCAGGGCCGCGTCGCTGGCCACATATTCGAGCAGGCGGCAGGTGCCGTCCTGGCCGCCTTCGTGGCGCCCGCCGCCCCGTGCTCGCACCGGCGCATCCATACGCTACGCATCCCTACGCCGCAACAAAAAAGGCCCGGACGCGCTCCATCCAAGTGAAGCACGCCCGGGCCCGGTTGTTCCGACACCCAGTCAGTCGTTGTCAATCTATGGCCCAGCGGCCGCCGTGTCAAGTTCCGAGCTTGTCGGTCCCCTGCACGGTATGCCGGACGATCAGCGGCTGGCCGGCCTCGAAACTGATCTCGATCCCGACGACCCCAAAGAAGCGCTGCTTGGCACACTCAGCAGCAAGCCTGGCGAGGCGCTCATGGGCACGCACGACCAGCGGGTGCTCGGCCATCGAATCGCCAAGCTCCGGGCTGGCAGCGGGCGCCTCCTTGCGTCGCTTGGCATCCATTCCAACCTCTTCTGTCAGGGAATCGCTCCAGGTGGAAGCTGGTGCTCAGTCCCCCAGTCATCGCGCCATGGCCACAGGCCCCAGGCGACGATCTGGCCCTCCATCCTCTCGACCAGCGTCAAGGCGGACCGTGCCTCCTCGCGTGCGCACTCCGGCCAACGCCCAGCCAGCCGCGCCGCCTCCATCGCAGTCAGCACCTCGCCATGCCAGCCGCTGAACGAGCGCCCCTCGTTGCCGCCGTAGCGGACCAGCCGCCGGAAACGATTGTCTTCAGGGTCCGGGATTTCCACGTCCACCCACATGTGGTTTGGGCTCCCAATGCAGCTCGTCCACTAGCAGCTCGAACAGTTCCCGGTCGTAGTCCAGCAGGCCTTGAGGGTCATCGTACAGCATCTCCATCGCCATCGTCAAGATTTCTCGCCCGCCGACGAACCCCTGATAAGGATTCGGCCACGGCTTGCCGTCGGTTCGCTCAAGGTACATTTCCTGCGGGCCATAGCCGCTTCCTAGATGCTGTGGCGTTGCGCCCTTGGTCACCTGGTCGTAATAGGCGGTCATCTTCGCGCGAAGCTGCTTGGCGAACTGCTCGACGTGATGCGTCAGCTCGTGGACTGTGTCCTGGATCAGCTTGTAGCGTCCAAAGAGCACCACTTGAGGCTGGTCGAGTCTGTAATAAGGCCGGCCTTGTGGGCCCCCGTAGGTGATCGGGACAGGTTGCGCTATCTGATCGAAGACATGTTTTGTGATCACACGCGACATCCAGTTGATGGCGGCCTCGATCGTCTGCCTGGCATCGGCTGGGGCGTCGGTGGGCTGGATCGCCGGCAGCGTGCCTCGCTGCGACTGTGGCACCTCGATGCTGTCGTGGATGGTCTGGTGCCGGATGGCCTGCTGGCGCGCCTGGGCCGTCCGGATCGCAGCTAGCAGGTCCTCCTGGTCGGGTGCCGGCAGCGTGCTGACCGTGACCTCGTAGCGCAGATCGGCCAGCTCTGCCAGACGATGTTCGTGCCACTGCCGCCGCCGGTCGATTTCCCGCGAGACCTCCTTGCCGCGACGCAGTTGCGACGCGAAGCGCTGGCGGCGTGCGGTTTCTGCGGGTGGCAGCTCGGTGAGGCTCTTGGCCACCTTCTGGACGCGGTCCCGCCAAGCTCGGGCCAGGGCGGGCGACAGGGCTCGGGCGATGTCGGCCCGCTGGCCGATCGGATTGGGCATGATCCCCTGAGAGGCCGCAACCTGATAGGCGGCACGCCGGGCGGCCAGCAGCAGATCGACCTCCATCCGTCGCGCGCGCCACTGGTCGAGCGTCTGGTGCTGGAGCTGCGACAGCGGCAAGAGCTGGCCATTCGCGTCGAGGAAGTCGGCGAAATCGGGCTGGCGGTGCGGCATGTGATGCGCCAGGAAGCGCTGTACCGCGTCGTAGCGCTGCACGCCGACCACATGCTTCCGCTGCTTGTCCGTGGCCCGCCGCTGCCACCAGTCCTGATACGCGGCCGGGTCGGGGATGATCTTGTTGGCTTCGGTCCGCAGGGTCCTGACGAGTTCCGGCTTGGCTTGCAGCTCCTGAGGCATCTTGAACACGGGCACCGACAGACAGCGGCAGTTGGGCGCATCGGGCAGATCGGGAAGCGGTGCGCCTGTGTCATCGCGATAGACGCCATCGGCTCCGCGGAGGTACAGCCGGCCGTGGCGTGCCGCATGCTCCGGCCGCGTGTGCTCGTCCATCACGGCCACGATCTGCCTGGCGGCCACGAGGTCGCCCAGGCCCTCGATCGCGGCGTCGGCCGCGCGCTGGGCGACGCGGCAGGCCTCCGTCCTCGCGATCCGCTGCGATTTGTAGGCCAGGCCGCCCGTGATCGGCCTGAGACGCTTTTCGATTCCGGCCACATCCTCGCCCTGGACCAGGCCCTGGACCGTCTGCGCCAGCAGTGCCTTGCGCGCGGCAGCATTCCAGGCCTTGAGCCTCTGGCTCCAGGTCAGGGCACCCGGCGGAGCCTTGGTTAGCCAGTCCCTGATGCGCGTCGGCTCGGGAGGTGGCATCACGTGGTCGCGCACCAATCGCCTCAGCTCGTCCTCGCTCAGCCCCTGCGGAGGGATGTTGACCTCGACTTGGCCACTGGACGCCTCGTCCTCGCGTATCCGCCATCGGAATCGCCGCCAGACAGCGGCCAGGATCAGCCCGGTCGGCAATTGCCTGGACAGTTCCTGCCGCACCAGGTCGAACTCGCGCCGGGCCAGCATCTCCAGCTCCCGCGTCAATTCGTCCGCGATCTGTGCCAATGCATCGCCGAGCCACTGGTCGAGACGCGCAGCGATCCTGTGCAGTCCCAAGCGCTGCGCCTCGCGCGCGATACGCTGCGTGAGGGCCTCCACGCGCGATCGGATGCGTTGTGCGATCGCATCGGCCGCTGTCACCCGCTGGGCCTGCCGCTGCACGGCCCAGGCAGCCAGCCGCCGTGTGACCAGGCCTTCCAGGTCCGCCATCCGCCGGCCTCCCTGCGCCTATTCGAGCTGCCCCGTCTCAGCCTGGTCGATCAGCTTCCGCTCCTGGGCGTAGTCGTACCCATAGCGGGCCGCGATCGTTTGCGGGCTGACAACCTGCATCGTCAGCAGGAGCTGGTCCGCCTGGACCTCCTTGAGCCGGTCGCGGATAGCGACCGTCGGAGCCTCGCCGTCGATCACTACCTGCTCATGCACGCCTGCTGGCAGTCGTCCGTGCAGTTCGGCCAATCGCAGGGCCCGAGACAGGAGCTGCGTATCGTACCAGAGCATCTCCGCTTGCAGTCGCTCAAAGGTGCGGATCGCCGGGGCTTCGGCCACGAGCGTCGAGGCGTAGTTGGCATTGCTCGCATCGCCCGAGAGCATGTATTCCGGCATCGACAGCCGAGCGGCGACCGCGCGCAGCTCCGCCTGGACCGCTGCCGTGAAATTGCCCACATTGATCGAGCTGGATGGAAACTCGGCTTTCACGCCCGGCTCCAGGTCGATGATCGCCCCTGGAGGAATCGTCTCCACGTCCTTTGGACGCTCGCCTGGCTTCGCGCCAGTTCTGGACACGTACTGCTGGATCGCTGAGCCAGATGTCCGCTCATGCTGGCGCACAAACGCCACGGCAGCCTGGATGCTCGCCACGGTCGTCATGTTTCGCAGCAGCTTCCAGACGCGCCGGAGGTTTGGCTCGACCGCCCAGAAGATCGGTATGCCCCGCGGCAGCGCTGTGTCAATCGTGCTGCGGCGATGTTGCACTTGGTCTGCCGGCACCTCCTCGTAGGACGACGGTCCGCGGTCTGGCCTGCGGACGGTATAGGCTCGCACGGTTTCCGCGTCCTGTGGATCGAGCACCAGACCGAAAAGATTCCCGGGCCCGGTAGCACCCACAGGAGATGCCACAAGCTCTGGCTCGATGTATCGCACGACGAGATAGCCATCCACGTCGAACATGCGGAGGAACAGCTCGCCATCGCGGTCCATCCGCATCTGATTGTCGCGCTGCCTGTGGAACCATTGATTCCGTTCCGTGAACTCCGTGATCTCGGCCTGCATGGCGGTGAGCACGTTCGGCTCGATCTCCTGGCCATCCTTGGGCCGCACGGTGTATCGGTGCCCCGTGCCGACCACATACGAGGCCCGCACCTCCAGGGCCGCGATCGCGAACGGATGCCTGATCGCCAGCCAGCGGCTGGCGCGGCGGATGCGGTCAAGCTCGTCCTGCGTGCTATACGGCGGCCACATCGTCGAGATTGCCGACCAATCGCTCCATTCCGGCTCATCCCGACCCAGCATCTCCAGCAGCGTCTCGGTCATGTCATGCCTCCCACAACAGCCGCAAGGCCATTTCGAGCGCATCGGGGCCATCATCATGGGCCCCGTGCGGGAAATCCTGAAGTTGTGCGACCAGCAGCCTGCCTCCCTGATCGTCCTGGACTCGAAGCTCGCGCCGGATGATCAACGACCCCAGCCGTCGGATGCGTAGCAGCTTTGGGGCCGTGTTTTTGATCGCGAAGGCGGGCCAGGCCACGCCAAAGCGTCCCGACGCCTGGCGCTCGAACTCATGGACGAGCAGCTCTTGGAATTGATTCGCTTCGATCGCCACCGCGAGCGGTTTGAAGCGCTCGCAGGCGGCCAGCGTGTCTTGCACAAGCTTCTGCGGGCTTCGTCTGGCTAGATCGGCTTGCACCCAGACTAGGCCGCGCGCTGTGCCGACGCAGACGATCGCGGAGTAGTCCCCTTCGCGATCGCTCTTGCCAAGCGAGGGATCGACGCCGATCAAGCGCACCTGGTGCTCGTCTGGCTGCGGCATCTGATGCGGCGGCACGAAGACCCAGTCTCCCCACAGCGCCTGCGGCCACTCCGCGCCCTCCATCGACACGAACAGCCCCCGCAGCTCCTGGTCTGCGAGCCTTCCGCTGGCCTCGCGCTCGACCAGGTCGAGGAAATCCTGCGGCAGGAACGGATTGCTCCATGTGTCGGCATGCACGAGGTATCGCCCCGGGCCCGGCGTGCCGAAGCGCTCGTACGTCCAGTGCCGCTGGCCCTTGGGCGTAAAGGTGCAGGCTAGCGAGGGGCGCTCCGCCTCGCGCAGCGTGAACAGCACGACATCGAGCACTTCGCGCGGGACCAGTGAGGCCTCGTCAATCCAGGCGGCCGAAACGGTCAGGCCGCGGAGCCTGTCTGGCCGGTCCGCCGTGCGGCACAGAATCTGGGAGCCTCCGCGGAGCGTGATCTGCATCCGGCTCGTGAGTGCGCGGCGAAGCATGCAGCACTTGCGGGCAAGTTCGACCAGCGTCGGCCAGGCGAAATCGCGGAGCATCGGGTATGTCGGCGCCACCACCAGATAATGGCCGCCAGGCTTGGCCCTGCGCAGGATGCGCCATGCGCCCGCGAACGTCTTGCCGCTGCCTCGCCCGCCAACGAAACCGACCAATGGCGCGTCGGCCGCGGCGAACTCGTGCTGCTGCGGTGTCAGCTCGATCTGCACCACGTCGCGGCTATCACGCCTGCTGGCGGCGCTGCTGCGTCGGCTCGACGACGGCTTCGACGATGCGCGGGAGGTGATCATCGGCCTGGCCCTCCGCCGATTCCCGCTGGCCTAGATAGACCTTGCCCAGCCAGATGAGCATCGACACGTTGCCCTTGAGCGCCACAGCGATCTGTTTTTTGCGCAGGCGGAGCTTGAGCTGCGATCTGCCTGTGGATAGGGCGGCCTGGGCGCGGCGCTTGAGCGTGGCCTCCGAAATGCCCAGGAAGTCGGCGATCTCGGCGTTGGTCAGGCCATAGCTGGCCAGCTTGGAGATTCGGGCCGGGTCGATATGGGTAGGTTTTGGCATCCATGCCTACAGCACGTCATGAGTGCCTCACTGTCCGCGCGCCCATTATACCGCGGCAGAGCCTCTAGCGGCCCTTTTTTATGGAAGGCTCACTAGCTTCAGCGGGTCGATCGGCACCCGGAGCACCGTCCGGTAGCCGAAGGCCCGCAGCACTGCGTCGAGGCGCAGGACGCGCGTCGCGACATCCTGCGAGTCGTCCAGCGTGATCAGGTCTGTCAGGAACAGCCCAGCGTCCCATTCCCAAACGCCGAGGATGTTCTGCTCGGTGATCGCCACCGGCAGCCCCTGATCGCGCGGACTGTAGCCGAGCATCTCGCGGGTGATGGACCACAGCGGCAGCGCCCGCTGCGGTCCCTCTTGCAGCCGCGGCACCATTTGCAAGCTCAGCCCCCGCACCTCCACCCGCCACTCGATGGTCGAATCCGTTGGCTTTGGCTGGTCGATCTTCGCGGGCTCGACGCCGAACAGCGGCTGCGGCGGATCATGCCACCAGCCATACATCGGCACCGGCTGTAGCCCATCGCTGGCGACACGCTGCGCGGCTTCGCGGCTGGCGAAGAGCGACGCCTCGCGCGGGTCGCCGGTCCATAGCGCGCGCCGGCCGTCTTGGGCGGCCAGAAACCGCCCGTCGCCGCGGGAGACCGCCCAGGCGACGGGCACCCTCCCGCGCTGGCTGGGGTCCTCGGCCCAGACGAGCGCCAGCCACTCCCAGACCTCGGCGGAGGCTAACTGGCCCACCCGGGCCGCATCCATGCCCAGCCAGGACCAGACCCACGGCTCATCGCCTCCCATGCCCAGACGCTGAGCCATGAGCGCCTGCACATGCTCGGGGCTGGGCACCTCCGGCCGATGCTGCGCCAGCTCCTGCTGCTGCGCGCTGGTGCGCGTCGGCACCTGGCCCCAGCGGGCGCCGCGCTGGGCCGCCCGGACCACCTGCCAGGCCACGGCCAGCGGCACGTCCGGATGCCACGTCGGCAGCCACCACCAGGCCGGACCGAGGCTGTCTACCTCGCCACGAGCCGGCGGTCGGACCGGCATCACCGGTCGCGCCACGATGGTGATCAGGCCGTTCATGAAACACCACAGCCAGTCTGCACGTGGATCGTCGTCACCCAGGTTGCCTGAGGATCGTCGGACCAGACCTTGCGGACCAACGCCTCGGCTACCTGCGCGTCGTCATGGTAAATCACGCCAGTCATCGCATCCAACACGGCGCGCAGAAGCTTATCGACATCTCCAGCTCCGCGTCCAGGCCTCGCGAGACTGCGGCCCAGGGCCGACAGCCCATTTCGGCAGAAGTGGCTCTTGGGCCGCGGGGCGACCACAAGCACCGCCACCGTCACGGGCCCATCCGTCGGCGGCCATAGCCACCGCTGGCATGCTGCATCGCGCACAGCGAGCCGCCAGTCCTGGACGCGCCGCTCTGCCGCGTGCAGCACTCGCACGCCTAGGCTGCCGTCCCGTCTCGCAAACGGAATCGCCCGCATACTGCCTTGCGTCTGCGGCTTTAGTCCGCGGATCGTCAGCTCGATCGACCGCGTCGTTGTGTTCGTCATGGTTCGCGTCCATGCTTCATGCGCTGTCTGATCGGCGATAGCTGGGCCACCAGCAGCCCAACACCAGCGCCCCGTGGCGCAGGCGATCCGCCACTGCGTGCCCCAGCCGCTCGTCTGCCTGTTGGCGGCTGGCGACGTTGGCGCTCATCCAGATCGGGCGCAGGTGGCTGTAGCGGCGATCGACGATCGCGTAAAGGATCGAGCGCTCGTAGTTCGAGGGCTCGGCGTGCGGCGGAATGGGATCCGACAGCACCAGCACGTCGGGCCGCACCAGCTCCTCGATTGCCTGGCGCTCGCAGCCGCCCTGGATCGCGTCGCGAAGGTGCAGCCAGAGCTGGCTGCCGGTCTGCCAGCGTATCGACAAACCCTCCGCCAGTGCCACATGCACCAGGCCAGCCAGGAGGTGATCTTTTCCTGCGCCGCTCGGCCCGATCAACAGGACGTTGACGCCCTCGGCCACGCGCTGGCGCATGCGTGCAGCATATTCGCGGAGCTGCCCCAAGACAGTCTGCTGGGCTGGCAAATGCGCGTGGAACGTGTCGAGCGTGCAGGACTCGTACCGCCGGCCAATCGACTGCCACAGCAACTCCGCCTCGCGCAACTGCTTGACCTGGCGCACCTGCCACTCGATGGCCTGTGCCCGATCGCGCATCTCGCGACAACGCAGCTCGTGCGTGCTGCTGGCAATGCGTCGGAATACCTCAGAAGGTCTCGTATTTGAAGCTCGGGTCATAGACATAGGCTGGATCGTTTCCTTTGTTCGTTCGCGTGTCCTTGGGGCCAGGGGCGTAGCATCCGATGAACCCCTGGGCGATCGAGTAGGGCACCGCCTCGACGATAGTCCGCCCGAAGCGTTTGAGCAGCAGGGCGACCTGCCCCTGCGGGTCCTTGAACGGCTTGCCGATCCTTCGGCGGTATGCAAGCCAGTCGGCGATCGCAGCGCGGACCTCGGGGGTGTCGCACCCCTCGGGAAACTGCACCCGGGAGAAATCCACGTCCGGTTTCCCCCCGCGCTCCCGCGGGGGGAATCTAGGGGGGATATTATTATCTCTCTCTATATATATCTCTTCTCTAGTGGTCATTTTGTGGTCATTCGATGACCACAAATTGTCCACAGATTGTCCACAGCCAGCCTCGCACTGGACCGCCTCGGTAGAAACGCAAGGCGTTGGTGTGCTTGCACTTGCAGACGATGTAGCGGGTTCTGGTCCGTCTGGGCTGCGAGGGGGTGTTTCAATCGCGTTTTCGTCTGAAGTAAATGTGCTTTGTGTCTGTTTTGCTCGTGTTGTGCGCACGTTGTGGCAGTCGTGTGGTCTTTCGATGACCACAGATTGTCCACGCACTGCGCGCATGCTGTGGACATTTTGTGGTCTTTCAATGACCACAGATTGTCCACGCGACCTGCGCGCCTGGTCTCTTTTTTTCAAGCGGCGCTTGGCGCCACCGCTCAGCCAGCGATCGAAGCCTGGAATGGCCAGGCCGTCGCTGCGGATTGTGAGCCACCCTACCTCGGCCAGCCTTTCGAGGAACCAGAGGGGGACGTGCGACACAGCCGCAATCATCCGGCAATCCATCCCTGGAAATGTTCCGTCTGCCGTCTGGGCCTGGGCCCACGCCCAGAACCGGACGAGCAGGCCAACGACCTCATCTGGGCTTCGCTCAGTCAACGCCGCCAATCTTGCGACTTCCGGCTTCCCCGGAAGGTCAACAGAAATCGGAATCCAATCACCATCCATCGTTGTCCTTTCGCAGATTGTACAAGGACGCGATCCGGTCAGTCCGCATAAGCTTTACGCTGTCTCCACCACGATCTCCTCGTGCGCGTCCGCCTCGGCCGTCAGAATCACAATCCCGTACTGATGGGCGATGGTTGTGATCTCTGCGCGATGCTGTGGATCGAGTGCCTCCCACGCCTCCTGCGGCACTGTGACCAGGCCGCCACGGCCGACCTGCTCCGCGGCAATCTCCAACGCGATGCGCCACCGCTCGCCAGGTGACAGTTCATTGAACGGCTCCGCCCCGCGATCCGTATCGCACACAAGCCGCCCCTGCTCAACACGCAGCCTGCTGGTGACGCGGCCGACCATCTGCGACAGCACGTGGTCAGTTGCACGCGCGGCCTCTCGCAGGAGTTCAGCCTTGCGCTGGTGCGATCGGGCCCGCTCCAGATACCGGGACGCCTCCTCCTGGGCCTTGATCGCCAGGTCCTGGCGAACCGCGGCATCCATCCTTTGCCGGCACTCCTCCGCATGGCGCCGTGCCGCCTCGATCTGTTCCTGCGGCACTGGATCGGGCGCCCTCAGGACGATTGGCTCCAGCTCCTTGATCTGGTCGGCCACTTTTCGCGCCCGCTCGATCTCGGCGGTGATGCGCTGGTGCCGATCCCTGGCGATAGCGAGCGCCTCTTGCAGCCTCGCAATATCATCGCTCAGAATGTCGCGCTCGTGCTCCAAATCTCTGATCTCATTGGCAGCTAGGCGTTGCACGCTCAGCTCTTGGAGCCTTTGGCGTACCTCCTCGGCTGCCGCCCGCCGTTCCTCGATCGCCTTGGCAAGAGTCTCCAGTTCCCGGACCTTGAGGAGCGCGTCCTGAAGCTCGCGAATCGCCCGCTCCTTCGTCGGCAGTTGCGGGTCGATCGGTTTGTGGGATGCGACCTGAGCCTCGGCCCGCCTTTCACACGATTCCGCCGCTGTTTCCTCGCGGCGCGCCTCGGCCTCCAGAGCCCTCTTGACCTGCCCCGCCAAGGCCACAGGGTCCTCATCTAGGGTCGGACCGACAAGCTCGCGCAGCTTGTATCCCTCCGGCAGCAGCCCCGCGAAATCGGCCTCATTTGCCGCAGCCCCAGACAATTGGATCAAGGCTTTGATGCGCTGTCGGTCCGCTGCTTCCTCGTCTTTGATCGGCGGGCTGACGAGCTGCGAGATGTCGAGACGTCCCTCCAGGCTGAGCACCTCCGCCTCGCCTGTGCGTCTGGTGCTCCTCCCGATCGTGAGCCTCGCCCCGCAGCCTTCGACAACTCCCGCCCCGGCGCCATCCCGGCACGGCGGCTTGCCGCGCTTCGCGATCAGGCTATCGACAGCCGCCAGGGCGTGGCTCTTGCCCACGCCGTTGCGGCCGCGCAGCACGACAACGCCGCCGCCATCAGGCAGCGGAATGCTCAAGTGATGGATCGGCCCGATGTTTTCGATGTTGATCGTGTTCATGCTTGGCTCTCCGCAGTCTTTGTGGTGGTGGTGATCCCATACTTGATGAGCAGCGCGGCGATGCTGCGCCCTATCGCCTCTTGCTCTTGGTCTGTTGTTGCCGTGTCATCGACTACGTGCGGCTCTACCGGCTGGCTCTGGGCGGCACCGGCTGATGCCGCAGGTTGCAATGTCGCAGCTTCTGGGGGAGGATCGGGGGCGGCGATCTGCCCAGTCATGACCAGATAAAGCATGTCCTGTGCCAGCACGTCGGCGATGGCGTACGCCGCGATCGTTCGCCACTGCTGGCTGTCGATCAGCCGGCCGACATCCTGGCCGCTGATGACGCTTTTGTGGCTCGCCAGCCCGGCCAGCTCCAGGCACTGGTCCAGGCTGACAAATGGCCGCTCTTCCAGCGTGAAGTAGCGCCACAGCGTCATCGTGTCGTAAGTCGGATGGTCGATGCACGCCAGGCATGGCGGAAGCGTGATCCGCTGGCGGACCATCGCCAGGCGCAGCCGCGGCAGATCGAAGTGCCGCAGATTGTGGCCGACCAGCACCGACTCTGGGCCGAGGATGGCCAGATACTCGGCAGCCCGGGCTAGCATCGCCCGCTCGTCCTGGAACCTCTCCAGCGGCACGCCAGACACATGGTCATCGTCCAG
>Ga0101944_10003026_pt1 | contig 24830 bp, 23 predicted proteins | sample DewCreD2012metaG_FD_75245 | JGI IMG/M metagenome (GOLD analysis project Ga0101944, IMG submission 75245) | Hot spring sediment bacterial and archeal communities from British Columbia, Canada, to study Microbial Dark Matter (Phase II) - Dewar... ... | reverse complement strand
CGCAGCGAGCGTGGCGGTCTCCCCGCTGGCCGTTACGGAGGCCGGGCGGGAGACCCCTCACTTCGTTCGGGGTGACATTAACTTAGTTGCAAGTGTCGCTTCGTTCGGGGTAATATTGACAGGCAATCCCCCCAAATTTGCTTTGCATCAAAGCAAGCCGGCCGTCTTTGGGGTATGCTACAACTACGGAGGAATACCGATATGGAAAATACCCCAACCGAGGTGTGGAACATCACCGATTTAATCGCCGTTCAACCGCAGGCGGTGGTCAGCCGCACGCTGGTCAACCAGAAAAGCGGCACTGTGACGCTGTTTGCTTTCGATGCCGGGCAAGGACTGAGCGAACACACCGCGCCCTATGATGCGCTGGTGCAGGTACTGGAAGGCGAAATGGAGATCACCATCGCCGGCCGGCCTTACTCGTTGAAGGCCGGCCAGATGATCCTCATGCCGGCCAGCCAGCCGCACGCTTTGCGGGCGCACTCAGCCGTCAAAATGCTGCTGACCATGATCCGTTCCGGCTGACATTTGAAAAATCAACCGCTTTTGGTTAATATAAAATCACAAGCATTAACCAAAGGAGGATTTTTCAAATGGGCCTGAAAATTACCTGGTTCGGACACGCCGCCCTCGGACTGGAAACGGGCGGTTACCGCTTGCTGGTTGATCCTTTCCTGAGCGGCAACCCGGCCGCAACCACCTCGCCGGAAAGCGTCTCGGCCGATTTCGTGCTGATCACCCACGGCCACGGCGATCATGTCGGCGATGCCGTGCAAATTGCCAAACGCAGCAATGCCATGGTCATCAGCAATTTTGAAATCTGCAACTGGATTGCCAAACAGGGGGTCAAGACGCATGCCCAGCATTTGGGTGGCGGTTTTCGCCACCCCTTTGGCTATCTGAAACTGACGCTGGCGCTGCACGGCTCTGCCCTGCCGGACGGCAGTTACGGCGGCAACCCGGCCGGCTTTTTATTGACCACCAACGAGGGACAGAAGGTCTATATGGCCGGCGATACCGGCCTGTTTGGAGATATGCGCCTGATCGGCGAAGAGGGCATTGATCTGGCCGTGCTGCCGATTGGCGATAACTACACCATGGGCCCGGCCGACGCGCTGCGGGCGGTGCGGTTAATTACCCCCAAACACGTGCTGCCCATTCATTATGATACCTTCCCGCTCATCGCTCAGGATGTGCAGCGCTGGGCGCAACAGGTGGAGCAGGAAACCGGCAGCAAAGTGCATATCCTCAAACCGGGAGAAAGCCTGAGCCTGTAAGAAACAGAAGCGCCTTACCCCCCTCGGCGAAAATCGACATGGCTGGTTTAATGTCCTCTTGAGCGAGCGCAGCGAGCGCGGCAATCTCTGACAGGGCCCCCTCCCGGCCTCCCCCAAAATCGCCAGCGATTTTGGGGGAGGAGGGTGGGGGTGACTCCCGTCAGCACTGGTGAGTGTCGCTTCACTCGGAGGGACATGGCTGGTTTAACGTCATTGCGAGCGAGCGCAGCGAGCGCGGCAATCTCCCTTCCTGGAGGGAGACTCCTCGCTTCGCTCGGAGTGACATGATCCGGGTAGGAGTCGCTTCGCTCGGAGGGTTATGATTCGGGTGAGTGTCGCTACAGTCCGGGGTTTGCGGCTAGCCCGAACCTGCGTTAATGAATAAAGAATGATTCGCGACGATTAGGATTGCTTGATTTCGCGCGGACGCCACAGATTTTCAAGATGGGCAATGACCTGCGGGGTCAAAGCACTCCACGAGCGCACCGGCACTTTCAGGTAGGCAATGGCGCTGGTAGGCAGGCATTCCATATGATCGGTGAGCATCTGCATCAGGCTTTCCATGCCGGGGTTGTGTCCGATGACCAGCACGGTTTGCAGGTCGCCATCTTCTTCCTTCAGGTCACGCAAGGCCTCCAGATAGGATTCCGGCTCACCCAGATACAGGTTCTGGATGTACAGAATTTCACCTTTGTAACCGCATTTTTCGGCCACCAGTTCGGCGGTACGGCTGGCACGAACAGCGGTTGAGGACAGGATTAAGTCAGGGACAAGGTTTTTCTCCTTGAGCAGTTTGCCCATGCGCGGCGCATCCTTTTCGCCGCGCTTGCTCAAAGGGCGTTCAAAGTCGGGCATTTCACCTTCTTTGAAACTGGATTTTGCATGCCGCATGAGGAGCAGATTCTTCATAATTCCTCCCACAGGTAGGTTTTACCGCTGATGATGTGGGTTTCTTTATATAAAAATTAGTATAACACAGCGAGTCAACAGATTGAAGGGCTGGTCAATTGTTAAAAAAAATTTAGTGCCCAATCCCAGCCCTGCGATTCATCCTCCCGCGGGACTGGTTTAATATTGTTGGCAAAATATAAATAATATCGAATTTACTATTGACAATATTGAATATTTGATTAAAATAATTGTAGATTGATTCAAAAAATCAAAGGCGTGGCGTTCTGGAACGCCTGCAAACAGGAGGAGTGATGTATCCCATCTTAAGCCGTTGCCCGGTGTGTTCATCTGAATTGATGGTCACACGTTTATATTGCGCCCAATGCAACACGACCGTCGAGGGGCATTTTCATCCTTCGGCAAACCCCTTTGCCCCACTGAACAATGAGCAGCTGCAATTTTTGCTCACCTTCATCCGCTGCGAAGGACGTTTCAACCGCATGGAAGAGGAACTGGGGCTGTCGTACCCAACCCTGCGCAACCGTTTCAACGAAGTACTGCGCGCTTTGGGGTTTGAGCCGGGCAAGGAAGAAGTACCCGTGCGCCTTTCGGCAGAAGACCGACTGCGCATTCTGGATGAACTGGCACAGGGATTGATTACCCCTGAAGAAGCCCACCGACGGCTGTTGGGCAAACGCGAAGAATCGGCCTGAAAGGCCGGCGGAAAGGAAAGAATTCAACATGGCAAACCCGGAAGAACGATTAAAAATCCTGCAGCTTCTCCAGGAGGGGAAAATTACCGCCGATCAGGCTGCCCGTCTGCTGGAAGCGCTGGAAACCAGCGCCGCGCAGGCAAAAGGCGCGCCCCGCCCGCCCGTCCCTCCCGCACCTCCCTCGCCGGCCGGCGGTGGACGCTGGCTGCGCGTGCGGGTCACCGATACGGATACCGGCAAGACACGCGTCAATGTACGCCTGCCGCTCAACCTGGTGGCATCCGGCATCCGCATGGGGATGCGCTTTGCCCCCGAAATTGAAGGGTTGGACGTCAACGAATTGATGGCCTTCATCCAATCCGGTGAGAGCGGGCATCTGGTGGATGTGTACGACGACGAAGACGGAGAACACGTCGAGGTGTACATCGAGTAAAGCCGCCTGAGAGGTTAAACTTCCTCTCCATAATTGTCAAAACGGGTCTGCAACCTGCCAATCGTCCGATTTGGCGAAGGCACTTTTTTTCCGTATTTTAGAAACCTATGGAACAGAAATCTTCCCTCAAGTGGCTGCGTGTCTTCATTCCCATCTGGGCCGGGCAGGTCTTCTCGCTGCTGGGCAGTGGGCTGGTTCACTTTGCGCTGATCTGGTGGATGACCGAAAAAACCGGTTCGGCCGCCGTACTGGCCAGCGCCTCGCTGGTCGGGCTGCTGCCGCAGGTTTTCCTTTCTCCATTTGCCGGCGCGCTGGTGGACCGCTGGAATCGCCGCTGGGTGATGGTCGCCGCCGATGGTACGGTAGCGCTGGCCACGCTGGGGCTGGTAATTTTGTTTGCCAGCGGACAGGTGCAATTGTGGCATGTCTATGTGGCTCTCTTCATCCGTTCGCTGGGCGGGGCATTTCACTGGCCGGCCATGCAGGCTTCCACCTCCTTGATGGTGCCCAAAGAGCACCTTTCGCGCATTGCGGGAGCCAATCAGGCGTTGAACGGGCTGATCGGCATCGGCGCGCCGCCGCTCGGCGCATTGCTGATGAGCACCCTGCCCATCTTCCAGGTGCTGGCGGTTGACATTGTCACCGCCGGGCTGGCAATTCTGCCGCTTCTGTTCATCGCCATCCCCCAGCCCGTCCGCGAAGATGCCCATCTGGCGGTTACGCCGAAAACGGTTTGGGCGGATGTGCGCGGCGGATTCCGCTATGTGGTTTCCTGGCCGGGGGTTTTCACCCTCTTGCTCATGGCGGCCATGGTCAATTTCCTGCTCAGCCCCGGTTCGGCCTTCATGCCGCTGCTGGTGACCCAGCACTTCAAAGGCGGCGCATTGCAACTGGCGTGGATGCAGTCCGCCTGGGGAGTGGGGGTGGTGGCGGGCGGCTTGCTGCTGAGCGCGTGGGGCGGCTTTCGGCGCAAAATCATCACTTCCATGCTGTCGTTGATGGGCATTGGCGTGGGTGTATTGCTCACCGGAGCAGCCCCGGCATGGGGTTACTGGATTGCATGGAGCGGTATGTTGATTTCCGGAATTATGAACCCGCTCACCAACGGGCCGTTGTTTGCCCTGCTGCAATCCAAAATTGAGCCGCACATGCAGGGACGGGTGTTTACGCTTGTCAACAGTCTGGCTTCAGCAATGATGCCGCTGGGCATGATGATCGGCGCGCCGGTGGCCGAATGGCTGGGCCTGCGTTCGTGGTATCTGTTCGGCGGAGTGATGTGCCTGCTGATGGGATTCATCGGCTTAACCGCGCCTCTCATCAACACGCTGGATGATCAGCAGCCCGGCGGAAAACGGATCGTTCCGGCTGCCGAGCCGTCTATCTCAACGGATTAATCCTCCTTCACCTTTTCTTTACGCTACCGGGGCAGAACGGACACCTGCCCCGGCACGCCGTTAAACACAATCCTTAACAATCTTCTAATCATTTTCTTATGTTTTTATAGTAGGATAGCAATCGTCAAAAACCCGACTCTTTTTACATCTTTGCATACAAGGAGTGAAGAAGTATGAAGCGTCTACTACCCATTTCACTGGTTTTAATGCTGATTGCCTTGTTCGTGCTGCCGGTTCCGGTACAGGCTCAGGATGAAACGCCTGCCGCCGGGCTGACCATCTCCACCACCTATCCAAGCCAGATCATCGGCTTTGGCGAAGTGGTCACCCTCACCCTCAAACTGCGGGCGGACAGTCCGCAAATGGTCAATCTGGAAGTGGTGGGGCTGCCGGATGGCTGGGAAGCCAGTTTCCGCGGCGGCAGCCGGATTGTGGATGCGGTCTATCTGGACGGTGAAACCACCGTCAATGTGGACGTGCGCATCGAACCGCCCGCCAACCCCGAAGCCGGCAAGTACACCCTGAAAGTGGTGGCAAAGGGCAAGACCCAAACCGCCGAAATGCCCATCACCCTGACGGTCAAGGAAAAACTGCCCCCGCGCCTCTCGCTGGACATGGACGGGCTGCCGGTACAGCGCGGGACACCCAGCAGCACCTTCCGCTACACGGTGACGCTCAAGAACGAAGGCGGTGAAGACCTGACCGTTGCCCTTTCGGCCGATCAGCCGACCAACATGCAGGTACGCTTCGAATCGGCCGGTCAGACCGTCACCGAAATTCAACTGGCCGCCAATGAAAGCAAGAACCTGACCGTAGTCGCCGAACCGCTCATCACCCTCGAAGCCGGGCGCTACCCATTCAGCATCTACGCCCGCGCCGGGGATGTGGAAGCCAGCATGGATCTGGCTGCCGATGTGGTGGGTGAAGGACGTCTCTCCATCACCACACCCGATGGGCGGCTTTCCGGTCAGGCAACTGCCGGACAGGATAACCCGCTCAAGATCATCCTCAAAAACACCGGTACAGCACCGCTGCGCGGCATCCAGCTCAGCTCCATCGAACCCAGCGGTTGGTCGGTGACCTTTGACCCCAAAGAAATTGTCGAAATTCCCGCCGGTCAGCAGGTGGAAGTCACCGCCACCATCAAACCGGCCGAAAAAGCCGTTGCCGGTGACTATCTGCTGACGGTCAATGCCCGCCCGGTGGACAGCAAGCAGCAATCGGCCGAATTCCGCATCACCGTGGTCACTTCCACCCTGTGGGGTGTGGCAGGCATCGCCCTGATTGCGGTGGCCGTGGCGGCGGTGGGCATGGCGGTTTCCCGCTTCGGGCGGCGCTGATTCTCGCTTCCCCATTCCTTTTCTGTGGAGGTGAGTATGAGCGAGACCGTCCTCGAAACCCGCGACCTGACCAAAAAATACAATTCGTTCGTTGCAGTGGACCATCTCAACCTGCAGGTTCAGGCTGGCGAGGTGTTCGGTCTGCTCGGTCCCAACGGTGCGGGAAAGACTACCACCATCCTCATGCTGCTGGGGCTGACCGAGCCGACTTCCGGTTCGGTGCGCGTGCTGGGGCTGGACCCCACCCGCCAGCCGCTCAGTGTTAAATCGCGGGTTGGCTATCTGCCCGATCAGGTCGGTTTTTACGATGAACTGACCGCCCGCGAAAACCTGACCTACATCGCCCGTCTGAACGCCATACCCAACCAGCAACTGCCGGCGCGCGTGGAAGAAGCGCTCGAACGGGTAGGCCTGCGGGATGTGGCGGATAAGCGGGTGGCTACCTTCTCGCGGGGCATGCGTCAGCGGCTGGGGGTAGCCGATGTGTTGATCAAGAACCCGCGCCTGATCATCATGGACGAGCCGACTTCCGGTTTGGACCCGGAAGCCTCGCTGGAATTTCTGGAAATGATTCGCGCGCTGAAGCAGGAGGGCATCACCATCCTGCTTTCCTCGCATCTGCTCTATCAGGTGCAGGCGGTTTGCGACCGGGTCGGCCTGTTCCACAAGGGCCGCATGGTGCTGCAGGGCAGCGTCAACGAACTGGCCGAGCGGGTGTTGGGCGGCGCCTACCGCATTCAGCTGCAGGCCGAAGGCGACCCGCAAGCCATTCAGGCCGCTTTACAGCGCGTGGATGGCTTCCGCAACATCCGCCAGACCGCCGAGAACCTGTACACGATGGAAGCCGCCCGCGATCTGCGTCCGGAGGCCGCTCAGGCGGTTGTTTCGGCCGGCGGGCGTTTGTATAAACTGGATGTGCAGACCCAAAGTCTGGAAGAAATTTACAGCGCCTACTTCAAGGAGGTGGAACATGGCACAACCCAATCCAGCCTTAGCCGCCAGGTCTGAAGCGACCGGCCGGGCAACAGCCCGCGAGGGCTCGCCGTGGAAGGGGATGTGGGCGGTGGTTGCCAAAGAGATGGCCGACCACCTCTCCAGTGCGCGCATGGTAGTGCTGGAAATTCTGATTGTGCTGGCGGCAGTCGGCTCGATCTATGTGGCAACCCAGAACATCAGTCAGAACATCAGTCAGGACCGCTTTCTGTACCTGCGTCTGTTCACCACCGCCCAAAATCCGCTGCCGGCTTTCGTGGCGCTGCTGGCTTTCTTCATCCCGCTGGTTGCCATTGCGCTGGCGTTCGACTCGGTCAACAGTGAGTTCAGCCGGCGCACGCTCTCGCGCGTGCTGGCGCAGCCCATTTACCGCGATGCGCTGTTGATGGGCAAGTTTCTGGCGGGACTCTTCACCCTTGCGCTGGTATGCACCGCGCTCTGGCTGCTGATTTTCGGTTTGGGCATTTTGCGGCTGGGGGTGGCACCCGGCGGTGAAGAAGTGGGACGTGCGCTGTGGTTCCTGCTGGCCACCATCTTCTACGGCGGCATCTGGCTGGCGCTGGCGATGGTCTTTTCGGTCATCTTCCGGCAGCCGGCAACCGCGGCGCTGACTTCCACAGCAGTGTGGTTGTTCTTTACCGTATTCTGGAACATCATTGCCGGTTTGCTGGCACAGTCGCTCAGCCCGATTCGCTTTGGCACGCTGGGCGAGCTGCTGGCGCAGGCCAACCTGCAGCTGGCGCTTTCGCGCTTTTCGCCCAACACACTGTACGCCGAAACGATGATCGCCCTGCTCAACCCGGAAACCCGCTCGCTGGGCATTCTGCTGCCGACGCAGATGGAAGGCGCCATTCTCGGTTCACCGCTGCCGCTTTCCCAATCGGTGGCGCTGATCTGGCCGCAGTTGACCGGCCTGATCGCCGCCACCATCGTCCTGTTTGCGCTGGCTTACATCCTCTTCCAGCGGCAGGAAATCCGCGCCTGAACGGTAAAAAAATCCTCCCCCACAGCGGGCAAACCCACGTGAGTTCGGGATAAGATCAAAACCTGGTATGCAAGCCAATCACCCCCACCTGCACCTCCCCCAAAATCGCCCCTGCGATTTTGGGGGAGGCGGGAGGGGGACGAAAATTCGAAAGTGGATGTAAAAATGATTTATCCCGAATAGACGTTAATCCCGACTGTGGGGGATTTTTTTTCTTCGCTACCCCATCCAGATGCGCAGCGCTGCCAGTGCGGCAAACACCAGGGTAACCCCCACCGCTACCAGCGCCACCCGCCTGCGGCTGCGTTGATTGACCAGACTGACGCCGGTAAAATCAGCCTGTACCGTCCAGATTGGCCCGGCCGACCAGGCAAACGCCAGCCCGCCGATCAGCCCGCCCAAGTGTCCCCAGTTATCTATACCCGGCGAGGTGCCCAGCAGCAGGTTGATGCCGGCAATCATTAGCGTGGACACCAGCAGGCTGCGCGCATTTTGAATCAACGTGCGATTCTGATAGAGAAAGACGGCCTGCGCCGCCAGCAGACCAAAAATGGCGGTCGAAGAACCCAATGAAGGGCGCGGCGTCATCATAAAGGAAATGACATTCCCGGCAAAGCCGGAAATCAGGTACAGCAGCAGGAAGCGGTTGTGACCGTAGTAACGTTCCAGATTGCTGCCGAAAATGAACAGCGCATACATGTTGAAAGCAATGTGCAAAACCGAGCCGTGCAGCCACATCGGTGTGAGCAGCCGCCAGTACTGCCCGGCAACGATGAGCGGGTTGACTTTGGCGCCCAGTGCAGCCAGCAGGTCAGCCCCAGTGGTAGTTTGGGTGAACAACTGACCCAGAAAGGCCAGCACACAGGTGGCAATCATAAAGTAGGTGACGTAGGGCGGCTCAGAAGTCGGCCGCCGGAAAATCCTCACCGGTCCGGCAGGCGGCACAGGTGGAAGTTCTTCGTTGTCGTACTGGGAATAGGGTGTGTGATTCATAAAGAGTAGGTTCTCGGGTGTACCTTGAGATGTTCGGCAGTCAGAATTGCCAGAATCTGATCAATGGTTTTTTCCAGTTGACCGTCGGCGTTCACCACCGCATACTCAAATTCGGGCAGGCGCTTCATTTCTTCCTGCGCGGTTTGGATGCGTTTTTGCAGCGTGGCGGGTGTTTCGGTGTGGCGGGCAGTCAGACGCGCTTCCAGTTCTTCAAAACTGGCCGGCAGCAGAAAAATCATCACCGCCTCAGGAAACAACTGACGCAGCCGGGCAGCCCCCTGCACATCCACGCGGAAGATGACATCCTTGCCGCTGTGCATGGCATCGCTGACTTCGCGTTTGGGAATGCCCTTGTAATCATCGTAAACCCGCGCGTATTCAATCAATTCGTGATTGCGAATCATTTCCTCAAACCGGGCGGTGCTGACAAAGTGATAGTCCACACCGTCCACCTCGTTGGGGCGCGGTTTGCGGTCGGTGGCGGTGACCACCACATGCAAAGGCAGGTTGCGTTTTTTGAGTTCCTGAATCACGGTATCTTTGCCGACTCCGGAAGGGCCGGAGATGACCACCAGCAACGGGCTTTGACCGGGCAGCAGCGAGGCAGACGAATGCGGCATGAAGTTTTGTTCACTCCTTTGGGCAGGCTCTTACGGTTTTCTTACATTGGTTTGATTATAATAGAGAAATTGAACTCTTTGATGAGTGGAGTGTGAGAATGCCTGCCTACGAGTATCGCTGTCTGGACTGCCGCAAACGCTTTGAAGTCTTTATGTCCTATTCCGAATATGGCACGCGCGAGGTTACCTGTACCCACTGCGGAAGTAAGCGTGTTCAGCGGCGCATCGGCCGGGTGCGGGTTGCCCGCTCCGATGAGAGCCGCCTGGAAAGCCTGGCAGACCCGGACAATTTAGCCGGTCTGGAAGATGACCCGCGCACACTGGGCCGCATGATGCGCCAGATGAAAAGCGAACTGGGCGAGGATATGGGGGATGTATTCGACGAAGTGGTGGATCGGCTGGAAAAGGGTCAATCGCCGGAGGATATTGAGCGCGACCTGCCCGAACTGGGCAGCGATGAGGGCGGTGACTTTGGCGGAATGAGCGATTTGGACTGATGGGGTGACTTCACGGTTTCAGCAAGGCGGTCAGCGCTTCGTAAGAAGTTACCCAGGCAATGCGGTTGATGAACGCCGCCAGCGAAGGGCTCTGGGCGCGCAGCGCCCGCACGGCAGCGGGGACGGGGTCTTCCCCGGCAGCACCGCCGGGCTGATCGGCATAGGCACCGTAAAAGGCAAAGTAAGCCTGATTCAGCCGCCGGATGCGGTAGCCGTTTTCCCAAAAAATGCGCCGCCTCTGCTCCATGTATTCTTCTGCCTCTTCAATTTTACCCTCCGCCAGCAGCGCATCCACCGTTACACGGGTTTCACGCATTTCAGCCCGAAAGTCAAAAGCCGGCGGTTCTTGCGGCTGCTCCGGCTGCGTGGAAGGGGGTTGCGCCGCCGGTGGCGGAACCTTTTCCGGGTAGAAACGTTCGATGAGTATTGCCCCAATTTCTTTGCCGGCGATCGAGGCGGTCGTTTCATTGATGGTGCGCATTTCCGGCGAGGCATAGTACAAAGCCCCCAGCGGGCGCAGGGTGAGCGTATTGTGAATCCACTCGTGGGCAATCACTTCGGCCAGCCAGTTCAAATCAGTGGTGCTCATCACCATGGTCGGGTAAGTACCCACCCCGCCCACCGGCACGACCAGCGCCGAAACGTTCAACCCCCGCTCCACCTCACTTTCCAGCCGTACAATCTCATCCAGCGAGAGATCGGCCACCAGCGAGATATCCGCGTCCTGTCGGATGACCTCGCGCGGCGAAACGATCAGCGCGTAGGGCAGGCTGGTAACGTGATAGAGCGGCGGCGGGATGGGCTGACCGCCCAGCCCCAGCCCCAATTCGGCAATCACCACGCTCAACTGGTACTGCAGCACCGATTCCGCCAGCGGCGCAAGGCGCTGGTTGATCTCTCTCGTCAGGGCATCCTGTTCTGCCAGCAGAGCAGCCGCGGCCTGCTGCGGGTTGGGCAGGTTGGGGTCGGCGTAGAGGGTGTTGATTTGGGCGCGCACCTGATTGAGACGTTCCACCCGCTCCAAATAACGCAGCACGATCTGGCGCTGCTGCTCAAGGGTCAGGTAGCGCGGCAGGTTGAGGGCTGCCTGCTGCTGCTTCAGCCGCAGCGCGTCCAGCGTCCACGAAACGTAATCAAATTCCTGCCAGCGGGTGTAGCGGCGAACCCGCTCAACCGGGTCGGCAGTGTTATACTCACTGCGCACCTGCACAAGCATCAACAGCAGCAAAATCAGCAGGTTGCGCACAATCCGTCGCAGACGATTCAGGCTCATTGCGCGGAATTATACTCGATGGTTATTATGGCTTTCTCAAAGTTCCTTGACAACCCTAAAACTTTGTATCGAAACTTGAATTGTGGCGAAACAACCCCCACCCACGTCCCCAATATTGCCAAAGCGATATTGGGGGAGGCGCAGGAGGGGGCAAAATCGCTCGATTTGACGCACAATTGGATTATTCCGAATAGACATCGGTCAGCGCCCACCGTCTGCCGTTTGACCGTTTTCAACTTTGAGAAACCCATGCGATGGTTATGCACACCCCTGAAAACGCAACACGAACATGATAGACTCGTATAAAGATTGTAGAAAGGAATTAACACTATGAAAAGGAAAACGGTTATCTGGATCATTATCGGCGTGGTTGCTGCCATTGCCGCCTATTTTGTCTACCAGTCGTATCAGCAGGCCCAGGCTGCCCAGAACACTGCCTTCCAAACCGAACCGGTGCGGCGCGGCGAGTTGACCGCGCTGGTCGGTGCAACCGGAACCGTGCGCGCCAATCAAACCGCCGTGCTGGCCTGGCAAACCAGCGGTCAGGTGGGTGAAGTGCTGGTGGAAGTCGGGCAGCAGGTAAGCCAGGAGGAGGTGCTGGCGGAATTGAAGAAAAGTTCCCTTTCCCAGTCCCTGATTCTGGCGGAAGCCGATCTGGTCAACGCCAAAAAGGCGCTGGAAAACCTGCTGGAATCGGATGTTGCCCGTGCGCAGGCGCAGTTGAATCTGGCGCAGGCGCAGGAGGCATACAAGAAGGCCCAGGACCAGCGCGCCAGCAAAAATTATCAGCGTGCCAGCCCGCTGACCCTCGACGAAGCCCGCACCAACCTGGAACTGGCAAAAATCGAGCTGAAAGAAGCCGAGCGGGTCTATGATTTGTTCGACAACCTCGAAGTGGACAACCCGCAGCGCATGAATGCTTATTCGCGCTATCTGGCTGCCCAACGCAATTTACAGCGGGCGCAGGCCAACCTGAACTATCTGGAAAGCCTGCCGGACCAGCTGGAAATCGAGAAGGCGGATGCCAATCTGGCTGTGGCAGAAGCCAACCTGAAAGAAGCCGAACGGGAATGGGAACGCCTGAAAGACGGCCCCGACCCGGATGACATCAAAGCCGCCGAAGCGCGCATTGCCGCCATCGAAGCCACCCTCGCACAGGTGCGCCTGCGTGCCCCGTTTGCCGGCACCATCACCGAAGTCAACATCAAGCCGGGCGATCAGGTCAACCCCGGTACAGTTGCGTTCCGCATGGACGACCTGAGCCGCCTGCTGGTGGATGTGCAGGTGCCGGAAATTGACATCAACCGTATTCGGATTGGGCAGCCGGCCCGCCTGACCTTCGATGCCATTCCCGGCAAGGAATACAACGGCAAAGTGATCGAGGTTGGGCAAGTGGGTACGCCGGTTGCCGGTGTGGTCAATTTTTCGGTGACGATTGAACTGGAAGATGCCGATCAGGCGGTCAGGCCGGGCATGACCGCTGCGGTCAACATCGTCGTGGATCAGATCGAGAATGCCCTGCTGATACCGAACCGCGCCGTTCGTCTGCGCGAAGGCAAACGGGTGGTCTTCCTGCTCAAAGACGGCGTCCCCAGCCCGGTTGCTGTAACGATCGGCGCCATTTCGGATACCTACAGCGAGGTGATCGGCGGTGAGGTCAAAGAGGGCGATGTGATCATTCTGAATCCACCCACCCAGTTTGAAGCCAACGGCCCGCCGCCGTTTGTTCGGAGGTAGGACATGGAAGATTGGGTCATTCAGGCTAACGACCTCAGCAAAGTGTATAAGATGGGCGAAGTGGAAGTCCACGCTTTACGGGGCGCCAATGTTAAAATTCGCCGCGGGGAGATCGTCTCGATCATGGGGCCTTCCGGCTCGGGTAAGTCCACGCTGATGAACATTCTGGGCTGTCTTGACCGTCCCAGCGGCGGGCAATACATTCTGGATAATGAAGATGTATCCCATCTGAACAGCGATCAACTGGCGGTCATCCGCAACCGCAAGGTGGGGTTTGTGTTTCAGTCGTTCAATTTGCTGCCGCGCGCAACAGCCCTTTCCAATGTGGAATTACCCCTGCGTTATGCAGGCATCACGCGCGGCAGAGCAGAACGCGCCAAACAGGCGCTTGAAGCGGTGGGGTTGGGCGACCGGCTGCATCACCGACCCACCGAACTTTCCGGCGGTCAGCAGCAACGGGTTGCCATTGCGCGGGCGTTGATCAACGATCCGGCCATCATCATGGCTGATGAACCCACCGGCAACCTCGATTCCAAATCCGGCAAGGAGATCATGGATCTGCTGCTGCGCTTGAACCGCGAACGCGGGACAACTGTGATAATTGTAACCCATGACCCAACGGTGGCGGAGCAAACCGGGCGCATCATCCGCCTGCATGACGGTCTGGTGGTGGAGGATGGGCTATGAATCTGGGACAGGCAATACTCGAAGCGCTGGAAAGTCTGGCAGCCAACAAACTGCGTTCCGGCTTGACCATATTGGGCATTGTGATCGGCGTTGCGGCGGTGATTGCCATGCTGGCGGTGGGTACCGGCGCACAGGACACGATCACCGGCTCAATCAGCGGGCTGGGCAGCAATTTGCTGTTTGTCTTTTCCGGAAACTTTAATGAAGATGTCCGCAACCCCCAACCGTTGACGCTGGGTGATGCCGAAGCGATTGCAGATGTCTTTCAGGCGCCTTCGGTGGCGGCGGTGGCTCCCGCCATTCAGGGCAATGTCACGGTCACTTTCGGCGGCGAACAGACCCGCACGCAGGTCACCGGCATTACCCCCGAATACGAAACGGTGCGCAATTACGGCCTGCTGGAAGGCGAATTCATCAACACAGAACATCTGCTGGGGCGCGCTTCGGTGGCGCTGCTCGGGCCGGATGTGGCCGACCGGCTGTTTGGGCGGCGTGATGGCGTAACCGGCGAGATCATCCGCATCGAGGGGCAGCCCTTCCGCGTGCTGGGTGTGCTGGAACCCAAGGGCGGCAGTTCCTTCGGCAGTCAGGATGACCTGATTCTGGTGCCTTTTACCACCGCACAAAGCCGCCTGATTCGCCGCAGCCGTGACCGCGTGGATTTGATTCTGGTGCAGGCGGTCAGCGCCGAAGCCGTACCGCAGGCCACCGAAGAAATTGCCCAAATCCTGCGTTCCCGCCACCGCACCGAACTGGGCGCAGATGACTTTACCATCTTCTCTCAGCAGGATTTTGTCGCCACGGCCCAAACCATCACCGGCGTGCTGACCGTCTTTTTGGGCGGGATTGCCGCCATTTCTCTGCTGGTGGGTGGAATCGGCATCATGAACATCATGCTGGTTTCGGTCACCGAACGGACGCGTGAAATTGGTCTGCGCAAGGCAATTGGGGCGCGCAAGCGCGATATTCTGATTCAGTTCCTGACCGAATCTTCCCTGCTGTCCCTGTTCGGCGGGCTGATCGGGATTGGATTCGGCTGGTTGATTGCCTTTGTGGTCGGGCAGGTAGCCGCCCGTTCCGGCACGCCCTTCACACCGGTGGTCGGCATCAATGCCATTCTGCTGGCAACCATTTTCTCCACGGCGGTGGGGCTGTTCTTTGGGCTGTACCCCGCCAACCGGGCTGCCAATTTGGAACCGGTGGAAGCGCTGCGTTACGAGTGAGAAAAACGCAAATGATTGCGCCTTTGGGTTGAACAAGCGAGTAAGGTAAGCCATAAACAATTTAGCGGGGGATTCCTCACTTCGTTCGGAATGACATTAAAAGGATTACGTCCTTTTGAGCGAGCACAACGGGCGCGGCAGGACCCCCACCTGCACCTCCCCCAAAATCGCTGGGGCGATTTTGGGGGAGGCCGGGAGGGGGACGAAACTCGAAAGTTGATGTGAAAATGATTTATCCCGAATTGACGTTAAACTTAGATGTCCTTTTGAGCGGGCACGGTAATTTCCAAAAGGGCAGCGCCTGCACCTCCCCCAAAAACGCCTCAGCGATATTGGGGGAGGCGCAGGGGGGCAATTCATCAGCACGGGTAAGTGTCGCCGCGCTCGGCGTGATATTGCTTTACTGGGAAAAAAGTTTTTTCCCAAACGGATGTTAAAAAAACAGAGGGCATTTCTGCCCTCTGTTTTTCTTTCGTATCACACGCTGGCTTCCAGCGTTTTTTCCGGTTCGCCGGAGGGGCTGTCCTCCTTGCGCAGCGTAATATCCTGATCTTCGTTGACATCCACAACAATGGTATCGCCTTCGCCAAACTCACCGGCCAGCAACGCATCCGAAAGGCGGTCTTCAATTTTGCTCTGAATGACGCGCCGCAGCGGACGGGCACCCATGTCGGGGTCGTAGCCCAGCTCGGCCAGCAGTTGAACGGCGGCATCGGTCGCGCGCAGGCGGATGTTGTTTTCCACCAGCCGCTCGGCCACTTTGTTCAATTCCAGCGAGACGATTTTTTGAATGTCCTCGCGATTCAGGGCGCGGAAGACGATGACCGAATCGAGCCGGTTGACGAACTCCGGACGGAACACACGCTTCAGCGAGTCGGTCAGTTTTTTGCGCATTTCCTCGTAGGACTGTTTTTCCTCTTCGGCTTCATCGCGCTGCAGCGGGAAACCAATGCTGCTCTGCCGTTTGATCACATCCGCACCGATGTTGGAGGTCATCACGATGATGGTGTTGCGGAAGTCCACTTTGTGGCCGCGCGCATCGCTCAGGTGACCCTCTTCCATGATCTGCAGCAGCATGTTGTGCGCTTCGGGGTGGGCTTTTTCAATTTCATCGAACACCACAATCGAGTAAGGACGGCGGCGGATGGCTTCGGTCAGCTGACCGGCTTCTTCGTAGCCGACATAACCGGGCGGCGCCCCAACCAGCCGGCTGACGGTGTGACGTTCCATGAATTCGGACATATCCAGCTGGATGAGGGCATCCTCACTGCCGAACAGGAAACGCGCCAGCGCTTTGGTCAGTTCGGTTTTGCCTACGCCGGTTGGCCCAAGGAAAACAAACGAACCAATCGGGCGGCGCGGGTCTTTCAGGCCGGAGCGGGCGCGCCGCACCGCTTTGGAGATGGTCTGGATGGCTTCTTCCTGACCGATGATGTGCTTGCGCAGCTCATCTTCCATGTGCAGCAGTCGTTCGGATTCGGCCTGCGCCATTTGCATGACCGGCACACCCGTCCACATTGAAACCACCTCAGCAATATCATCGGCGGTGACCACCGGACTGTTGCTGCGATCCCATCCGGAGCGCAGGTTATCCAGTTCGCTCTCCAGCCGGGCTTCCAGTTGGCGCAGTTCCTCCGCATCGTCTACACGGCCGTCTTCCAGCGCCAGATTGTGGTTGGCGCGCACTTCGCGCAGTTTGGCCATGATCTCCTTGGCGGTAGTAGCGGCTTTGCTCTTGTACATGCGCACCCGCGAGGAGGATTCGTCAATCAGGTCAATGGCTTTGTCGGGCAGGAAGCGCTCGGTTACATAGCGGGCCGAAAGGCGCGCCGCGGCTTCGATGGCTTCGTCCGAAATTTGCAGGCGGTGATGTTCCTCATACGCGCTGCGAATGCCGTGCAAAATCTGGATGGTTTCTTCCACCGTCGGTTCGTTGACCATGATGGGCTGGAAGCGCCGTTCCAGAGCGGCATCGCTTTCGATGTGCTTGCGGTACTCATCCAGCGTGGTTGCGCCGATGACCTGTAACTCACCCCGTGAAAGCGCCGGTTTGAGGATGTTGGCGGCATCCACCGAGGAACCGGCTGAGCCGGCCCCCACCAGCATGTGGACTTCGTCAATGAACAGGATGGCGCCCGAGGCCTTCAATTCGTCAATCACCCGTTTGAGGCGCTCCTCGAACTGACCGCGGTACATGGTGCCGGCTACCAGTGAACCGACATCCAGCTGCAAGACGCGCTTGCCGAGCAGGGGAGCCGGCACATCGCCCTCAACGATGCGCTGGGCCAGCCCTTCCACAATGGCGGTCTTGCCGACGCCCGGTTCGCCGATCAGCGCCGGGTTGTTTTTGGTACGCCGCGCCAGAATCTGGATGACGCGCTCGATTTCCATTTGTCGCCCGATGACCGGGTCCAGTTTACCTTCTTCTGCCAGTGCAGTAAGGTCGGTTGCCAGTTGATCCACCAGGGTGGTTTTCTGGCTTTTTTGTTCCTGCCGTTGCTGGCTCTGGGCTGCCTGACTGCTGCGGGAAGCCCCGCTTTGCGGATTTCCGCTGCTTTCTTGCAGCACACGGCGGGTTTGGCGGCGGATTTGTTCGGGGGTGATCCCCAGTTTGCGCAGGACGTCCATCGCCCTGCCCTCGGTTGAGCGGATTAACCCTAACAGTAAATGCTCCGTACCGATGTAGTGATGTCCCATCCGGCGGGCTTCGTCAATGGCAAATTCCAGCACCTGCTGGACTCCCGCTGAAAGGTCAATTTTTCCACCGCGATATTGACCGATGCCGCTCAGCCGTTCGACCATTTCCTGTACCCGTTCGGTTTCCAGTCCAAGGTCGCGCAGCACGCGCCCGGCAATCCCGCCTTCTTCTTGAATGAGCCCCAACAGCAGATGTTCCGTGCTGATTTGCGGCTGGCGCATCCGCTCTGCTTCCTGATGAGCCAGACTCAGCACACGGCGTGCTCGTTGGGTAAAACGTTCCATGCTGGACAAGGTGTAATCCTCCTTAACCTGTCAAACCATTCCTTTGCTTGAATGGGCCAATAACACTGGGGAAAATTCCCCGAATTCCGCGCTGCACGATGCAGCATTTGTTTTGGTTTCTTTTGTATGATTCTACCAGAGTTTAGGGGCTTGTCGAGTCACCCGTTTGAGGGATTGTACAAGCCTTGTGGTTGATTGGGGAGTGACTTTGCCGCTTCGTCCGGCCTGATCGGTTCGCCTGTGGGTTGAGTTGCGCTTCCCTCTGTGCGGGAGATTGCCGCGCTCGCTGCGCTCGCTCAAAAGGACATGGGGTTATTGATGTCACTCCGAGCGAAGCGACACTCACCAGTGCTGGCGGGAGTCTCCCTCTTTACCACCGACAGGGAGATTGCCGCGCTCGCTGCGCTCGCTCAAAAGGACATGCAGCGGTTAATGTCCCTCGGCGCGAAGCGACACGCACCCGTGCTGACGGGAGTCACCCCCACCTTCCTCCCCCAAAATCGCCAGCGATTTTGGGGGAGGCCGGGAGGGGGCCCTGTCAGAGTTTGCCGCGCCCGCTCAAAAGGATAACCAAGGTTTACGTTATTCCGAGCGCAGCGAGGAATCTCCCTCTTTGCCTGCGTCTCCGCCGTGCGAGAAATTGCCGCGCTCGCTGCGCTCGCTCAAAACTTTTAGCAAGCCATACCCGCCGGAATGATCAAGTTTGCGGCAATTTCCGGTAAAATGAAAAAAGCCTTTCCAATGGGTTCATCATGAAGCGAGCCGGTGTTTCATGGATCAACTACCTGCTGCCGCGTCTGTCCGACGCGCTGTTTGTCGCGCTGCTGGCAGGACTGATGACCATTGCGCCGCGTCTGTTGAATCAGGATGGCGATACGGGGCGTCATCTGGCCGTTGGCCGCACCATCCTCGCCAGCGGACAAATCCCCCGCGCCGATATTTTCTCACACACGATGAGCGGGCAGCCGCTTGCGCCGCATGAGTGGCTGGCTCAGGTCCTCTTTGCGCTGGCGAATCAGGTGTTGGGGCTCAGCGGAGTTACCTTGCTGACCGCCCTGGTTCTGGCAGCTGCCTTTCGGCTGGTATATGCCGAAGCGCGCCGCCGCAGCGGTTTGCCCCTTCTTTCGCTGCTGATCACCCTGCTGGGGCTGGCGGCTGCCAGCATTCACTTCCTTGCCCGCCCGCACATCTTTACCATCCTGTTCGTTACCCTGTGGCTGACGCTGCTGGAAAGGATGCGCGAAGGCAGGCCGCTTTCACCGCTCTGGCTGGGACTGGTGATGCTGGTGTGGGCCAACCTGCACGGCGCATTCATCGCCGGTTTTGTGATTTGGGCTGCCTATCTGGTGGAGGCTTTATGGGGAGATGCCAAAGGCAGGCCGTTCCACCTCTCACCGCTCAGCCGCACCTTGCTCATCGGCGGCGGAGCGGCGCTGGTTGCCTCCCTGCTCAACCCGGTTGGGGTCGGGGTGTGGAAAACCGCTTTTGATTTTTTGAGCAACCGCTATCTGGTCGGGCATACCCAGGAATACCTGCCGCCCAATTTTCAACAGGCGGCTTTTTACCCGTTTCTGGTAATGGTTGGCCTGTCGGTCTGGCTGGCAGGCGGCAAAGACGCGGGCTTACCGCTCTGCGGACGTTTGCTGCTGGCCGGCTGGACGGTGATGGGGCTGTTCAGCGCGCGCAACATCCCGCTCTATGCGGTGGTTGCAGTGCCCATTCTTTCCAGCGCGCTGGCGCAGCAAGTTCGCGGCTGGCGCTGGGAAAAAATCGAAACAGCCGTCGCGGCAGTGGAAGATCAGCTGCGCGGGGTGGTCTGGATTCCGCTGAGCGTGACGGTTTTGATCCTCTCGATCCTGTTTGTCCCGACCGTCCGCGAGGTTAACCGCTTTGACCCGCAGGTTTTTCCGGTGGCGGCGGTGGACTGGCTGGAGCACAACCCGCAGAGCGGGCGCATGTTCAACCATTTTCCGTGGGGCGGTTACCTGCTTTACCGCCTGTATCCCGACTACCGCGTCTTTATTGACGGTCAGACCGATTTTTACGGCGAAGCATTGACCCGCGAATACGAAACGGTCATCACCCTTTCCCCCGGCTGGGAGCAGGTTCTGACCCGCTATGGCGTGGATTGGGTGATCATCCCGGCTGAACATACCCTGGGGCAGGCCCTCCAGCAAGCCGCCTGGCGCGAGGTATACCGGGATGCCACCGCGATCATTTTACGGCGTTGAACGGCTCAATCGGCCAGCAGGTAGGCCAGAATCCAGCGCGTGGTCGCCAGCAGTGCATCCAGATGAGTGCGCTCGTAGTGGTGGGAGGAATCCACGCCGGGGCCGATCAGCGCAACGCGCAAGTCAGCGCCGCTGCGCAGCAGTGCGCCGCCGTCCGAGCCGTAGTAGGGATAAATGTCCACTTTGTAGGGAATCTGGTACTGGTCGGCCAGCCACCGCAGGTGGGTGCTGAGGGCGTGATCATACGGTCCGCCGGAGTCTTTGACGCACAGCGTGGCGTGAAATTCATCCGAGGTCTGCCCTTCGCCGACTGCCGCCATATCCACCACAACCAGTTCTCCCACCTCGGCGGGGAAACCGGTCGAAGCGCCGTGACCCACTTCCTCATAATTGCTGATCAGCGCGTAGGTGGTTTGTTTGGGGCGCAAACCGGCGCGCTGCAGGGCCTGGAAAGCGGCCACAATGCAGGCCACACAGGCTTTGTCATCCAGAAAGCGCGAGCGGACGAAGCCGTTATGCACCTCAACGCGCGGGTCAAAGGCGACGAAATCGCCCACCTGAATGCCCAGCGCGCGGGTTTCGTCTGCGCTGGATGTGCGGGCGTCCAGCCGGATTTCCATGCTGGTTTCATCGCGCGGGGTGGAAGAAACTTTCTCGCCATAGACATGCACCGAGGCTTTTTCCGGCAGCACGCTGCCGCGGTAGGCTTTGCCGTCCACAGTGAAAACAGTGCAGCCCTCGGCTTCGATGGCATTCCACGGAATGCCGCCAATGCGGGTGAGTCGCAACCGGCCGTTACTTTTGATTTCCTTGACCATGCCGCCCAGCGTGTCCACATGGGCGGTCAGGGCGCGCGGCTGAAGGGCCTGTTCGCCGGGGAACACGGCCAACAGGGCGCCTTTGCGGGTGCGCAGGTAGCTGAGGCCGGGGATGGACTGCAGCGCAGCCGCCGTATACAGAATGGCCGATTCGGTGTAACCGGACGGGCTGGGGGTGTTGAGCAAGCCGGTTAAAAAGTCAACCAGTTCGGCACTGTTGATTTCAGGGAGTGTTTTCATAGTTTTCCTTTACAAGGGTTCAGGCGGGGGTTGGGCCGGGCAGAATGCCCTCAAAAGCGGCAATTTTTTCACGCCAGTGGTCGGGGATGGGAATACTGCGGTTCTGGTGGTAGTCAAATGTGACCATGATGATCTCGGCAGTGGCTTTGACCTCGCCAGTTTGTGGATTTTCGATGACATACTCGGTCTGAAAACTCTTGCTGCCCAGGCGGGTCACCCGCATTCCCACCCGCACCGCTTCATTCAGTTGAATTGGTGCGCGGTAGGCAATGTGCACATCGGCAACGATCATGCCGAGCTTGAAAAAGTCCTTTCCATCAAACAAACCGAGGTTCTGGACATACGCCAGCCGGGTCTGTTCCAGAAAGACGAGAAAACGGGCGTTGTTGACATGCCACTGCGGGTCAAGGTCGCCATACCGAACAACGATAGGGTAGTGGAAGTTAAAGGTTGCCATGTGCCCATTTTACCGGAATTGTATAAAAATTGTCCAGCAAACGCTGAATGTCAACTGGAATGGTGACCTCTGTCACTTGCACCACCACAGTCTTTTCCATAAACTGAACATATAACCAGAGTATTCCTACCTAAATTGAATATTGAGGAAAGAAAGCCATGCAAATCACACGTCAGGCAGATTACGCCCTGCGGGCAATGTACTACCTTGCCAAACTGGAGCCGAATCAGCGCGCCGCAACCAGCCAGATTGCCGAGGAACAGCGAATTCCCCCCTCTTTTCTGGCAAAGATCATTTCGCAGCTTTCGATAGCCGGATTGATTCACACCTCGCGCGGCGCACACGGCGGTGTGACCCTGGCGCGCCCGGCGGATGAAATTACCATTCTGGAAGTGGTGGAGGCCATTGATGGGCCGATTGCGCTGAACGAGTGTACCTACTCCAAGGATGCCTGTCCGTTCGGCGATGACTGCCCGATTCGCCCGCTGTGGTGCGAAGCGCAGGATCAACTGGTGGAAAAACTGCGCACCACTACCTTCGGGTCATTCGTCAAAGCCGTTGCCTGACCGTAGCCTGCGGCAAGAGAGCGACTATGCCGGAGGGGTTTGCCCTCAATCGGAGCTGGGTGTTGGTGTTGAAAGACGGCCGTGTGGTCGTAGATTGGGGAGAAAACGTCTTTCAAGACCTTGCCAGCGGCCAGTTTATTGAAGTGGTGGATCTGATTGGCAGCCACGCCATTCGGGATGAAGAACTGGTGTGGCTGAAACGCACCGGTCAGGTGCTGAATTATGACGCCGGGCAGGTCTTTCTCAGCAGTCTGCCGGAACGAAAGCGCAAACCGTTGGATTGAAACCGCCCGAAAAGCCGTATTACCCGCTGCCGCGCAGGGTTTGCTCCAGCCCGTCCAGCGGCAGGCGTGAAGTCATGTCCAGACTCAGCGGGGTCACCGCCACCTGCTTTTTGAGCCGCATGACGTACACATCGCTGTCCGGTTCAACTTCATCCGGCTCGACCTTGATGATAAAGTCCACATCCGCCGGGCTTTCCAACCCGTCCTTGCGTTTGGAGATGGGGAAGAAGTAACGCTGGCGGCTTTGCCGGGTGACCTGCCAGGGGGTTTGCGGGGTGGCCGAGGCGGGCACTTCCACTTTGAGCACGTCCACATCCGGCTGGGGGGGCAGGTTGAGCAATCGTTCGGCAAAGTAGGCGGTAAAGTAAGCCGCGGTAGAAAAATCCACCTCGCGCGAGTGTGAGTAATACTCCCCGCTGGGCAATTCGAGGGAAACCGCCAGCGCCGGGATGCCAAAACTGGCGGCTTCCAGCGCGGCGCCCAGTGTACCCGAAACGGTGATGCCGCTGCCCACATTTTCCCCATAATTGATGCCCGAAACCACCAGATCGGGTTTGCGCGGCATCAGGTCGAGGATGGCAAACATGACGGTTTGCGCCGGCGACCCGCCGATGGCGTAGGCTGTCCAGATCTGACGGCCGATTTGGAGAGAACGCGGGGTGATGATGCCGTCCGCCTGCAGGGGATGGCTGCGCCCGGCGCCGCTGTACTGGTCGCGCGGGGCTGCGACGGTCACAAAACCCAGCCGCGCCAGCGCTTCGGCGGCTGCCCACAGGCCGGGTGATTCGATCCCGTCATCGTTGGTCAGTAAGATTTGTTTACGTGTGCTGCTCATGGGCTGGATTGTACTATAAGATACCCGGCAAAAACAGAGAACCGCCCTTGCGGGCGGTTTCTGCCTTTCTTTGGCTGCGGCAACCTTTATCGGGAAGCGAGGAGGGATGCCGCAGCCATGCGCTTACTACTACTATCTGCCATTGTCAGCATCACCTCCTCTTCGTTAGGATGGCGACTCTTGAGGTGGTGCAATCCACCATGAAGGTGATTTGAGTATGTCATAAACCGTCCGAAAAGTCAAGGATGAACCTGCGTCTGTAAAATGGTTGAAAGGCGTTTTTTTTCAACGAACGAACCCCCACCGACCTCCCCCAATATCGCGTTGGCGATATTGGGGGAGGCGCAGGAGAGGGCAAAAGCGCTCGATTTGACTCATCAGTAAATTATTCCGAACAGACATCGGTCATCACCCGCTGGCTGAAGTTTGACCGTTTTCGACGTTGAGAAGCCCTGACGCCATCCGCCGATGGCTTGCAGTGGCCTGCCTGGCTTGCTACAATACAAGCATGAGCCAAACACTGCAGCGTATGCGTTTTCCGCTGGCAATCAGCCTGTTGCTGACATTTTACGCCGCCTGGCTGTTGTGGGGTTCTACCAACGCCTGGGAGCGTTACTGGCTGGGGAGTTTGTCCATCCTGACCGCCGGGGCGGCAACGGCGGCAGCCGCCGGCTGGCTGAGCCGCATCGTTCAAAGTGAAGCGCGGCGGGGTTACACCTTACTGGCGCTGGGTTTGGGCGTATGGGCCTTGAATGACCTGCTGCGCATGATGCTGCTGGGGCTACAGCCGGGCTTTTTGGCGCAACCCAATTTTTGCGATGTGCTCTATCTGCCAGGCGCTGTGCTTGCGGCTGGCGGTCTGGCAAATTTACCGCGGCCGCGGCCTTCTTCCGGCAGCCGGCTGCGGCGCTGGCTGGATATTACGCTCACATCGCTGGCATCGCTGGCGCTGATCTACCTGCTGGCCGTTCAGCCGCGCCTGGATGCGCCGCCGGCCAGCGGCAACCCGCTGGGCATTCTCTACCCCTTATCCGATCTGGGACTGCTGCTGGTGGTGATCAACCTGCTCCTGATCAGCGATGCGCGGCGGCCGGCACTGCCGTTTGGCTGGCTGATTGCCGCTCTGGTGGTCTACACGCTGACCGATTCATTGTATGCCTCGGCGCTGCTCCAGGGCAGTTATCAGATTGGCGCGGTTACCGATCTCGGCTGGGCAGTGGGGGATGCGCTCTGGCTGGCTGCCTTGCTGCGCACGCCTTCCGCCGCGGTGATTCTCGATCCCTCCAGAAAACACCGCCCATCGGCTCCTTTTTTCTTACAGGGCGGCCTGGCGCGTCTGCAACGCCTGCTGCCCATCCTGG
>Ga0101944_10003024_pt1 | contig 24848 bp, 25 predicted proteins | sample DewCreD2012metaG_FD_75245 | JGI IMG/M metagenome (GOLD analysis project Ga0101944, IMG submission 75245) | Hot spring sediment bacterial and archeal communities from British Columbia, Canada, to study Microbial Dark Matter (Phase II) - Dewar... ... | reverse complement strand
TCTTATTATATAAAGATGTGGGTAATGGTCAGTTTCTAAAGGGAGATTAAGAGGGATTTTCAATTTTTATTATCACCTCCTATAACTGAGGGGATACTTTGGAGGATTTTATTAAATTGACTTTATATGTAAAACTCATTATAATTAATTAAATAATATAATTAAAGGGAGGTGATGATATGTAAACAAAAATAGGGACTGTGGATGATTTTTATACAAAAGTTAATGTTGCTGCTTTTAAATTAGATGGCGAATTATCACTTGGTGATACTATTCACATACAGGGGCATACAACAAATCTAACTCAAAAAGTTACATCTATGCAAATAGAGCATAAAGATGTACAGCATGCAAATCCAGGAGATTCAGTAGGTATAAAAGTGGAATCAAGAGTAAGAAAAGGAGACATTGTATATAAAGTGACAGAGCAATAATTTTGTTAAGAAAGGGGATTATGATAAGGGATAAGATTTTAATTAATTTTTTTGAAACATATTTTGATGAAAAATTTTTCTGTTCTCAATTTACAGAGGAAGATAATCAAAAATTAGCCGAGGATGTTATAAAACTACTTGACGCTAAAAAAGGAAGTCATATTCTTGACTGGTGTGGTGGATGGGGAAGAATATCTATTCATTTTGCACGTATGGGTTATAAAGTTACAATACTTGATATAATGCAGGATCGTTTGCTTCGTGCAAAAGAAATTTTTAAAAATGAAAATTTGCCTTTAACAACTATATGTACTGATTGCAGAGATACCCCGGCAGATTTGAATGTTGATTATGCAACCTGCTTATTTTGTTCAGTTGGTTTTTTTGAAGATAACGAACAGATAAAAGCCTTTAAATCATTGTTTAATACATTAAAAAATGACGGGAAGTTTATATTTGATTGTTTGAATTTGTTTTTTCTTGCAGATAAAAAATTTGAAGAAACAAAGATGAAAAGACGCGATGGTAAAATAAATGTTCAAAGAAATAATTTTGATTTTTCAACAAATATTCTGCATTCATATTTCAGGATTGTAGATGAAAAATACAGTATTGAACAGGAAAGTGAATTTTATCAAAAATTATATACGCCAAAAGATTTATGTTATTTACTTAAAGCAGCTGGATTTAAAATAGAAAACATATATGGCAGCTATGATGCAGAGCCCATATCTTTTAGAAGCCCACAAATAGTAGTGGTGGCAAGAAAGTAAAGGATATACAATTTACGGTTTGCGATTTTTAATTTACGATTTAAGAAAGACATTTCCGATTTACGGTTTTCAATTTACGATTTGAAAAACCGAAAAATGAAAGCCAAAAAGCGAAAAAACAAATGTTGTAGAAACTCGTGTTCATATTATTTTTGACAAAACTATTTTAAAAATATATAATATACCAAATTTAACTAAAAGGAAAAAATAATGAAAAAGATTATTTTTATAATTTTTATGTTTATGTATTTATTAAATTCCTGTTCAAAAACAGCAGGACCTACACAGTCATTGTGGCAGGCAGAGTCCTTGGCTACTGCTACACCTTCCGGACAGGAATGGAAGGAATTGGAAGTAAAATCTCCATTTACACCAACTATGAATTTTTCCTGTGTCGAATTTCAGGATAAGGTCTGGTTAATAGGCGGCAAAGCAGATAACTGTAAAAATGAAATATGGTATTCAAATAATTTTGAAAAATGGTCAACATCAACAGCATCGGCTGAATTTCCTGCCAGAGAAAAACAGGCAGTTTGTGTATTTAATAATAAAATATGGGTAATAGGCGGTGTTTCCTGCAAAGAAAATAAAATTTTGTCTGATATATGGGCATCTGATAATGGATTGACTTTTACTGTGATAAGTGAAAATGCACCTTTTGGTAAATTAACCGGTTTTAATTTATTTGTTTTTAATGAACATTTATTTTTAATAGCAGGCAATGATGGAAAAGAAGAAAAAAATGATATTTGGATTACAAAAGACGGCAAAGAATGGAAAAAACATAATACTAATCCTGATACCATATTTTCACCAAGGGCAAATTCAAGCACAGCTATTTATAAAAATAAAATTTTCTTAATAGCAGGCGAATATAAGGGGCAACTACTAAATGATGTATGGTATTCTATAAATGGTGTGGATTGGGAAATAATAACAAAAAATAGTTCTTTTAAGCCAAGAAAAAATGCTATATTAACTGTATTTGGCGGCAGAATGTGGCTTATAGGTGGGGTTAAAGAAAAAGATGAAAAAATAGATATCTGGTGTTCTGACGATGGTAAAAACTGGAAACAAATAGAAACAAAGAAAATACCGGATAATTTAAAAGGATATAATATAATATCTTATCGCGATAGAATGTGGCTTCTGGGTGGAATTGAAAATAATAAAGAATTAAAAAATAATATATGGAGCACAAAATAATGAAACGATTATTAACTTTATTATTTGTTGTTCTTTTTTCAGGATGTTTGTGGCAACATAATATAGATAAAGCAAGAGATACAGCAGAAATTTTTTTAAAAGCATTATATATTGAAAATAATTTTGACAAAGCATATCAGATGTGCGATGAAAAAATGAAAAAAATTTTTGGTGTTGATTTCCTTGAAAATACTTCTAAAAAGTTTAAATCAAATTATAAAACTATAGACAGAATAATTCCGGATGCTTATTTTTTTGAATCTGGTGATAGAGCAATTACAGTATTCTTTTCTGGATTAAGTGAAAAGGGAGTTTCTTATCATAAGGTTGTTCTTGAATTAGGAAAAAATAATGAATATAAAATTATAAGCACTTTTTTTTCAGCCCAGCCGTTTACCGGCTACAGAACGATAAAAAAGTTCAAAGAGTAAAAATATGGATGATATAAAATGGTCTCCTGACCTTTCTGTTGGAATAGGGGATATTGATGTTCAGCACAGGGAATTTATTTCGATTTTAAATAAAATTATGGGAAACATTAAAAAAAATCAAAAAAATAAAATTAATGATATTATCACTTACCTTGAAAAATATGCAGATGTTCATTTTAATCTTGAAAAAATTTATATGACCGTTTATGCATATCCTGACATAGAAAAACACCTTGCTGCACATAAAGAGTATAAAGCAGAAATTATTAATTTAAAGAAAATGGCGCAGACTAATAATATTGATATAAAAGATATCATTACAAAATTAACAGATTATTTTTTCAATCATATTAAAACAATTGATATGCAACTGGCTTCATTTTTAATAAAAAAAATAAAAAGGTAATAAGGTAAAAAGGAGGATTTTTGGCTGTTTATTTTTTTCTTTTCTGGCTTTCATTTTTAATGCTTTATAATATACTGGATGGTTTTTTTCGTCTTGTCAGGGATAGCTTCTGGGGTTATTACGAGAGAATAACAAAAAAAATAGAAAAATATTCTATTGAAGCAAAAATATATGGACAGGAAGACCTGATGGTAAATACATTAATTAAACAGCAAAAAGAACTGGAAGATATTATGAAACAGTATGTTTTTTACAGATTCTGCGAAAGAATATCAGTTTATATGTCACAGATAGATATGATAATTCTCTTTTGTATTTCTATTGTCACAGTTATTTTTTTACACTCAGCAATATTAACAGGTAAAATTATATGGATTATTCTCTGGGTGATTTCATATTTATTATATTTATGGAATGAAATATCAGGAGCTTTTATTAAATTTGAAATGTGGGCAACAAATATATTTTTAAAACAGTACAAAGTTTTAACAAGTGTGGGTGGTATAAAAAATATCATAGAAGCAAAAAAATCAAATAAAAAAATTTTACGTAATTTTTATTTATTTTTTGTTTTACCGCTTTCAATAGTTGCGCTTTTTTTGATGCTTAAATATTTTATATATCCGTTTTTACCTGATTTGCCCAATGATTTGCAAAAAGAAATATTTAAGTTCTGGATATTATTTTCTTTGCCCGGTATTTTCTTTGTTGCTTTTATTCCTGTTTTTCTTGATAAAATACTAAATGCAAGATTGCATTATAATTTTCAAAATATAAAAGAAGCATTTTATGCTATTGTTATTTATATTTTTATAACTTTAATAATATCAATAGTAATTTCTATATCTAAATATATTATTTAACAAATTAAATTATGTAATTTTCATTTAAAATCTATTTAACAATTCAAGAAAATGCTTTAAAATTTTATTTTGCTTTATTGTTTGTAATTTGTTATAATTATTTTGTAAGATTAATTTAAATAAATTAAATTTGGAGTAATTATGGGTTTAAGAAAAAAATGGAGATATATATTTTTTCTATCTTTTTTCTTAATAATACTTAACATGTCTTTATTTTCTGGTGAGCCCCGAATATATAACCTGACAATGATACCTTCTAATCCTAATTTTGGAGATGAGGTCACAATTTCATTTGATTTGTGTATCAATCAATATGTAAATCCAGCAAATATAATAATAGCAGTTTCAAGTTTTAGTAATGTTTTGCCATTTCCTACAAATGGCCAGGTTTTGGTTGTGAGCAGCTGGGGGGCAGGGGTTAATACTCTGGGACAATCTGGTATAGATGCAGGCTATAATGGTGGTTCAGGTCCTGGCTGGAGTGGACCTTTTGATTGTTCGGATTGTAGTGCAAATGCAAGTTCTGCTTCTGTGCACCATAGTTTTAAAGTTAAAATTCCGCCGGCAAATAATTTCCCAGGGTGTGATGTGAAAAATCTTTATTTACATGTTGGCGCAAAAAATAATTATTTTGATTCAACTGTGTGGGCAGCATTAAATGGACAGTGTAATTTATCAACGCTTAGCTGGTCAATACCTGTTCCGTCACCAACGTTTTCTGTTTATAAAAAAGCAGAGGGTGTTGCACAAAATGACGGAGATTTAATTCTTTATACAATAGATTATACTTATGGAAATGGACAACTCACAATTACAGATAATTTGCCGGCAGGCGGTGTTTTTAGATTTGTAAAAGCAGGACCCGGTGCTCCGGTTCTAACTGCCTCACCATCTGTTGGCGCTACATCAGGAACTATTTCCTGGACATTCCCGGATAGAACAGGTATATCAGGCATTGCATCAGGTTCGGTATGGTTTCTTGTTTCCCTTGTAAATCCACCTGCTACGCCCGGCACAGTTATTTCAAATACAGCACAAGGTAATATGCCGGGAGTTGGTACAAAAACATCTTCTGTTGATATAACAGTGGGTCAGGCGGCAATGACAATAAAAAAATATCAGAGTGAAAATAATTTAAATATGGGACAGACAATCACTTATACTCTTGAGTATGAAATAAATGGGTCAAATATGAAATCATATAATTCATTTGATGAACTGGTTACAGGGACACGATATGGAGATTCAGGAGAATGGGATTCATCTGTGGGACCAGGCAATGGCAGTCCGCCACCCGGATGGCTATCTATTCCATACGGAACAGATGAAGGTGTATGGGAAGTCGTTGAGCCCTGTGGAAGCGGAGATAAGTATTTACGTGGTTCTGCATCAGCAAATCAACATTATCCAGGGCTTTTACTTGCCGGTGCAAACAACACATTTTGCACTGGACAGATTGTTGCTGATGCAATGATTGAACCAGCAGGATACGAGGGCTCAGATGCGCAGATAATAATACGACATAATGGTTTATCAGGTTCTGGTTCTTATTCTATAGGTTTAATATTATCTATAGATAATACTCCGGGTAGATTTTCTTTTCAAAAAGTTTCAGGTGGCACCCCAACATGGCCTACATCGACGAATTCAGTAGATATTGTTGGTTATAAATGGTACAGAGTGAGGGTTGATGTTCAGCAAACAGGTAGTTTTTATACTTTAAAAGCAAGGGTCTGGCCCAAAGGTGACCCGGAACCAAATGTCTGGCATCTTATTGATTCAACAAATTTTCCGGTTGATACTACGTGGCGTTGTGATGGATTGGGCACTTATAACAACTGGAGACCAGGGGTAAGTGAACAAAGGGGTGATTCTAACGTAAAAAATTCCTATGATAATTTTGTTATTTATGAGCCAAGGACAAATGCAAATGCAACCTTATTTGATACAATACCAGCACAGATTAATTATGTGGGCTCCACAGGCCCGCTTGGTCCCGGCTCTTTAAGTGGGGGAGTTATCAGCTGGAATCTTGGAACAATTGCTAATGAAAGTGGCTCATATACCTGGTGGGGAATTGTAAATGGATGTGGAACAATTACAAATCAAGCAGGCATTGATTCAACTTCAAACAACCCCGTATTTTCCAATATTACATCTTTAAATGTTGTGTGTGGCACACCTACTTTTACACCTACAAGAACATTAACTCAGACATGGACAAATACAGCAACACCCACATTTACAAATACACCACCATACACATTAACAGCAACACCAACCATAACAACAACTTCAACAAATACTCCTGTTTTTTCTCCAACAAATACACCAACAATAACAATGACTGCAACATACACAAATACACCAACGCCCACATTTACTTTTACAAATACAGCAACTGTAACTCCTACATGGACACCTGCGCCAGCACAGATTGAAATAACATTACAGGCAATAGATACATCTGTGTCAGCAGGTGGTTATGCAGAAATACGCGTAATTATAAGAAATACAGGTGGGATTTTAGCGCAGGACATTTTAATAGAGCAGACAATTCCTGGGCTTACTTCTTTTGATTCAAATTATAAAGATAATATTGACTGGAGTTATAATGGAACTGCCGTACAGAGAAATATAGGAGATTTGAATCCAGGAGAGATAATTTATGTAACATATTTTTTAAAGACAGATGAAAATCTGTCAGATGGACAGATTATAAATATTTCTCCGGCAAGTGCTGAATTTAATATGTATCCTTTACCATATCCTGTTATAAGAACAACTCTTTATAGTAACAGTGTATCTTTCACAGTTGGAGAAATTTTTGTATATCCAAATCCATTTTATCCTAAAAAATCATTAGGTGGTGTTGTAAAATTTGTTAATTTACCCAAAGATACACTTATTACCATATTTACTGTATCTGGTGAAATGGTTCAGGTATATAAAAATGTCGGTTCCACTGTTTACTGGGATGGAAAAAATATAAAAAACACGGAAGTATCAACAGGTATTTATTATTATGTGATATCATGGGAAAAGGGTAAGAGAAAGATGATAGGAAAGTTGTTTGTAATACAATAAATACATTGCTGATTGCTGATTGGATAATAATTTTATTTCATTTTTTCCATTAACAAAATTGCTCCTTTTTTATCAATGGGGTTATTATTATTGCCACAGTTGTGCGCATATACACACGACGGGCAGCCGGATTCACAGCTGCATTTTTTAACCATTCCGATTGTTTCTCTGAGTAAATTATCAAATATATGAAATAATTTTTCTGAGATACCAATGCCTCCTTCAAATGCATCATATAAAAAAATAAAAGGTGCACCATCTTCAAACACAGGATACGAAAGCCCACCCATATCATTTGGGTCGCACATTGCAAATAATGGTGCCATAGCAATCAAAGCATGCTCTGCTGCGTGTAAAGCTCCTTCAAAATCCAGTTTTTGTTTTTTTATTAATTCTTTTATTTCATCATCAAGTTCAATCCATACTGATTCAGTATTAAAATGTAAGGGTGGAAGTGCCAAATCTTCATAGAAAATAATCTGGTTAAATTTTTTTGCTTTAAATCCTTTATAATATTCTGTAACAGATACGTTTCCAAAAAAAAGTTCAAATGCTTTATAATTTTTTGATTTATTTATTTTTGTTATTTTTATTTCTTCATTCCTTAATATTTCTGTGAAATAATCAACATATTTTTTTTCTGCATAAGCAATCCCTTCATTTAAGTCCATTTTTTTAATAAAATAAGTTTCGCCGTTATATAAATAAATCGCGCCTGTGTGTGCTTCTCTATAAGCGCGTGTAACTGAAATTTCTTCCAAGATTTTATTATCTGCTATTATTTTGATGTTTTTCCCGCCAACATTGTCAAGAGCAATTACATTTTGTGGACGGACATCTCCGGAATAAATAAATCCCTTTGCAGTTTCTTTTACAAGATTTTTTTCAATCAATGACGGTAAAATATCAGAGGTATCAATATCAGAAAAAATATTTTTATTTTTAGCAGGTATTTCAGATAAAGCACATAAAATATGGCCTGATAAAATATTTTTGTTATCAAGCGAAATTACAGCATTTTCAAATTTCATATTTAATAGTATTTCAGGATTATTAACTAAATATTTTTGCATAGCATCTTCTTGGGGAAGAAAAAAAACAGCAGATTGCTGCATCTTTCTTCCTGCTCTGCCTGCCTGTTGCCAGAAAGAAGAAATTGAGCCGGGATAACCGGATATAATAATTATATCAAGTTGTCCTATATCAATTCCAAGTTCAAGTGCATTTGTTGAGACAAGGCCTTTTATAATACCTGTTTTTAATTTCTTTTCTATTTCCCGCCTTGTTGATGGCTCATATCCAGCCCTGTATGATAGTATTTCAACATCTTTTTTTTCTTTGTTTGCCCATATTCGTATCAATTCAGCAAGACGCCGGGAAGTGGTAAATACAAGCGTCTGAAAAGAATTCTGACATGTATATAAAAGTATGTCTTTTGTCTGTGTGTTTATGGATTTTTCAGGTAATTTTTCAGCATCCCATAGTATTATGTGTTTTTTTCCGGAAGGAGCACCGTTTTTATCAACCAAAACAAATTTTTCACCGGTTAATTTTTCAGCAAATTCCAGTGGATTTGCAAGAGAAGCTGTTGATAAAATAAATAAAGGACTGGAACCATAATGTGTTAATATATTTTTTAGACGTCTTATAACAAAGGCAACATTTGAGCCAAAAACACCTCTGTATCTATGTGCTTCGTCAAGAACAATGTATTTTAAATTTTTAAAAAATTTTTTCCATTTTGAATGATAGGGCAATACCTGATGCAGTTCATAAGGATTTGTAAGGATTATCTGTGCGTTTTCGCGCAAATACCTTTTTTTATCAGCAGGTGTATCGCCGTCATAAATTCCTGCTGTAAAATCAATGCCTGATAATTTTTTTATTTCATTAAGCCCGTTTAACTGGTCATTGGCAAGTGCCTTTGCAGGATAAATGAATAATGCATTTGTGTTTTTGTTTTTTTCAATTGTTTCAAGAACAGATATGTTGAAAATTAATGTTTTTCCTGATGCTGTCGGAGTTGTAATAACAGTGTTATGTCCCTGCTTTATTTTTTTTATTGCATCGGCTTGATGAATATAAAGATTTTTTATGTTAATTTTTTCCAGATATTTTTTTATGCCGGAAGAAAAGGCAATATCAAAATCAAATTGAGGCATTTTTTCCGGTATAGTTATAATTTGTTTTATCTGATTTTTAAAAATTTTTTCTTTTTTAATATTATTTATAAGATTTTCAATATTTTTCATTTTTTTTGATTAAATGACCCATACCGAAATCAGTTTGTTAAGTAAAAGTGCGAGGGAAATTATATCTTCTTTGTTATGATTTATTATTGGCTTTAAAAAATTAATGTTTTTGGTATTAAGAAATCTATTATAATAATAACAAACATCATCACCATTTATGTCATTTCCTCTGTTTTTGTTTAATATTTTTTTATCAATTTCTTTTAAATTAAAATATTCCTGTTTGCCTTTAAAAGCATTTCTTGAAAAATAATATAAATCAAAATTATGATAATCAAAAATGTTATTTTCAATATTATAGTATGACATGCGGGCATCAATGAAATTTACATCAAAACTTTTACCATTAAATGTAACAAGCGCTTTTTTGCTTGTTAATAGTTTGTTAAATTGTTCTAAAATTTCATATTCTCCTTCTTCGTTAAGAGCAGTTAAATGAATTGTCTTAAAAAAGTTGTTTTCAAAATAACCACAACCTATGGTTATTATTTGCGTTTCTATAAACAAACTTTTTGTTTCAATGTCAAGAAAAAGCAAATCCTGTTTATTAAAAAAACTCAGTAGCAGAAATAACATTCTGTTTGATGAGGTAAACCGGCTGTTAAAAATTTTTTTAATTTCATAAAAGCCGGCATCAAGCGCATTAAATAAGTTATTAACGAAATTCTTATATTTTTCATCATTTGATAAATCTTCAAGATTTTTTATGTTTTTATTGATAAATTTTTGTGTTTTTTTATTTCTTATTCCATGAATTAATTCAAAACATTTTTTATAATTTGAATCAAAATATTCTTTTTGAGGCAGGGAATATGACAGGTTTTCATCAAGTCCTAAAAGAAACTCATTTATTAGAATTTTGCAATCATTTTTTTTTATTGTTTTACCATAAGAAGATATATTATCCTGTTTGGTAAATTTCTTAAGAAATTCAGGATTTAGATACATAAAAATATCTCCTTTTATTAGTGTGTTAAAATGGCAATAAATGCATTAAAAGCCATTTTTATATCATTTAAAGTTCTTATTTTTAATAACCTTTTTAAAAGATAAGAAGGTCTTAAATAAAATAACTTAAAGACCTTTTTATAATACTCATAAATTTTTTCAGAAGAAATAGTTGGTAGTTCCATAAGCATATTTGATAAATCATATTTTGACCAGTCCTCTGATTTTAAATATCCATTTTCTTTTGCCCATTTAAACATCTGTGTGCCAGGGTAGGGAGTTGTTATATTAAATAAAGCAATATCAGGGTCAAGTTCTATTGCAAACTTTACTGTTTCTAATATTGTCTCTTCTGTTTCTCCGGGATTGCCAAGCATAAATGTGGTTCTGCATTCAATGCCGATTTTTTTTGTGATTTTTACAGCTTCTATTGCTTTTTGTCTGTCAATTTTTTTATTTATGTTTTTTAATATTTCTTCACTGCCTGATTCTATTCCATACATAATCTGGTGGCAGCCGGCTTTTTTCATTAAAATCAGGGTTTCTTCATCAATTGTATCAACTCTCGAGAAACATACCCAGGAAATATCAATTTTTTCATCAATTATTTTTTTACAGAATTCTTTAACTTTGTGGCGATAGGTTGTAAAAGTATCGTCATAAAACATAATTTCTTTTATTCCATAATTTTTTTGAAGCATTTTAATTTCTTCAATAAGATAATTAACTGAGTGCATTCTGACTCTTGAACCAAGATAAGAGCCAAAGCAATACGTGCATTTCCCGGGACAGCCACGTGATGCTATCATTGAAATGGCAGGTAATCTTTTATAAGAACCAAGAGTTGGTATATATTTTTTAACCGGTAATTTATTGTATGCTGGTATAGGAAGTGAATCAAGGTCATTTATGAGTTCTCCTAATGGGTTGTGAATAATATTTCCATTTTCTCTGTATGAAAGCCCATGTATTGTTTTTATATCATCTCCTTTGACAAGTTTATAAAAAGAATATTCTCCTTCGCCCCTTATAACATAATCAATAAAATTATATGACAGAACATCTTCTGGAAGCACAGTTGGATGAACACCACCAAAAACTATTTTTGTATCCGGAAATTTTAATTTTAATAATTTTGCTATTTCATAGGCATTCATAATTGTGCTTGTCATAGAAGTTATACCAATAATGTCCGGCTTTTCTTTAATCTTTTCAACCTGTGTTTCAGCATCACCCTGCTCGGCATTCATATCAATTATTTTTGAATCAATACCTTTTGATTCAAGATATGAAGAAATATATGCAAGGCCTAATGGAGGCATTGCACCTTCTATTTTTGTCCATATATTTCCTTTTCTTGATGTTTGATAAGGGTTTATCAATAATATTTCCATTTTTATCCTTTTTAAATAAAATTTATTTAATAAATTATAATCAAATAATAACGATGTGTCAAAAGAATATTAACTATATTGCTAATTGCTGGTTGGATAAAACAATTTGCGGTTTTCGATTTACAATTTACGATTTGAAAAACAAAAAAGACATTTACGATTTGTGATTTGTTTTTTTTAAATTCGAAGATTCCAGATTTAAAGATTCGAAGATTCAATCAGGCAATTAGGCAATCAGTAAATTATAACATTTTTTTATTGCTAAAATTAAATTTATTTTTTATAATAAATAAAAATTAAGGAGTAAATAATGAGTCAGACAGAAGATAAGATTATTGAAGAAATTTTGAAATATGTTGCGCAAAAAGGTGGACCACCTTCACAGTGGTATGTGGGTATTTCAAAGGACCCGCAAAAATCACTTTTTAAAGAACACAATGTGCCAAAAGATAAAACACCATGGCTTTATAGATTTGCTTTTGACCATATAGAGGCAGAAAGAATAGAAGATATGCTTTTAAGACGCGGTTTTGACGGTGCACAAATTAATAAAGATATAAATGCAAAAGCAATTTATGTTTATAAAAAGACGCCACAAACCAAAGAATAAAAATTTTTAAGTTGCAAAAAAAATCAATGTGTGTTAAATTTTATTGCTTTGAATAAAAAAGCATTAACTTTAATTAATGAAAGGAGATTTTTTAGTAATGAACAGACAATATGAAGCAATTATTTTTATCAATCCTTCTGTTTCTCAGGAAGAGATGGACATAATTATTTCTAAAATTAAAAATATTCTCGCAGATTTAAAAGGTAATCTTCTTGAAGAAAAACAACCGGAAAAAATGAAATTACCTTATAAAATGAAAAAATTTAAAGATGGTTTTTATTATTATATTAAATTTGAAATGGCAACTAACAATATTGCAAATTTTAGGGATCGTATCAGATTAATTGAGGGGATAATAAGAATAACTATTTCATTAATAGTAATAAAAAAACCTAAAATAAAGAATAAAGATAAAAAAAGCATAGAGGAGGTGCCGGCGATAAAAGAAGAAAAACAAGAAGAACAGGTTCAATCAGAACAAAATGATTTTGATGAAGGAGTAGCCAAGTAATTATTGTGCTACGTTTTTAAAGGAGGGCATTATGGCTAATTTAAACAGAGTTTTTTTAATGGGAAATCTTACAAGGGATATAGAATTAAATTATGGTAAAAATGGTCAACCTGTAACCAACATGCGTTTGGCGGTTAACAGGGTATATACAACACAATCAGGTGAAAAAAAAGAAGAAGTTTGTTTTGTTACAGTAGTTGTATGGGGGAAACAGGCAGAAGCATGCAAAACATATTTAAAAAAGGGTTCATCCATTTTTGTAGAAGGAAGACTTCAATATAGAACATGGGATGATGCACAGGGAGTGAAAAAAAGTGTTCTTGAAGTTGTAGCGGATAGAGTACAATTTCTTGATAAAAAGAAAAAAGCTGAAGAAGGCGTAGATACCATAGATGAACCACCGTTAGAAGCAGGTGGTGGTGAAGAACATCCGACAGGTGATAAGACACCATTTTAATAATATAATAAATAAGTTGATTGCAGTTTTGTAGGAGGATAATTAATGGTTACGAAAAGTACATCGCCCAGATCAAAAACATTTATCTTTAAAAGAAAAAGAAAAAAAAGATGTAGATTATGTGCAAATAAAATAATCCAAGTTGATTTTAAAAATGTGGATTTTTTAAAAAATTACATTACAGAGAGGGCAAAGATAATTCCAAGACGAATTTCAGGTAATTGTGCAAAACATCAGCGAATGGTTACAAGAGCCATAAAAAAGTCAAGGGAAGCGGGTCTTTTACCTTTTACAGTTAAATAAATTTTTAGTTTTATAAATTATTCAAAAGGTAGAAAATGCAAAATACCATTATTTTCTTTTTAATTAGTCTTTTTTTAATGTTGATTTTTTTCTTTCTTATGAGTTTATTATTTTTTTATTTTTTAAGAAAAAACACAAAATGGATAATAACTATTTTTTTGGGTTTTTTATATTTTAATGTCATACTTGTAGGCATTTTTTTTGTTATAAAATCAACTTCTCAGCATAATGTAGTAGAATTTATTTATTCTGAATTAAATAAAAATCTTGATGAGATTTTGTTAATAGAAGAAAAATCTGGAACTCCAAAACAAAAATTGATTTTTTTAAAAAATTTATATGAAAATTTTATTATAAAAGTTGTTCCATCATGGATTTTATGTGCTGAATTTTTCTTGATTTTTTTAAATTATTTTGTTGTTAGAATTTATGCAATTAAAAAATATAATATTGACGATAAAATGAAACCATTTGTATTATGGAAAGTTGATGAAAGAGTAATATGGCTGCTTATTGTCTGTCTTTTTATTTTTGTTCTTGATAAATTTTTTCATAATGACGTGGCTTTTAATATCAGTTTAAATGGCACTTTTTTGCTTGCAAATCTTTATTTTATTTCTGGATTGTCTGTTGTTAGTTTTTTTCTTATGAAATATTCTGTGCCTTTATTTATCCAGTTTTTTATTTATGTATTTATTTTAATGTGGTCGGGACTATCAATAATAATAATATTCACAGGAATATTTGATACTTGGTTTAATTTTAGAAAGATACAAAACAGGGGTGAATTATTATGGAAGTAATTTTAAAAGAGGATGTAAAAAATCTCGGCAAAGCAGGAGAAATTGTTAGAGTTTCAGAAGGTTATGCGAGAAATTTTCTTTTTCCAAATAACAAAGCAGCTCCAGCAACAGAAAAAAATATTAAAAGAATAAAAGAGGAATTTGTAAAAAGGAAACAAAATATTGAAATTGAAAAAAACAAAGCAGAAGAACTTGCAAATAAAATAAATGGATTGGAAATTGTAATTAAACAGCGGGCATCAGAAGATGGTATTTTATATGGCTCTGTATCGCAAACAGAAATAATAAAAGAATTAAGAAAACTTGGTTATGATTTTGAAAAATCAAATATAATTTTAACAGAGCATATAAAGAAGGTTGGAATTTATGATATTATAATAAAATTAAGTGGTGATATAGAAACCAGAATAAAAATCAAGGTGATTTCTGACAATGGCAAAAAATAATAATCCAAAAGAAGAAACTAAAAAAATTGGTAAATTGCCACCATATAATATTGAAGCAGAAAGGTCATTGCTTGGTTGCATTTTAATAAGCGATAAAGTTTTTGATAAAATTTCAATCATTGTCGATGTGGATGATTTTTATGACATAGCAAATAAAAAGATTTTTGAAGTTATAAAAGAAATGGTACAAAAAAATATTTCTATTGATTATTTAACTGTATCCAATGAACTTAGAAATAAGGGAATTTTGGAAAGTGTTGGGGGGGCTTCATATATTTCAATGCTTTCAGATTCTATCCCTACTTCCGCACATGCAGAAGAATATGCTCATATTATCCGTTCAAAAGCAATATTAAGGAATTTAATTGATATATCAACAGAAATAATAGAAAATTCATATAAAGAAACCAAACCTCCGGAAGAATTGCTCACTCAGGCAGAAATGTCTATTTTAAAAGTAAGAGAAAAAGAACACACTGAATCAATACATAATGTAAAAGAGCTTATATCGGATGTCTATGAAAAAATCCAAGAAAGCGGAGCAAGAAAAGAACCATTAATAGGGCTTCCAACAGGATTCTCAAATATTGATATTTGTACCCTTGGATTGCAACCGGAAAATCTTATTATAATTGCTGCAAGACCATCTGTTGGAAAGACATCGCTTGCTATGAATATAGCATATCATTTAGCAGTGGAAAAGCAACATAATATATTAATATTCAGTTTTGAAATGAGTAATTTTGATTTAATAATGAAACTTATAGCAATAGGTTCAAATGTTAATTTGCTTAAAATAAAGACAGGTAAATTTATCACAGCAAACGAACGCAGCAGAATTAATCATGTTTTGGATTTGTTGGCAGAATCTTCAATTTATATTGATACAGATGATAATAATGTTTTTGATATAAGAGCAAAATCAAGAAATCTTATGTTAGAATTAAAAAGGCAACAAAAGCAGCTGGATTTAATTATAATTGATTATCTGCAATTAATAAGGCCAAATGAAAATTTACCCCGTGAACAGCAGATATCCCAGATTTCACGTTCTTTAAAGGCAATTGCACGCGAATTAAAGGTGCCTATAATAGCCCTTTCACAATTAAATAGAGAGGCAGAAAAAAGAGAGGCACCTATCAGACGAAAACAAGCCGAAGATAAGGTTTTAGTATCATATCCAAAACTTTCGGATTTAAGAGAAAGTGGTGCAATAGAACAGGATGCGGATATTGTTATTTTTATTGCACGCGAATCAAAAGAAAAAGGCGGGTATTCTTATGAGTTTCAGACTTCAACAGGCGAATCAATAAGAAAAGAAGCAATAGGATGTAAATTAATAATAGCTAAAAATAGAAATGGCCCACAGGGAGAGCAGGATGTAATTTTTATACCGGAATTTACTGTTTTTGCTGAAAAAGCAACCAGAGATACTGATGAAGCAATAAAAGAGGCGCAGGATGAGTCAATATAAATATTCCCAGTTAATAACCTGGGCGGAGATTGATTTAAAAGCACTTGAATATAATTTTAATCAGGTTAAAAAAATATGTCGTGGAAAAGAAATAATTCCTGTAATAAAAGCCAATGCTTACGGACATGGTATTTTTCAGATTGCGTCTTTTTTTGAAAACAATTTAAATGTAACAAAATTAGGTGTGGCAAGAGTTAATGAAGGCGTATGTTTAAGGAAGAAAGGAATAAAGTCATCAATTATTATTCTCGGTGGTTTTTTTAAAGGAGAAATAGATTTAATTATTAAATATGATCTTGAACCATCTATTTTTTCTTTTGAAGAGACAAATCTTTTAAATTATCTGGCTTATAAACATAAAAAGCATATAGATGTTCATTTAAAAATAAATACCGGGATGAATCGACTTGGCATAAGACCCGAACAAGCCCAAAGCTTTTTAACAAATTTAGGGGATATGAATAACTTAAAATTAAAATCAATTTATACTCATCTTTCTTTTGCTGATTCTGAAAAAGATGGCGAAAGATTAACTTCTATGCAGATAAAAAAGTTTATACCTATAAAAAATATTGCTGGTGGGGTAATAATGCATGCTGCCAATTCTGCAGCAATTGCAAAATTTCCATTTACTTATTTTGATGCGGTTAGACCGGGCATAATGCTTTATGGCTCTTATGCAGATAAAAACATTAAAAAATATGTATATGTAAAACCGGTTATGACATTAAAAAGCAGAATTGTAAATCTCTTATGGCTAAAAAAAGGGGATAGGGTAAGTTATGGTGGGCTTTATAAAGCAAGCAAGAAAGAAAGGATAGCTGTTGTGGGTATAGGGTATGGTGATGGCTTTAGACGCGAGTTATCAGGGAAATGGTATGTAAAGATAAAAGGTGAAAAATGTCCTGTTGTTGGCAGGGTATGTATGGATATGATAATGGTGAAGATAAAAAAGAATTATAAAATAGGAGATGAGGTTTTAATTTTTGGAAGAGATGAATATGGCTCTATTGATGTGGAAGATATGGCACAGGTCTGCAAGACTATATCTTATGAAATTTTTACAGGTATTTCTGACAGAGTAATCAGAATTTATAAATAACACAGATGATTATATTAGGTATAGACCCAGGAATGGCGAAATGCGGATTTGGTGTAATTGAAAAAAAAGGCAATAATATTAAATATCTATCTGCAGGTGTAATTGAAAGTGAAAGCAGATATGAACAGTCAGAGCGATTGGAAATTATTTATAATGGAATCAAGAAACTGATAAGAAAATATAAGCCACATATAATTGCTGTTGAATCACTTTTTTTCAGTAAAAATGTAAAAACAGCATTTAGGGTAGGAGAGGCACGCGGTGTTATCCTGCTCGCTGCACAATTACAAAAAATACAAATAATGGAATTTACTCCATTACAGGTAAAAATATCAATAACCGGTTATGGACTAGCTGAAAAACAACAGGTTCAAAAAATGGTAAAAACGCTTCTCGGTTTAAAAGAAATTCCTAAGCCGGATGATGCAGCAGATGCTCTGGCAATAGCCATTTGTTGCGTTAATAATTTTAAATTAAAAATTTTAAAAGAAAAAGGAAAGATAAATGATTGATTTTCTTGAAGGTGTAATAGAAGAAATAAAAGAAAAATATCTTTTGCTAAATGTGGCAGGCGTTGGATACGGTATAAATATTTCTTCTACAACTTATGAAATTTTAAAAAATAAGACAGGTATTATAAGAATTTATACATATTTAAATTTAAGTGAAAACAATATAAGCTTATATGGATTTTCAACTCAGGAAGAAAAGGATATTTTTCTTTCTCTTTTAAATGTGGAAGGAATAGGCCCCAGAGGCGGAATAAACATTTTAAGTGGGACAAGCGTTGAAAGATTAAGAAAAGCAATAGCAGGTGGGGATGAGTTTTTTTTAACAAATATACCTGGCTTAGGCCCTAAAAAGGCAAAAAGAATAATAATTGAATTAAAAGACAAATTTAAAACAATGGATGAAGATATTTATGAAGAACAGGATGAAGATTATTTGCAGGTTTTACTTACCCTTGGTTTCCAGTATAATAAAGCAAGGGAAGCATTAAAACAAACTTATAAAACAGTAAAAGACAGAAAAAACAAAGAAGAAGTAATAAAAGAAGCACTTAAATACTTAAGTAAATAAATTTGACTTATTATTTAATAATAAAAAGATATTTTTTGTTGCAGATTGTCGATTGCCGGATGCCGGATGAAAGGATGTAATTATGAAGAAAGAAGAAAATAAAAAAGATAAAAGAATAATTGATAGTGATATAGAAGCATACGAAGTGCCGTTTGAACGGGATTTAAGGCCTAAATATTTAAATGATTATATTGGACAGGATGCAGTAAAAGAGAAACTGAAAATTTTAATTGAAGCAGCTAAAAAAAGAAATGAACCACCAGAGCATATACTTTTCCATGGTCCGCCCGGACTTGGTAAAACAACACTTGCTCACATTATAGCAAATGAGATGGGTGTTAATATTAAAATCACAGCAGGTCCTGTAATAGAAAAAGCAGGTGACTTAGCAGCAATAATTACCAATCTGGAAGAAAATGATATATTGTTCATAGATGAAATACATAGGCTAAATAAAGCAGTTGAAGAAATAATGTATCCTGCACTTGAAGATTTTGTTCTGGATATCGTTATAGGTAAGGGACCCTCAGCAAAGACATTTCGTATAAATTTACCTAAATTTACTTTAATTGGTGCAACAACAAGAGCTGGATTAATTGCAGCCCCTTTGCGAGACAGATTTGGAGCTTCTTATCGTCTTGATTTTTATAATCCTGAAGATATTGAAAAGATTTTAAATCGTTCTGTAAAAATTTTAGGAATCAAATATGATAAAGAAGGAATATCTGAAATTGCAAGACGTTCGCGTGGCACACCAAGAATTGCAAATCGTTTGTTAAAACGTGTACGGGATTATGCACAGGTAAAAGGCGAAGGCATAATTGATAAAAAAATAACAATAGAAGCATTAAAGATGCTTGAAATAGATGAAATGGGACTTGATTCTATGGATAAAAAAATAATGCTTACAATTATTAATAAATTTAAAGGCGGACCTGTTGGTATTGAAACACTTGCTGTTGCGGTATCAGAAGAGCCGGATACCATAGAAGATGTCTATGAGCCGTTTCTTATTCAAATTGGTTTCATTCAAAGAACTTCTTCCGGAAGAAAAGCAACACAAAGAGCATATGAATATTTTAATATTAAATATAATAAAGAAGGCACTTTATTTTAAATAATAAATTTATTTGGGTGTTATATGAAATATATCAGGATACGAGTTGCAGCAATAATTTTAAACCAGAAAAAAGAGTTATTACTTGTAAATCATCAAAAAAACGGAAAATCATATTGGCTTTTTCCGGGTGGCGGCATTGAATACGGTGAAACAATAGAGCAGGCATTAAAAAGGGAATTAAGAGAAGAATTATCAATAAATATGGCAAAAATATCAAATTTTGTTTTTGCACATGAGACGATATACCCGGATTTAAAGAGGCATATTTTGAATGTATATTTTAAAGTAAAAATAAAAAATAACTTGAAATTTTTTGTAAAAACTGATAAAGTATTAACAAATGCAAAGTTTTTTGGGGTAGATGAATTTAAGAAATTGTTGTTTTACCCTGATGTAAAAGATGTTATAATAAAATTATGGAAAAGAGATTTTAAATTTTCTGTTGGCTTTATTAAAGTGAAATGGAAGAACTGACCCAAGGAGGGCTTAAATGGCAGAAGGGCTTACAATAAATATTCTTACAAAAGGAGATATAAAGGTAATTCAATGCCGCGGATATATTGATACCGCGACTTCTTCTCAGCTTGAAAATACTTTAGAAGATGTTATCAAATCAAATAATTATAAAATAATAATTGATTTAAGTGAAGTTGATTATATTGCAAGTGCCGGTTGGGGTATATTTATCAGTGAGATAAAAAATATCAGGAAACATAAAGGGGATTTAAAACTTGTAAATATGAAACCAGAAGTAATGGAAATTTTTGAACTGCTTGATTTTACTAATATTCTTGAATATTATAAAACATTAGATGATGCAATAAAAAATTTCAAGTAATATTTTTAAAATGGTCTAAAAGGGATAGTTTAATGAAGTCAAAAATAAAAAAAATCATTTTTTTATAATGCCAAATATAAATTTTTCAAAATTTTCATTTAACCAATCATTTATAAGAGATAGAAAAAAAACAAAATATGTTTTGATTTCCTTGTTTTTTATAATAACGCTGATAAATATATTTGGATGGTATTTTGTTTTTTCTTTTAATTTTATTTTTACTGGTTTGTTTTATGCAGGGTTTTTTACAGCTATTTTTTTTATTGAAAAATATAAAGAGCAAATAGAAGAAAAAGCCCGTATAAGAATTTTCTATATTTTATTTCTTTTGTTTTTAACTTTAACTAATATTTCAGGTGGAGTTATTTCTCCTTTAAAATGGTCAATCTATATTCTTTTATTTTACGTAATTATGTATAACTTATATATACAGTCCGGAATAATGCTTTTTATTTTTTTTCTTGCGTCAATCAAGGACTTTTCAAAATTTGAACAATATGATTTATTTTCTTTTTTGTCTATTTTTGTTTTGCTTATCATTTTATTTTTTTCTGGAAGGAAAACAGAAAATAACAAAAGGCATTTAATCTTTAATATTGATACTGAAAAGGAAATTAAGGATTTTAATTATATTATATTGGGTTTGCTTGAAAAAATAGTTAATGTATACAGGGGGTTTTTAAAATCCGAATCTTTGTTATTTTTTTTTCGCAGGCCGGAAACAGATGAATTTTCTTTAATGGTATTTTCTTCTTCAATGCCGGAAAATATAATTCAAAATTATCAATTTAAATTAAAAGATGATATTATTGGCACAGCATTAAATAAAAGGGAATTTTTTGTTGTTGATGCCGCTTCAATAAAAATACCTTATTATAATTCAAATGTTGATATAAAAAATATAGTAACTTTGCCGCTTTTATCAGGCAAAATTATTGGAGCGATAGTATGCGATTATAAAGTTTTAATAGAAAATAGTGAAGGTGTTAAAAGATTACTTCATAATTTGTCGTCCGAGATTTTAAATGTTTTAAATCTTTTTGAAATAAATAGAAAAGTTATGGAGCGCGAAAAGCGGGTTTCTATTCTTTATGATATTTACGGAAAATTGAATTTTTTAGAAAGCAAACATAATATAATTGAAAAATTTTTTGAAGAAGTAAAAAAATTTGATATATACAGCGGTTATCTGGCTGAGTATAGCAGCGATGATAAATGTTATTTTATTTCAGAAATTTATAATTATCAGGACGCTGTAAAAAACACCAGATTTTTACCTTCTGAAAATGAGTTACTGAGATATATTCATAATACAGGCAATTATCTTGTTTTAAATAATGTGTCAGAAAAAAATATTGATTTGAATTTTAAAAGAAAAAATATTGATAAATTTTTAATTTCGCTTTTAAAAAGTAGAACAGGTCCACTTGGTTTTATTAAGCTTGATAAGGAAAAAAATTATAATTTCAGCGATTTTGAGATAAAGACAATTCAGATGTTATTATCAAAGGTTGCTGTTTTGCTTGAAAACGTAAAACTTTATGAAAAAGTGAAACGCCAGGCAACAGAAGATGGCTTAACCGGTTTATATAATCATGCTACTTTTCAGGAAAAATTATTGCAGACACTGGAAAAAAAAGACAGGGCAGAACTAAATTCTGTCTCTCTGGCTTTACTTGATATTGATTTTTTTAAAAAATTCAATGATTCTTTTGGTCATCAGGAAGGCGACAGGGTTTTAAAAAAGATTGCTAATATGTTGCTTAAATTTTCACAGGAAAATACTGCGACATGGGCTGCAAGATACGGTGGGGAAGAATTTGTTTTTGTGATGGAAAATTACGATATTGTCAGTGCTACAAAATTAATGGAACAAATAAGAAAATTTTCAGAAGAAAATTTAAAAGGTGGTGATGATAAAGAACAAAGGCAAATAACTTTATCAATAGGCGTTGCGACATATCCACATTATGCTTCAAATGCCCGTGAATTAATTAAAATAGCAGATGACGCACTTTATCTTGCCAAACAGGAAGGAAGAAACAGGGTAAAGAACGCAGTGGATTTGATGAAGAGGAAAATGCAATAAATAAAACAATTTGCAATTTACGATTTACGGTTTTCGATTTGAAAAACATTTTTACAAATTTGGTAAATTTGGACGATTTGAAGACATGGTAGATTCAGTAACTATATTGCGGATTGCTTGTTGCTGATTGCGGATTGAAAAGAAGGAAAAGTGATTGCCCCTCTTTCAAAGTGCCGTGATGAACGAAGTGAATTTTACGGCAGTAAAGAAGGGCTAGGGGAGATTTGAACTACATTGCCAATTGCAGATTGTCGATTGTCGATTAAAAAAAACAACCTGCAATAAGCAATCAGCAATTGAAAGATCACCATTACCCATAAGTATCAAGAAGCAGGTATACCGCTGATTTTTTCGTAAAAGACGGTAGAGGGAAGTCGAGCAAAAGAATTTTCAGTCAATGGTGGACGAGGCTTACGCAACAACCCTTGGATAGGATTAAGAAGGGCGTTAAAATTGGGAGTAAGTAAAATAGACAACACTGCGAACCACCCGTAATTTTCCTCAAAAATCAGGATATACCTGCTTCTTATTAAAAAGAAAATGTGGGTAATGGACAGAATTGAAAGAGCGAGAACAAGAGAGCGAGATTATTGGTAGGGGCGAACCTATGTGTTTGCCCATAAATAAAAATTGATAATTGAGAATTGAAAATAGATTATGGTATCCAGACTTAGTTTAAAAAATTTTTTTGAATTTGAAGATTTGCAAATCAGGCAACCCACAACCCTGCAAACCAACGTAAAATTACATATATTTGAGTTATTAATAAAATAAAACATACAGTAAGAATAAGAAGTTTTGATGAACTCTATTCGGGAGAAATAAAAAAAAGCGAAACTGAAGAAGCGTATACTAATTCTCCTGCTATAACATTGCGAGAACGAATTAATACAGAGTTCAATTCCTTAGCCGAAAAACTTAAACATAAGTTAAAAGAAAAAAGTTTAAATACCCATACCTTTCAAGAAAAAGTTGAAGGTTGTAATGATATTTCACACAAAGGAATTTTTAGCAATCAACTTTTTAAAATCATTGAAGAAGTGATAAACGATTTGGGAAGCAAAACTTTTTACAACCCCAACCAACTTAAAACAATTCTGTTTGCAAGAGTTTTTGGAATTGATGTAAATGACATCAAGATATTCAAACATGAAGGGCGTGATTATATGTGTTGCAAAACTGAGTTTTGGACAAAAATCGGAATGTAACATGAGTGCATTAGCATTTGAAAAATCTTCCTTATTAGAAAAGCAACTAACAAGAAAAGATGTTGTTGAATTTTCTTTAAAAGGAAAATCCCAAAAACAAAAAGTTAAGTTGCTTATTCTTCGTGACCTAATGAATCTTGATTGGGACATAAAGTTTGGGAAGAAAAAAATTGAAGTGTTTCCACCTGAAGAATACGACAAGGAAACAATTAAGAAAGCAATGTCACTTAAGCGAGAAGAGATAATAAACGCAAATAGACAGTGGATTGACAAGAAGATTGAATTTGCAAGAATGAATTTAGCAAGCGGCTACGATGTGATGTGTTCTAAAATTGACCCCATAATAGAGGTTTGTGAAACTCAGAAACAAATGGATTTATTTAGAATCTTTCGTTACTACTGGAGTTCACCTTATAGTGATTATGTTGGAAGAAGAATTAAACTTTTAATTCGTGACAGGGGATTACCAAATAAACCAGTAATTGGCATAGCCGCTTTGGGAAGTCCTATTATTCACATTCCAGAACGAGACGAATTTATAGGTTGGGACAAAGAAACACGGTCAAAGAACCTCATTTACACAATGGATGCTTATGTTATTGGAGCTTTGCCTCCTTATAATTATTTACTGGGTGGAAAATTAATTTCGCTTTTGCTTGCTTCAAACGAAGTGAGAAAAATTTATCGTGAGAAATACAAAGGTAAAGTTACAATCATTGACAAGCGTGTTGCAAATACGCTTGTTGGAATCTTCACGACAAGTTTATACGGAAAGAGTTCTCAGTATAACCGCTTAAAGTATCAAAACAACTTACTTTACAATCACATTGGACACACGAAAGGTTTCGGAACATTACATCTCTCTAAAGAAACAATTCACGAGATGGTAAAATTATTAAAATCAAAGAATATTGATGTGAACCACAGGTTTGGTGATGGACCAAGTTGGGTTATGAGAGTAATTGCAGCGGCAGGTGAATTGGTTGGTTTTGATTCTGACTTTCTTTTGAAAC
>Ga0101944_10003023_pt1 | contig 24850 bp, 15 predicted proteins | sample DewCreD2012metaG_FD_75245 | JGI IMG/M metagenome (GOLD analysis project Ga0101944, IMG submission 75245) | Hot spring sediment bacterial and archeal communities from British Columbia, Canada, to study Microbial Dark Matter (Phase II) - Dewar... ... | reverse complement strand
GGACCTTGTGGACGAAATGGACAAGAAAATCAATCCCCTTGCGGGTGAAGTCCACTGGGTCCACAATGTCCATCTCGTCCATGGTTTGGTCGAAAGAGCCGCGTTCAACTGCCGATTTTAGGTTGATGCGAATATGCGGCCCGGGATAAGCGACGGAAATCCCCAAAAGATCGGAAAGATTTTGCGACCGGACACAGGACAGGCGGACACGCCGATCCCCCTTACCATATCTCGCGTTGGGGACCGCAACCCTCGCAGCCGTCCCAACAGTAGGTGCATAGTTTCTCTTTCGGCAGGCCGATGGCTTCGACGAGATCCCCAAGTTCCTGATATTGCAGTGTGGTAAGCGACAGGCGCTGCCGGATTCGGTCAACCATCGCGGCATAACGGTCCGATTTCGGATCGGCATATTCGTCGAGATGCGCATCGGCATCGCCTTCAAGTTCCTTGACAGTACGGCGGCCGGCCAGATCGAGATCCGACCGGGATCGCGAAAAATGCAGAAATTTGCAACCGTAAATGAGCGGCGGACATGCCGGCCGCATATGCACTTCGAGCGCGCCGCAATCGTACAGACGCTGGACGGTGTCGCGCAGTTGCGTGCCGCGCACAATCGAATCCTCGCAGAACAGCAACCGGCGGCCCTGGATCAGTTCGCGAATCGGCAGCAGTTTCATGCGCGCAACAAGGTCGCGGACTTCCTGAACCTGCGGCATGAAACTCCGGGGCCATGTCGGGGTGTATTTCGCAAAAGGCCGGCCATACGGAATGCGGGCCTCGTTCGCGTAACCGATGGCGTGGCCCGTGCCCGAATCGGGCACACCCGCCACCAAGTCAACCCGGACCGTGTCCTTGCGCGCCAGCGCGGCGCCGCAGCGATATCGCGACGCCTCCACACTAATCCCTTCATAACTCGACGCGGGAAAACCGTAATATACCCATAGGAATGTACATATCTGCATCTGTTCTCCAGACGCATTCACCGGCTCGATGCCGTCGGGTGTAAGCAGAAGCGTCTCGGCGGGCCCCACATACCGGTCGATTTCATAGCCCAAATTCGGAAACGAGGCCGTCTCGAACGTGGCGGCATAGGCGCCGTCTTTCCGGCCAATGACGATCGGCGTGCGGCCCAGCCGGTCGCGCGCGGCATAAATACCCTGATCCGTCAGCAGCAACATCGAACACGACCCCTCGATACGCGATTGCGCATTCCGGATGCCCTCCGCAAAAGTCGCTTCCTCGTTGATCATGGACGCCACCAGTTCGGTGGGATTGATTCCCCCGCCGCTCATTTCCGAAAAATGCGCCGACCGTTTTCGGAACGCTTCGCGCGCAAGTTGTTCGCCGTTTTTAATGACGCCGACGGTCGCGATCGCATAGGTGCCCAGATGCGAATTGATCAACAGCGGCTGCGATTCGTTGTCGCTGATTACCCCGATGCCGGCTCCACCGTGCATGGTGCGAACGTCGTCCTCGAATTTCGACCGAAACTGCGCATTCGAGATGTCGTGAATGTGCCGCATGAATTCGGCGCCGTCCAGCACGGCAAGGCCGCCACGGCAGGTGCCGAGGTGCGAATGATAATCCGTCCCATAAAACAAGTCGTGAACACAGTCGTCCTTGGACACCACGCCAAACAAACCGCCCATTCCGAAAGGTCCTCCTTACGCGGCGCGCCCGTACCGGGTGCTGCCAGCCGGTTTACATTGAATGCCTGCATGCTATATCGAATCGGGCGCAAAGGACAACCCGGCATAAGTGCCGTATGGATTGAACAGGATGATTGTATTTGCTTTTCGCGCATCCACCGGCTTGCTTGCTATCGGCGCCGGCATTGGCCGAAATCGCACGGAAGGGAAAGGGCGGTTTCCGGCTGTTTTTTCGGCGGCGCCGCGCGGCTATCCCGCAAGCCGTTTGAGGGCCTCGACGCCGCGTTCGAGCACGTCGTCGGGCGCGGCGAAACTGATGCGGAAATGCGTCTTTCGTTCACTGAAGACGCTGCCGGGAATGATGAGGATATTGTTCTCGATAGCCTTGGCGACAAAGGCGTCGCCGTCGCCGCCGGGGGCTTCGGGAAACATGTAGAACGCGCCGGTCGGTTTGACGCAGCGGAAAGTGTCTTTCAATCCCTCGTAGACGATGTCGCGCTTGCGGCGGTACGCGCGGGTGTGGACGGAAACGTCCATGCGCAACGCATGGATGGCGGCCTTCTGCGCAAACGACGGCGCGCACACGAACGAATATTGCTGCAGGGTGTTCATCTGCTGAATGATCGCCTCCGGCCCCGCCGCAAATCCGACGCGCCAGCCGGGCATGCCCGCCATTTTCGAAAAACCATTCAGCAGCAGCACGTTGTCGTAAAGGGCCGCGATGCTGCATGGTTCGCCGTCATACTGAAGTTGCTCGTAAATTTCGTCCGAAAACACCAGCAAATTGTGCCGGCGCGCCACATCGGCCAGCGCCGCCAGTTCGTCCCGGGACAGCGTGACACCGGTTGGATTCGCGGGGCTGTTGACGATGAGAATTTTCGTCCGGGAGGTAATGGCCGCCTCGACGGCCTCCGGCCTGAGTTTGAAATCGGGATACGTATCCACGGGCACGCTCACCCCGCCGAGCAGGGTCACGAGATGCTTGTACATGACGAAGTATGGATCGGCGCAAATGACTTCGTCGCCGGGGTTGACCGTCGCCATTAGACCCAGAAACAACCCGCCGGACACACCGCAGGTCACCATCACGTTCTGCAAAGGGACGCCGAACCGGCGCGCATAATAGGCCGACGCCTCATCACGCAATTCCTGCACGCCCCAAGTCTGGGTATAGGTGTTGAATCCGGAGCGTATCGCCTGAATCGCGATTTCCTTGACGGGTTCGTCCACGTCGTAATCCGGCTGTCCGATGCTCAGATTGATGGGATTCTTCATGTTGGCGGCCAGGGCAAACACCTTGCGGATGCCGCTGGCGTCAATGCAGTTCATACGATCGGCAATGTAATTCATGGCGCGCACTCCTCGTTTCAACGCGATTCTATCGCGCCGTTCCGTCCCTGCTCAAACACGCCGCAACGGCCCGATTCAATACCTCCCCCACTTCAGGCCACGGATTGCCCCTCACGACAAGCACATTGTCGCCTTGCGGCGCCCAGATCGCCGGCTCCGTCGGCCCGAATATCGCCACGACCGAAACGCCGGCCGCCGCCGCGAGATGGGTAACGCCACTATCGTTGCCGATGTACAATGCGGCGCCCGCAAGATGACGGGCCAGTTCCATAGGTGTGGCGGGACGCAGCAGGGGATGCGCGTCGTTCCAAGGCCCCTGTTCTTCCGCGGGCCCAAGACACCAGGCAACATGCCGGCCCATTTCCGCCAAGGCGCCGGCCAGCGTCTTGAAACGTTCCCAAGGCCAGTTCTTGTTTCGGCCGCCGCTGCCGGGATGAATGACGATGTCGTATCCATGCGAGGCATTCACCGCCAGACGAAACGGAGGAAGATCGTAAAAACCCAGCATCATTGAATAATAGGCGCTTGCATGTTCGGACCAGCCGGCCGGGGGAAGACCCGGAAAGCAAACAACCTCCTTTACGCCACACAAGTGAATCGCGCGCTCCAGAGTGCCGTCGTCATGCATCCAGACAATACAACGGTCAAAACGCGCAAGAAATTGTTGGATGATGGGATTGGGGACACTGAAAAGCGACTCGAATCCGGACGTCTCGATATCGTGCGCCGCCACGGCAATCCCACTGCCGACCGCCAGCGCGAGCCGTTCCGGGCGTCCCAGCAATTCAATCGGACCCTCGCCCGCCAGCGCAGCGATGGCCGGACACGCCAGCAGGAAATCGCCCAGCCCGCCGGTATGCACGATCAACGTCTTCATTATTGAGTCTGATCATCCTGGATTCGGCCATCATGGCTCGAATCACGTGAGCAAGCGATGGATGTCGTGGACATCGTAGGCGTCGTGGACACATTGGACAAGAAAGTTCATCTCCCTGCGGATGAACCCTGCCCTATCCATAAAATCCACCTTTGATCTGCCAACGTGGACTCTGCCCACAACCCAGTCTCTTTTCGTGCTCGTGTTCGTCATCGTCATCGTAATCGAGGCAAGAACTCTGCGATATTCGCACTCGACACATCTTTGTACTTCAATTGGTTGTGTAAGTTGTCGAAAAACTTCTTGTTGTTGCTGATAGAAGCCAGGATTTAAGGTACTAATTCCAGGCGCGCTTCAATCGTATGTTCCAAGCGTCTTTGCCCAATTTACGATGTATCGAAAATTTTCCAGGCTTACGCTCGAAGGCACCGAATGATCCGACGAGAAAATATAGCCGCCGGATTCCTTGAGAACCGGCACGACCCGCCGCATTTCGTCCGTAATGGCCCCGACATCGTCCCACAGCACCGCATTGATGCCGCCGTGCAGAACAAGATCGTTTCCATATCGCCGTTTTAGCACGATAGGATCCATGCCGGCCTTGACTTCGAGCGGATTGAGCGCGTCTATGCCGATTTCGATGAATTCGGGCACAAAGGGGTTCACATCGCCGCACGAGTGAAGGCGGGTCTTCACTCCCTTCGCGTACGCCCAGTCCACCGCGCGCTTCTGCACCGGCTTCAGCAATGCGCGATATGTGTCGAGCGAAAAAAACTGGTTGTGCTTGAACCCCATGTCGTCGGGCCATGACACGGCGTCAAACGTGTAACCCTCCTCCCACACTTGATCGAGCAGCGCAAGGCCGACGTCGAGAAAGTGGTTGAACATGTCGAGACACCATTCGGGATCCACGACGAGGGCTTCGAGGAGACGCCGCGTGCCGACGGTCCATGAATGAGTCACGTCGAATCCGAACCACAGGCCGGCCTCGATCCACGCCCCGCTCTCGCGCCACGCGCGGTAATGCGTTTGCAGGCGGCTCCAGTCAACCCGGTCGCGCGTGGGCGTCATGCGGGCCTTCGCGGCGCGCCACGAGTCCCAGTCCACAATGGTGAAATCGAGGAATTCCGGCGTGGACGCGGCATGCTTCCAATTCTTCAATGTCGCGCCCCAGACGGTTTTTTGGATTAGGTACGCGTCCGTTTCCTCGATGATCCGGCTCTCGAAACGAGGACTGTTGTCGGCCCCGATGTGCTCGACACGGTCCAAATCGAAAAAGTCAACGTAATTCGCGTCTTCCGGCATGCCTTCCCGCTTCCAGCGTTCGATGGTCGCGCCCCATGGACCGTCAATCACGGGCACGCGGTCGGCCTCCTCGTGGGCATACATCCGGCGGAATCGTTCATGGGAAGTCATCGGAGGCATTACATTTCCTTACGCAGCCAAAGAGCCGCATTCAACGGCCGGGTTCCAATCTGAGGCGTCTTCGTCATAATAATCCTAAAATCGGCCGTTGAACGCGGTTCTTTCAACCAAACCATGGACGAGGTGGACTTTGTGGACCAAGTGGACTTCACCCGCAAGGGGATTGATTTTCTTATCCATTTCGTCCACAAGGTCCACAGCGTCCAGAGGATAGCACATTGAACCCGATCTTGACTGCCGAATCCAGAATAAAGACTCCGGCGGGAATCTTTCGATTCCCGCCGGAAGGAACTACATGTGTTGCCGGTTGTTAGGCCTTGCGGCGAAGCGCGCGGCGCGCAATCAGAATCGCGATGCCGGCCACGCCGAGGCTGATCGTCCATACGGGCGCCGCCACTGCCGCTTGCGACATCATGACGATCGGCGCCAAAGCCACCCGCACCATGGCCGCCAGCACCGGGCTCTTGGCTACGATATCGGCGATGTACGGGCTGACGTGATAGTAACCCTCGACAAACGCCGTGCCGATACCGCTGCCCAGCAGGACCGTATCGCGCAGGACACGCAAGGCGCCAATCTGGGCCGCCATCGGTGTGCCGTAAGCCGCCGTCGCGATGAAGCACGGGCCGCCGCCGCCACCGCCGCCTTCGCCTTCGCCTTCGCCTTCACCTTCGCCTTCACCCTCGCCAATCTGGCTGGCAATCCAGATGCCCGTGGCGATAGCCGCAATCAGAGCCGCCAGCGCAAGGAGAATCGGCAGGATATTGGGGCCAACCGGACTCGCCTTGTAAGTCACAGGATCCTTCATGACCAGGATGGGTGTCGCCGTGCCGGCGGGATTGCCGGACAAGTCGTCGGTGTTGGGGAAAAGGTCGGATATGGCATAGATGGATACGCCGGCCTTGGTCCCTGCGGCGACCTCGCTGTCCGGGAACTTGGGAATGCGGACGTAAATTTCGAATTCATCACGTCCGCCTTCGATTTCCTGGCCCGTCGTGGGATCCCACTGCTTGACGATGGCGTATTCGGTCGCCGCCGTCTCGCCGGCCTTGGTGGTGGTCCAACGATGGAATCCAACGCGCGTCCACGCCAAGCCGCCGTTGATCGAACGGATACGAAGGAGGCTGCCGCCTGTCGGTTCGGCATCGGTTTGACCCTCGACGTATGCGACGTTGTTGGGATTGATTGCCGATTCGAGCGCGGTCCGGCCCATACGCAGGCTGAATGCGCTGAAGTCGTAGACGCGGGCCGTCAACTGTTTGACTTTCCGAATGTCGGCGCCAGTGCCCGTCTCGTACTCCGTGCGCAGCAACGTGGACTGATACGGCGTGTTGAGGGTCGAACCGGGTTGTTCGGCCGCCGGTTGCGCGCCATAGGGATACAACGTCTCCGTGGCCCACATCGTCACGCCCTTGGCCATGGTTTCGACCGTCAGCGCCGTGTCGGCCGTCGGGAAGGCAATCTTGCCCGAGGTCGCGCCGCGATTGTACAACCATGCGCCGATTTCATCGTAGAAGCCCGCCGCCGCGCCGGTCTGGTTGAGTCCAGCCTGCAACGCCACGGTGTTCGGGGTCGTCTTGTAGAAGTGGACCGAGAAGTCCCATGCGTTGTCAACGGGCTTGGCCTTCGCGCCGGCCACGCTGTCAATCCGTTCCGTCAACAACGGCGACGGATTGTAGGTCGTTCCGGTCTTCGTGCGTTTGGCCGCGCGAATCAAGCCATAGTACGTCCCAATGGGCGGCGTGTTCGGCACAGGCAAGGTGAAGTCTGCGCCGTTCGTCGTCGTTGGGAAGATACCGAGGTTACCGGCCGTCGCATCCAGCGCAAACGGGATATACTTGCTTCCCGTTTTCGCGCTGTAAGCGACCTTGAAGGCCGTCGTCACCACGTTATCCAAGCCAACTTCATAGCGCTTGTAGACGAAGTTGGTCGTGGCCGTGTCGCCCGGATTCGGTCCGCTGCTCACCACCACCTGGACGCTCGTGCTCGGCTGCGCGTCCGTAACCTGCGCAGGGGCAGTCGCGGGTTTCGCATCGAGCGAGGTCTGGTTCAATTGATCGGCCAGTGGCGGTACCACGAAGGTGATGACCGTCGGTGTGATCTTGATCTTGTCGGCGCCCGTAATCGGCTGGCCGTTGAAGGTCAGCGTGGTGGTGGGCTTGAATCCCTGGCCTTCGATCTTGGCCACCACGCCGCCGAACAGCCACGCACTGCCGGGCGTGATGCTGTTGATGAGCGTCTGGTTGTACGCGAAATACGGCTTGAGGGTCAGATTGGCATTGACCACGAACGTGTACGTGGCATTGCCGCTCAGGCGGTTGCCCGCACCGTCCTGCCATTCGACGAAGCTATAGCCGGATTCCGGTATTGCGACCAGTGTGACTTCCGTGCCATCGGGAACATTCTCGAAGACACCCGGGAACACTGTGGCGCCTTCTTCGTCCTCAACATGGCCGCCGGTGAAGGCAAGCAATTCAACCCTCCATGTCACCAACTGGCGGAAATAGGCCGTAACGGTTTCGTTCTGGGCCATATAGATCGTAGTCTCGGGCGAAAGCGTGTTCGCCACATTGTTCGACCAGTAATCGAAAACGTAGTTGGCGTTGGCCACAGCCGACAAATTGACCGTCGAGCCAACATCCCACAGCGTCTGTCCGGGCGGCGTAACCGTACCGGATCCCGGCGGCGAAACGAGTGTCGTCAGCGTAACCTGGCCCGGTTGTGACGGCACGAAGTTCGCCGTCACAGTCGTGTCGGACACCATGGTCACGGTCGCCGAGGTCGGATTGCCCGGCACGGGAACCGCACCCGTCCAACTGGAGAAGGTATACCCGGACGCCGCCGTCGCGGTAAGCGTGACGACCGTGCCGCCCAAATACGGGCCGGGAATGTTCGCGACCACGTTGCCCGCGCCTTCGGGATTTACGAGTATGGTCAGGTTGTACAGCGGGGCCAATTCGAACACCGCACGCACGTTCTTGTTGCCGGTCATAACAACGCTGGTGGTCGGCGTGGTACCGCTGGCGTCCAGTTCCCACTGCTTGAAGGTGTACCCGGCTACGGCGGTTGCCGTGAGATTGACCACCGAATTGAGGGCATACGTCGCCTGATCCGGATCCTTGGTAATCGTTCCGGAACCCGCCGGAGTCACCGAAGTGGTCAGCGTATACAGATTGGCGTCGAAGATCGCCGTGGCCGTTACGTTGCTGTCCATGATGACCGTCGTCGCGGCATTCGTGATCGTTTCGACCGTACCGTCCTTGTCAATCTGCCATTCACGGAAGGTGTAACCAGCCGCGGCCGTGGCAAGCAGGTCCACCGAAGAACCCGGATCGTACAAGAAGTTATCAGGCGTAGGTGAAACATCAATTGTACCGCTGCCTTGAACGACGCGGGTCAACTGGTATTGGTATTTGAAGCCGTTGCTCTTGACGGCCATGTCGGACGGCGAAATCCGGCTGACGACCGTCACATCCACGAAGCCCGGCGTCGTAATGGGCGGCGCATACACCTGCATGGCTTGGCCGGCTTTTTCGAGAACCAAACCGGCCGGCCCAACTACCGCCGGCGTCGGCCATGAACCAAAATACACCGCGTAGGCTGCGTTGACCTGTTCGGGCGTCATGGGCAGCACAGCGCCGAATTCACCACGAATGACTGTGGAGGTTTCTTTCTTTACGGCGCCGGCGTCGGGGGTCAGGGAGTCAATGGCCAACGTGGCCTTGAACGGCGCCAAAACCGCCGATGCGCTGGTCAGCGACGCGAGGAATTCATCCGCGTCCTGATTGGCCAGCGCCGGATTGCGGACCGCTTTGAGTTCCCAATACTGGGCAGCGTCCTGCGCGGCGCCTATATTAGTAAATTCGTACCCGGTGGACGGATCCTTCACCAACTTGACCGGATACGCCGACAACTGGACATCGCCATCGCCGGGGATGTCGAGCCCGCGGAAGTCCACATCAATGGACATGCCTTCGGGCAGATCGCCGCTCAGTTCGCGGAAGGTACCGTCGCCCTTGGCGGCCACAAGCGAAATGGCCACGAAGCGCTTGGCGCCCGCCGGCGATGCAAGCGTAACCAAGCCGCCGCTCGGCGCCTTGCCGCTGACGGCATTGCCCCATGCGTTCAGAGCGGCCGGCGTGACCGCGCCGTTGGCGGAGGTCAACAGGATCTTGAGATCGTCAACTACCGACACAATCACGTAAGCGGTTTCGCCCGCCGCCAGCATACCGGCCGATAACAGGGAATTAGAGGTCGGCGCCGTGACGGAAACGTACGGATCGGGCGAAACGGTAATGACGGAAGAAGCTTTGCCGGAGCTCAGATCATCGAGACTGGCCACAACGGTCTGCCGAATCGCCTCGCCGATTTCAACGCCGAGATCGTCGAGCAGCGGTACGCGATACGTCACGAGCCATGTCTCGCCATCGAATACAGCATCCACGATGTCGTCCGGAATGCCGTTCTTGTTGTTATCCACCGCCGGATTGACGGCCTCAAGCCAGATTTGCTTGGGCGTGCGGCCATCCAAGTCATAGGGGCCGCCCGAACGAACGGTGTATATGATTTCCGCCTGGCTTCCCTGCGGAAGAACCGTTGCGCCGGCGAACGCATAAATGTAATGCGCCACCTGTACGCCTTCCGCGGCGCCTTCAATGACGGGCACCAGATCGATCGTGCTGCGGTAAGGCTTCACGTTGGCGACTCCGGAGAACCAGTCACCGACCCATGCCTCGCCACCCCACGTGCCGTCAATGCCATACGCCACGTTGCCGGCTGCGCCGTCACCGCCCAACGTGACGGCACGCAATGCAAGCGACGCTTGGATGGTGTCAGAAGGCACCTTGATAATGGCGCCGCTCCGCGGGTCGGAAACCGTAATCAGGGCGATGTCCTTTTCCGACTTGAGATCGAGCACTGCGTTCAGCAGGTCGACCATGTCGATGCGTCCACCGCTGCCGCTCGCTGCCCGCGCGCCCAACGTCGCGTGATCCGGAACAAGTCCAATCACGAAAGCAAGCGCCATCATCAGGCTGACAAGCGACGCAAGTACCAGCTTCTTTCTGCTCCCCATCTTCCATTCTCCTTAGCGTCTAACGTTCCGTCCGTTTGTTTCAACACATCACTACAAAAGGATGTAGTGCCCTGTTACTACTGTGCCACTCCATAACGCATGGAGTCCGGTTTCGCTCACTTCACGCATCCGGTACCCCATTGTCCGCCGTGCCCATGCCTTTTTGGACAACCATGGACACAACACCACAATTCTTGACAATACGGTTGAATTATATACTTCCATACCGCCAAAGTCAACTACTTTTATCCACTTCCGGGAAAAAGGGAACGGAAGTCACCCGCTCACCCTCCCCATGCTGCAACCAAAGATACTATAACACGAAGCCCGCCGAAATGCAAGCCCATTTTCGCATCTTTCGCGCATAATCATAAATGGCCGCTCTTTCTACAGCCCAAAGGCATCCCCGGCCCCGGATTTTCGCCCGGAACCGGGGATAGCCGCACCTTGTTTTATTCGCAGAGTTCGAACACGCCGGCCGCGCCCATACCGCCGCCGATGCACATGGTCACCATGCCGTATTTCACGCCACGCGCGCGCATCTCGTAGATGACCTGCGTGGTCAGTTTGGCGCCCGTGCAGCCCAACGGATGGCCGAGGGCAATGGCGCCGCCGTTCACGTTGACCTTTTCGGGATCGAGATTGAGTTCCCGGCGAACGTACAGGCACTGCGACGCAAACGCTTCGTTCGACTCGAACAGGCCCACATCTTCGACCTTGATTCCCGACAATTCGCACGCTTTGGGAATCGCAACCAACTGGGCCGGTCCAAGGTACATGCACGAGGCCGCCGCCGCCTTATAGCCGCGTACCTTCGCCAACGGCTTCGCGCCGAATTCCTTCATGGCGTCTTCGCTCATCAGGCACACGGCCGACGCGCCGTCGCTCATCTGGCTCGAATTGCCCGCCGTGGCCACCGCGCCTTTGCGGCCCGGACCCGCGAAGGCAGGCTTCAACTTGGCAAGACCCTCGAGGGTCGTATCGGCCCGCGGACCTTCATCCACCTCGAACATCATCACGCCCTTGGGCGTCTGCACCGGCACCGGCACAATCTGTTCCTTGAACTTGCCCGCATTGATCGCGGCGACGGCGCGCTGATTGCTCAACAGGGCGAACTCATCGCATTCCTGGCGCGAAATATTGAAATCGCGCGCCACGTTGTCGGCGCAGTTGCCCATCGAAATATAGACTTCCGGATAGTCGCGCACGGCGCCCGCATCCGGAGCAAATTTCACCCCGCCCATCGGGATCATACTCATGGATTCGACGCCGCCGGCAATCGCCACGTCCAGAATCCCGGTTTTGATCTTGGCGGCAGTCAGCATGATGGACTCCAGCCCGGACGAACAATACCGGTTGATTGTAAAGGCCGGGACCGTGTCCGGTAGGCCGGCCACCAATCCCACCACACGGGCGATATTCATGCCTTGTTCGCCTTCCGGGAAGGCGCAGCCGAAGCAAATGTCTTCGATGCGATCGCCGGGCACGCCCGCCCGTTTGACGGCTTCCTTGACCACCAATGCGCCCATTTGGACAGGATTGACTTGCGACAGGGTGCGCTTGGCTTTTCCAATCGCCGTGCGAACCGCTGAAACCACATATACATCACGCATAATTAACTTCCTCCTTGGCCACCCGCAGACCCCGGCGCCTCGCCGGCGCCGCCGGGTCCGCGCACTCCTAGTTCCGCAACGGTTTATTGTTCAGCAGCATATGTTGGATACGGGCCTGGGTCTTCTCCATACCGCAAAGACTCAGGAACGCTTCGCATTCGAGATCGAGCAGATCTTGTTCGGTAATCGGCGTGCCGGGCGCCCGGTCGCCGCCGGTCAGGATATGCGCCACCTTCTTGGCGATTTCCACGTCATGTTCGGAAGCCCACCCGGCCTGCTGCATGTTGAACAGCGCCGCGCCGAACACCGCCCGCGCCGGTTCGCCGAACGCCGTCAGACGCGCCGGCAGCGGCGGTTTGTAACCGGCGGCGATCAGCCCCAGACATACGTCCTTCGCGCGCTTGATCTGCTGGTCCCAGTTGGTCACGATGAGGTCGCTTTCCAGGAAGTAGCCGTATTCGATCAGTTCCGCGCCGCTCGTGCTGACCTTGGCCGTCGCAATACTTTCGAAGGCGCGGCGAAGATACGGCATCGGATTGGGTTCGGGAAGGCCAACCGGCACATAGGTCATCGCGCGCCGCAGCATTTCCTTCGTGCCGCCGCCCGCCGGAATCAGGCCCACGCCCGCCTCGACCAATCCGCCGTATGTCTCGCCCGCGATAACCGATCGGGCCGCATGCTGGGCCACTTCGATGCCGCCGCCAAACGTGTAATGATGCGGGGCCGACACGACCGGGCCGCGGCAGAACCGCATGGCCATGTTCGCGCCTTGCAAACCGCCAATCATTTGTTTGATGGCGTCCCAGTTCTTGTCGTTGATGAACATGAGAATCAGCATCAAGTTGGCGCCCGCCGAGAAATGCGGACCTTGGTTGCCGACGACCATTCCCTGGAACTGGCCCTCGTTGACCAGCCGCGTGCCTTCGGCCAGCATCTCGACGATGCCCGCGCCGATGGCGTTCATCTTGCAATGAAATTCGCAGCACACGATGCCGTCGCCCAGGTCAATCAGGCTGGCGTCGTCGTTGCGCGCGATTTCCTTGCCCGTATCGCGAAGGCTGTCCAGCACGATGAACGTCGAGGGAAGCGGAACCGGCTTATACGACTTCGACGCGAGATCGAAATACATCTTCTTGCCGTTTTCCGTCTTGTAGAAGGATTCGGCCTTGGCCTTCTTCATCGCGACGGCGATCGGCGGGAGTTTCAATCCGTCCTTTTCCATGCGATCGCAAACGGCGGCGAATCCGAGCGTGTCCCACGCCTCGAAAATGCCCTGCTCCCACGCAAAGCCCCATTTCAGCGCGTTATCAATATTGACGATATCGTCCGCGATTTCCGGAATGCGGTTGGCCGCGTAGATCGCCGAATTCGAAAAGACCTTCCACAAGAACTTCGACCCCTTGTCCTCACCGGAGTGCATGATCCTGACTTTGTCTTCGAGGGTCTTCGCCTTCTTGGCGGCGCCGATGCAATCGAACATCGGTTTCACCTGCGGGACGTATTCGAGCGTTTCCGGATTCAGCGAGAGAATGATCGGCTTGCCCTTTTCATCCTTCTCGGCGGTCTTCTTGAAAAAGCCCGACCCCGACTTCGCGCCGTAGTAGCCCTTTTCGAGCATCTTCGTCAGCCATTCCGGCGACACGAGCAGATCGCGCTGCTCGTCATTCGGGCAGCCGTTGTAAACGTTCGCCACGACGTGGACGAACGTGTCCATGCCGACGAGATCGCCCGTGCGGAACGTCGCGGACGACGCATGACCGATGATCGGACCCGTTAGCGCATCCACTTCCTCGAACGTCAGTTTGAACTCGTCCTTCGTCATTTCGTGCATGATGAAGGACATCATGAAAGTGAGGATGCGGTTCGCGACGAAGTTCGGCGTGTCCTTCGCGTAAACGATGCCCTTGCCGAGCACGTTTTCGCCGAACGCCGCCATGGTTTCGACGACTTCCGGAAGCGTATCCGGACCGGGGATGATTTCGAGCAATTTCAGATAGCGCGGCGGATTGAAGAAATGCGTACCGACGAAATGCTTGCGCATGTCCTCATCCATCGGCCCCAGCATCGAGGCTATCGGAATGCCGCTCGTGTTCGTGCTGACGATCGAACCCTTCGCCCGGTGCTTCGCCACCTGTTCGAACACCTTCGACTTGATGTTCAGGTCTTCCTTTACAACTTCGCAAATCCAGTCGCAGTCGCTGATTTTCGCAAAATCGTCTTCAAAGTTGCCTATCGTAATCAGGTCAACCCACGACTTCGAGTACAACGGCGAAGGTTTCGTCTTCAGCAAGGCGGCCTTGCTCGCCGCCGCAAAACCGTTGCGTTTGTCCGGATTTGCCTTGTCCTTGTCGGACAGGTTCGGCGGCACGATATCCAACATCAATGTCGGGATACCGCAATTCGCGAGGTGCGCCGCAATCGCGCCCCCCATCACGCCTGAACCCAGTACTGCTACGCGCTTGATGTCCCTCATGGTTTTGTTTCTCCTTCCAAAATACTGACCCTTCTACAACATTCCGACTACTTGCGCCACTCTCTATAACACAACCCCAATACAAAAAAGAGGTTCTTCATTGTACACACTCGCCGCAAAGCCGTCAAGCGCATAAAATGGTCCGTTATTCACATGTAAGAGATAGACGGGTACATTTCATGCTGGATAGGCCGCGTTTCAGTCAAAAGGCATGATCACGCGGCACGGGAAAAAGAACGTTTCAGGACGAGTTTCGTTGGGTTCAGAAACGGTACGAGGTCGAATATGGCGAGCGTTACGTGCGGGATTGGCGGGTTGTCACGCCCTTTCAGACATTTTATGAGGATTGCGAACCGTTCGTATCCCAGGGCGTTGCCCTGGGCTTTCCTGTTTACGGCCTTTCAGGCCAAATGCAGAAACCCCAGCAGTCGGCGAGGACACCGACCCTCCCCCGTTGTATGGGGATTTTGAGCCCGTTCGCAGTCCAGCCTTTAGGCTGCCCGCGATCCTCCCCATTGCATGTGGATTTCGGTTTTCCGCGTCCAGTTGACTCACGGAATCCACCCCTTTACAATATACTGCAGAAGGAGAAACAAGGACTTGGGAAAGCCGCCTCGCTGGAAGGAGGGGCTGTCTCGGTTTCTTCACATGCGGTATTGTCTGATTTCAAACAGGCCAAGGCGCCTGTTCCGCGAATACGTTTCGCCGTACATTTTATTATATGGAGTGCTAGATGAAACCGTCCCTTGTGGAACTGGTCAACGCAATTTTACGCAGAATTCAGGAACGCCCTGATGCGACGCCCTCGGAAAAAGGGCTGCGATCATGGCTCGCCCGGCAAGGCTTCAATAAACATGAAATAGACGCCGCCCTGAAATTGATGCGTCCCCGCTTTCCGGACAACACGAAACAGGACGGAAGCCAGCGCACATCGGTTCGGCTACTGTCTCCGCAGGAGGAATACAAACTGTCGCCGGAAGCACGCAACATCCTTCTGCGGCTTGAGTTATACGGCATGATTGACGCCTATGAGCGCGAGATGATTCTGGATCATCTCGGTCATTTCGAAGGTGAAGTGGGCGTGGACGAACTCGATTATCTCGTGGCATGGATGGTCTGCGGAGGCCGCGATGTGGGATTCCAGCAGACCCTATTCGATCTGTTTGATGAAAAAGACAAAACGTTGCACTAACCGGCCGGGCAATGCATAACCCCGCGGGCCGGAATGCCGATAGACGCACGGTTGATAAGGGAAAAATCGTGCAGGAAAAGACGGAGCCGTATCCAGCCGGCTCTGTGTTTTTCTGGATCGTAGGAACAGACCCCACAGTGGGTAATTCGGATGGATGCGGCGTCCCGACTTGGTAGTTTCCTTGTTTGCGCCCTCTATGTGTGGCGCGAGGAAAGCGCGAACAAAGAAAACATATTCTAAAAGGAATGGCTTTTCATGGCAAAATCGCTCGTTGTGGTGGAATCGCCCGCCAAGGCGAAAACCATCAATAAAATTCTCGGACCGCAGTACGTGGTCAAGGCCAGTTTCGGTCACGTGCGCGACCTACCGAAAAACGAACTCGGCGTGGACGTCGAACATGATTTCGCGCCGACCTATCAGACCCTGAAAGAGTCCTCGAAGGCCGTCAAGGACCTGAAGGAAACAGCGAAGAAGGTGGATCGCATCCTGCTGGCTTCCGATCCCGACCGCGAAGGGGAAGCCATTGGGTGGCATGTGGCCGAACTGCTCAAACCGCTTAACAAGCCCATCGAACGCATCGTTTTCAATGCCATCACGAAGCGTAGCATTCTTGAGGCGGTCAAGCAGCCGCGGCCGATTGACGTCAACCTGGTCAATGCCCAGCAAGCCCGGCGTATCCTCGATCGTCTCGTAGGCTACAAGATCAGTCCGCTGCTCCAATTCGGCGTGCGCAAAGGGCTCAGCGCGGGCCGCGTGCAATCCGTCGCCGTACGGATGGTGTGCGAACGCGAGGCCGAAATCCGGGCCTTCGTGGTGGAGGAATACTGGACGCTTGACGCTCTACTCGAAACCACCGCCGGCGAAACGATGACGGCCCGTCTGTTCCGAATCGGCGGAGAAAAGCCCCAACTGCCCACGGAAGACGCCGTCAGGGAAGTCATGCGGTCGCTCGAAGGCGCCACGTACGCCGTATCGGCCATCGAACGCAAGGACGTCCGCCGAAATCCCTATCCGCCCTTCATCACCAGCACGCTTCAACAGGAAGCATCGCGGAAACTGGGTTTCAGCCCGCGCAAGACGATGTCCATCGCGCAGACGCTGTACGAGGGCATCGCATTGGGCGGCGAAGGCCTGGCCGGCCTGATCACCTATATGCGCACGGATTCGACGCGAATCGAGCCGGAAGCCATCGGCGAAGTGCGGCGCTACATTGCCGATGCCTTTGAACCGGGGATGCTCCCGGAAAAACCGAATTTCTACGCAAGCAAACGCGGCGCGCAGGACGCCCACGAAGCAATCCGCCCGACGATGCCCGCGCGCACACCGGAATCCATCCGCGCCTATTTGTCCGACGATCAGTTCAAACTTTACACTCTGATTTGGAAACGCTTCGTGGCCAGCCAGATGGCCCCGTGCATCCTTGATCAAATGACCATTGACGTGGCGGCGGCGGATTGCCTATTCCGCGCCACCGGTTCGCTCGTAAAATTCCCCGGATTCACCAAACTGTACGAGGAAAGCACCGAAGACGACGGCAACGGCGATGCCGCGCAGCCGCTGCCAGCCGTGGCGGAAGGCGAAAAACTCGCGGTGCGCGAATTGAAGCCGGAACAACATTTCACCAAGCCGCCTCCGCGCTATACCGAGGCCATGCTCATCCGTGCGCTCGAAGAAAATGGCATCGGGCGTCCCAGCACCTATGCCCCGACGCTGAACACGATCCAGGAACGCGGCTATGTCGAGCGCGAAAAGAACCGCCTCAAACCAACCCCGCTCGGAGAAGATATCAATGCGCTGCTGATCCGCGATTTTCCGGATATCCTGAATATCAGTTTCACGGCCCATCTTGAAGAAGATCTCGACCATGTCGAGGAAGGGCGCCGCGAATGGCACGATCTCCTGCGTGAATTCTACGACAATTTCATGAAGGATTTGAGTATGGCCCAGGAACGCATCGGACGCGAATTGCTCGGCGGCGAAACAAAATGTCCTGAATGTGAATCGCCCTTCGAGATGCGCGAAGGACGCTTCGGGATCTTCATGGCCTGCTCCCGCTATCCGGAATGCAAGACGACGCGCCGCTTGTCGAAAAAAACCGAAGCGCAGCCTTCGGATGAGATCTGCGACAAATGCCAGGCGCCGATGGTCATTCGTGATGGACGGTTCGGCAAGTTTCTCGCCTGCTCGGCCTATCCCAAGTGCAAAAACACCCATCATCTCGACGCCGAAGGCAAAAAGGCCGAACGCCCTAAGCGCGAAGCGCCGCAGAAAACCGATCAGAAATGTCCGACCTGCGGCGGATTTCTGGTCATCCGCCGCAGCCGGACCGGCGAACCCTTCTACGGCTGCGAGAAATATCCAAAATGCCGGTTCACGAAACCAAAAGAACTCGACTTGGCCTGTCCAAAAGCCGGCTGCGATGGCAAACTCGTGTCCAAGCGGGGTAAAGGCCGCCGGTTCATCGGATGCGACAAGTATCCGGCGTGCGACTTCACCCTGTTCGGCCAACTCGACATGAAAACACCCTGCGTACAATGTGGCCATGCCTGGACCACCGTCATCAAGTCCAAAAACAAAACGCCGGTCCGAAAATGTCCGGCCTGCAAGCACGAAACGGATATTCTCGCGCCAAGCGATGCTTCCGAATAGCGCGAAGAAGGAACGCAGCGGTTAAAAGGCCGCGTTGCTTGCCGAAAGTCACACGGGAAGTCGCATTCCATGAGTGAAGGACATACGCGCGCGGATCGCCTTGTCCACGGGCAATCGTCGCATGACGTAACGCCACCGGATGTTTCGGCGAATACTCCCTTTGCCCGCCATCAAGGGGGAGATGGGCAACCGAATTTCTCGCCGCGTAAAAATAGACGCCGGATGCTGGCGGCGATGGTGTTGCTTGTCTTGATATCGTCTGCCCTGTTCGCGTACAGCGTCATGCTGCGAACCCCTTGGTTTGGAACGAGTCCCGTGTGTCCGGATACCTGGCTGCAGGCCGCATCGGTCCTTTGGTCGCGGACATGGCATCGTGAAGGCGCAATCTTGCTGCGATTCGGCCTGTTCTGGGAACCGGCATCCATCGAAAAACCCACGCTCGAATCCCGGGCAATCTACAGTTCATATCCGCCGGGCGTCGTACTGCCGATTCACGCCCTGGGCACTCTGTTGCACCGCGACCCGTCACTGAAAATGGTCATGGCGTATGGACTGTTCTGCCAATGGGCCACGGCCATGGCGGCATCGCTGACGGTCTTTCTGGCGGTGAGGCGGATGCGCGGCGGCCTTTTCGAAACAACGGTTCTGGGCATAATCCCGGCCATCGGTATCCTCTTTCTGCCGTCGCCATTTTTCGAGTTCCAAATGGGCTACCTTCATGACGTCGCGGTGATCCCGCTGTTTGCGCTGTACATCCTGCTCGAAACCGTCCGTGACGCCTCGGACCGTAAAGGAATCCGCCGCCTTTGTTCCGCCACACAGGGCGTGTTGGCCTTTTTCGGCCTGTTGACCGATTGGCTTTTTGCGTTCGCCGTGTTCGGCCTGTATCTGAAACGGGTCGCGGGCGGTGAAATGACCCGATGCGACAATGCCTGCGCAATGGGCGCCCGCGCGAAACGTTTCCTGTGGGGAAGCCTTGTTTTCGGTTGGCCGGCGGTCCTGGCTTTGGGGTTGTTCGCCGCGCAGTTGCACACATTCCGGCAATTCACCGTCATCGCGGGACGCTTTCAGGAACGCGTGGGCATGCAACACGGTCATTTCAGCCATTTTTCGTTTGACAACCACTTCTGGAATGCCCATCTGGTGCGCGGATTCGGTCCCGCGGGGCGTTACGCCGCCATCGCCTGCCTGGCCGCCGTCGTGTTGTTGTTGTTGTATGCCGCGATACGCGGCGCGATGCACAAACCGCCGAACACACCGGCGCGCGGGGGAATCGCCGCCATGTTCCTTGCCATCGTGCCCTGCGTGATGCACGTCTGCGTCTTTCCGCAGCACTCGTCCCATGTCTTTCATTTCTTCGCCGCCGCACGGTTCGCGATCCCCCTTTCGACGATTCCCCTCGCGTTGTTTCCCGCGACGGTGCTGGCATGGAATGCGTCCCCGTGGCGCGTCTGGATGCTGCGCACGCTGGCGCCGGTTCTGCTGATCGCCGCGGCTGCCTACACGTGGACACTGTGGCCGCAGGCACGCGGACAATTCCTGCCGCCGCCGAAAGAAGACCCCGTCGTGTACGGGCGTTTCATCCACGGCCACACCGGATTCGCGGATATCTGCTTCACGCCTCATCCCTCCCGTGAAATCCTGGCCATGCCTTCGCAACCGCCGCTTCCGCTGGCCTACTCGCTCAAGCAGGTGTACCCCGCGCACACCCTGAAAGACATCCGCGGCGTCCTCGATCACGTGGATGGCGAATACACTGTCAACATCGTGCTGTCGAAAAGCGGCCCGCCGACGCCGGGAGATCTCCAGGATCTCACGGACCGGGCATACCGCCGGGATGAAAACCGGGAAACGGCGATCTACAAGATTCGCAAAAAAGATTTCCTGCAAGCGGCCGGGGAACGTTGACGAAAGCCCCCTTTCCAGGTTTGATCCTGGATTCGGCAGTCAAGATCGGATTCTACGTGCTATCCTCTGGATGTCGTGGACCTTGTGGACGAAATGGACGCGGGGTTCGACTGCCGAATCCAAGTTTCCGAATCAGGACTGCGCGGGCAGCACGCAACGAAACCCGACGGTATTCAGGCGCGATTCGGGGAAGAGGCCCTTGCGGTGCGTGCAGCGAATGTCCCGCGCGGGACTGTTCCAGCACCCGCCGCGCACCGAACGCAGGGGGGTTCTGGATTCCTCCATCCGCCCCTCAATGGCCGTCTTGTAGGGCACAAAGGCGTCGAGGGTCCATTCGTACACGTTTCCACCCATATCGTAAATGCCTTCCGGCGTCCGGCCTTCGGCGTGCATCGTGACGATGGACGGCATACTGAGGTAGTCGCGGAAATTGCAGTGGTTGGTGTCCGGTTCCAAATGCCCCCAAGGATAGGGCCGGTTTTCCTTGCCGCGCGCCGCGAATTCCCATTGGGCCTCGGTCGGCAGGCGCTTGCCGGCCCATGCCGCATAGGCATTGGCGTCTTCCCAGGTCACGCCTACCACGGGCTGGTTCGGGCCGCTGCAATTGGGATCATCAAGTGATCGGGGCGCCGGACGGCCGGTCGCTTCGAGGAAGGCCCTGTACTGCTTGACCGTGACAGGATATATATCCATGTAAAACGGATCCACATGCGCCTCGAATTGCGGCGCCTCTTCCACGATGAGATCGTTGCCCATGAGAAAACTGCCGCCTTCGAGATAGACCATGCCTTCGGTCGAGGCCTTGCCGTTTGTCGCATAGGCGGACGGCGTCGTCGCGGCCGCGCGGTACGACTGCTCGAACGCCTGCAGCAACGCCCGGCGAAACTCCGCCGCGGAGGGCCACCGTTCCGCCCGTTCAGGAATGACGGCGCGGGCCAGAATGTCCATGAGCGAGGGGGATACATCGCGGCGGATATTCGGTATGGGTACTTGTTCGTCAATCGGCGTACGCAATGTCAAAAGTTCGTAAAAGATCAACCCGACCGTATACAAATCTGCCCGCAGATCCACGTTCTGGCCCCGCTTCTGTTCCGGGGCCGCATAGGCAAAGGTGCCGGCCGCCGTTCCATTGCGCGTATCCCGCGCCGACTCTTCCTCGATGGCCACGGCCAAGCCGAAATCCAGGACTTTGACATGTTCCCCGGGCAGGATCATGATGTTTTCCGGCTTGAGATCGCGATGGACGACCGTACGGTGCGCATGCCCCAGCGCATCGAGAATGCTCGCCGCCACGTGCACCGCGAAACGCACGTCCAACAACCGCCGTTCGGCGCGATGCCGCCTCAATAGCGCCCGCAGGCTCTGGCCGCGTAAAAATTCCATGGACAGGAACAAAATCCCTTCGCTGGTCCACGAAATATCGTGTACGGCCACAATGTTGTCGTGCCGGAGGCGGCGCGCGATTTGGGCTTCCTGTATGAACGTCGCCAATCCCTGCTGCGTACGGAGCAATTGCGGCTTCAGGAACTTGAGCGCTACTTCCTCGTCCACTAGCGTGTCTTTTGCGCGATAGACAACACCCATGCCGCCCTGCCCGATGCGTTCCTCGATGCTGTAGCGATTCGCGATGCGGTCGCCCGCCGAGAAGACCAACTCCCGCAGCCGGGGGACATTCGAGTAGTCGGGCACACGCAAGGCGGCGCCGCAGCCGAAACAAATACCCGGCTTGCCTTGTACTGTAGGGGGAACGAGAATTTCCGTCCCGCAATTTGAACAAGTAACACCTATCATGACGGTATAAACGATAGCACGCACACGGACCACGGCGCAATGTGAACGTTAGCCGCCTTGACAGGCGCATGCAATGTAAGTTACTGTAAGGATAAGGACTTGGACATTCCGGCATTCGCGGCCGGCCCAGTCCGGCGACAAAGGAGTCATAGCATGAGGCAATGGACAACGGGCCGGGAAAGGGCGTGGCGGCTGCTATTGATAGCCGCGCTGGCCGCGCCGGCCGTTTGTTTCGCCGACGGCGATGCGGTAACGGCCAAGGCGAAGACGTCTCTCAATATCGTCGTCGGTTCGCGCGAGGCCCGTCCGGGCAAAGAGGTGTCGGTGCCCGTAACGCTTCAGACCAATGGCCTCAAACCCGCTGTCCTCAAAATGACGATTCGATTCAATCCCGCCTATGTATCCTACGTCGAAGAGGAAGATGGCGCTGCGGCCGTGGGCGCCGACAAGGTCGTGACAGCCTTTGAACTTCCCTCCGGATCGCTGAATGTGGTTGTGGCCGGTTTCAACGATAACGCCATGAACGACGGGCTTTTGTTCAATGTCGTCTTTTATGTGTCGAACGCCGCGCCGCAAGGCACAATCGTGCCGTTGACCTGTCCCAGTGGAGACGGCGTGCTTTCCGCCGCGGATCCACTGGCGGCCAGGCTCGATGTGACCGCGACGGCCGGCTCCATCGAGATTATCTGCAAAGGGCCGCCGGCGCCCAATCCCGTCGCGGGATGGTTCGACGCTCAGGAAGGCGCCGGACTGACGTGGGGCGAATCGGCCGGCGCCGAAGCCTATCAGATTTATCGGAGTGAAATGAACGATCCGGCCACGGCCGAGGCCGTCACCGATTGGCTGCCGTCCACCGCCCGTCAATATGTTGACGCATCCATTCTGGCGAATCTTCAGGATTATTGCAGGCTGTACTATTGGGTGCGGGCGCGTAATGCCGAGGAATGCGCCAGCGATCCCGGCGGACCGGTGGATTTCGTCATCAACGAAATTCCAGACGCGCCCTCGGGACTTACCGCCACGCGGGGCCACAGCGACGGCGTCCTGCTGATGTGGAATGGCGTGCCCAATGGCGCCGAGTACCGAGTTTATCGCAGCAACAACAACGATCCCGCCACGCGCCAGCCCGTCTCAGAATGGATGCCGGCCACTTTTTCATTCATGGACACCACAACGCCCGCGGCCCAGTATGGGATTGCCGCCGGCTGTTCGGGACGGCTTCTTCTCGATTTCTTCCAATACACCTACTGGGTCGCTGCCCGTCACACTAACGGCTGCGAAAGCGATCTGAGCGAACCGGCCCAGGGATTCCGTGGTCTGCCGGAATCCGAAGCCGCGGGCGTCCTGCCCGAACGGGGCGACCTCACGGCATGGGCTTCGATATGCGTTCTGCTCATGCTTGCGCACCGCGCATGGAAAACGCGGAAGGCCTGATTGGCAGCCCCGCCATTCCGGCCCAGCAAAGCCTGACCTCCTTGCCCCGCGCACCGCGCATGGAGTATATCCATGAAAACGCATAAGGAGAAGCCTCTCTATGAAAAAACCAACTGTGCGCGTGGGCATCGTCGGCGCGGGATTTTCCGCGCGGTTCCATTGGGAAGCGATCCGCAGGGTATACAGCGTTGACGCGGATGTGCAAGGCGTCTATGCGCTCGATCGCGAACAGGCCGCCGGATATGCCGCCGAACGCGGCATCCGTTCCTATGACTCGCTCGACGCGTTGCTCGATGACGTGGACGTCATCCATTGCTGCGTGCTCGTGGCCGGACACGAGGAAGTGGCCGTCGCGGCGCTGAATCGGGACAAATTCGCCATCGTCGAGAAACCGTTGACCGGCTATTGCGGCGACGGGTCGGAATCGTTCCACGGCGACCGGTTTCCAAAAGAGGACGCGCTCCGGCACGGCATGGCCAGCGTCGAACGCATGCTTGACGCCGAGGCGAAAAGCGCGGGCCGCATCCTTTATGCGGAAAATTGGGTGTACGCGCCCTCGATTCAGAAAGAGCGCGAGATCATCGAAAAGACCGGCGCGCAAATCCTCTGGATCCACGGCGAGGAATCGCATTCCGGTTCGCACAATCCCACCTACGCCTACTGGAAATACTCCGGCGGCGGTGTGATGATCGGCAAGGGCTGCCACCCGTTGACAGCGGCGCTGTACCTGAAACGCGTCGAAGGCCGCGCGCGCGACGGCCATCCCATCCGGCCGAAAACCGTCAGCGCACGGACGCACGCGATCACGCGCATGCCCAATTTTCGCGACGAAGGCCATATCCGCCGCGACTATTACGACATAGACGACTTCTCGGTAATGCACGTCACCTTCGAGGACGGCACGATCGCGACCGTCTTCGCGTCGGACATCGTCCTCGGCGGCATCCACAATTGGCTTGAAGTCTGCGCGAACAACCACCGAACCTTCTGCAACATCAATCCGAATACCGCGATGCAGGTCTACAACCCGCTCGACGAGAATTTCCGCGACATATATACCGTCGAAAAGATCGGTACGAAACAGGGCTGGACCGCCATGCCCGCCGACGAAGATTGGTCCACCGGCTACCCGCAGGAGATCGAAGCCTTCTACCGGACCATTGCCTTCGGCGAACCACTCGAAAGCGACAGCCGCCTCGCCGCCGACAGCATCTCGGCCATTTACAGCGCCTACGTCTCCGCCGAAAAAGGCGGCGCCGAAATGCCGGTACGGACATTTTAGGCCCTTATCGCTCGCACAGCGACAACACATTGTCGCTGTCTGAAGTTTGTCCGATGGATTTTATGCAAGACCGATCGGGGCGCTCGTCAAATGGGGTCGCACAAAGGACAGGGTAGTCCCGTAGGGACGGTTT
>Ga0101944_10003022_pt1 | contig 24859 bp, 20 predicted proteins | sample DewCreD2012metaG_FD_75245 | JGI IMG/M metagenome (GOLD analysis project Ga0101944, IMG submission 75245) | Hot spring sediment bacterial and archeal communities from British Columbia, Canada, to study Microbial Dark Matter (Phase II) - Dewar... ... | reverse complement strand
TCCCGGAAGAGCCGTGCGCGGCCGATCCCCAAGGCCGTTCCACCCAGGCGAGTGGAGCGCGAACGCCGCCGCCGCGCCCCATCATGGCGGCGAACCCGACCGCCGAGACGGGCAGCCAGAATCCCGCGCTGAGCGTCTTGGCTGCCGTGGCCGTGCCCAGGAGCGCTCCCGCGACCACCCATTCCCGCTTGTGGGTGGCGCCGCCGTCGGGTCGGAGGCGATCGAACAACACGCCGCATCCCAGCAGCAACGTCAGCGAGGCAAATCGATCATTCTTGACGCCCACGGGCGCCAGAGCGGTCAACGCGGCAACGCCCGGAACGGCCACGGCCGCCGCAATGACCGCGCCGCGCCATCCCAGCCATCGCCACGTCATCACGATCATGGCCATGAGGACGGCCAGCGTCACCTGCGCCGCCAGAACCGAGCAAAGCACGTCGTCTCCCGACAGCAGCAGCGCGGCATACAGGGCCTCGAAGGCGAGCGGGTAGTTGGAGGGGAAGACGCCCGCAAAAGCCGCGGCGCGACCGGTGATGGCCCACTGTCCAGGCACGGCCAGATGATACCACATGGGATCATGGCTCAGGTCAGGGGCCAGGCCGCCGAGGATCACATTGACCGAGAGCGCCGCGACCCACAGCGACACCAGCGCGGTCGTGACCCGCTCGAACGGCGCCTGGGAACGCCCAAGGGCGAGAACCGTCCCGGACGCTGCGGACAACAGGGGACGCAACCGCCAGAGGCCCGCGCGCGCGGCGGTCGCGCCCCACCCGATGGCCAGACCCGCGCAGACGATGACGGGCAGAGGACGAATGCCACCAAACAGCCCCAGCCAGATCACGAGCCATGAGATCAGCGACAATCCCAGTCCATAGCGCAGGAGCAGCCCTCCGAGCGCGTCACTCAGGCGGGCCGGCTCAAACCGCGGAAGCGCGGCGAATCCGCATGCGATGGCCGCCAGCGCCATGGCCACCGAAGCGAGCAGATACAGAACGGTGAGGAGGAAGGCGTCCATAGGGAGCGCAGGCCGGAGCGTAAAGTCGGCCCGTGGCCCATTGTCAGGAAAGGCGCCCCGGCGCGGCAATCGCATTATGAGTGGCGCCGGCGCCGGCGGTTGCAATGCCGGCAATGGGCGGTATAATCGTGGTTTTGCCCGGACCTGCGCGCGACGTGAGCGCCGGCCGGCCGATGGAGACTGCCATGAATGACACGCGCCGCGTCATCACGCTCGGACACAGTCCCGATCCCGACGACGCCTTCATGTTCTACGCGCTGGCCCAGGACAAGATCGACACCGGCGGCCTGCGCTTCGATCACATCCTGCAGGACATTCAGACGCTCAACGAGCGCGCCCTTCGGGGCGAACTGGATATTACGGCCATCTCGGTTCATGCCTATGCCCATGTGCGCGGCCAATACCTCCTGCTCAACTGTGGCGCCAGCATGGGCGACGGATACGGGCCGATGGTGGTCATGAAGAAGGCGGTGGCCCCGGATGATCTGAGAAACATCACCATCGCCATCCCGGGCCGCCTGACTTCGGCCGCATTGGCATTGAAACTGCGCCTGGGCGAAACGCCCACCGCCGTCGTTCCGTTCGATCAGATTATTCCCGCCATCATCCGGGGCGACTACGAGGCCGGACTGATCATTCACGAGGGGCAGCTGACCTACGCGCAGGCGGGACTGGAGTGCGCCCTGGATCTGGGCCGATGGTGGAAGGATGAGACCGGACTGCCCCTGCCGCTGGGCGTCAATGCCATCCGGCGCGACCTGGGCGCCGATCTGGTCGGGCGCCTCAGCCGCATTCTGTCGGAGAGCATTGCCTACAGCCTGAACCATCGCGCCGACGCGGTCCGGTATGCGTTGAGCTGGGCGCGCGACATGGGCGCCGATCTGGCCGACCGGTTCGTCGGCATGTATGTCAATGACCTGACCGTGGATATGGGCGAGGCAGGGCGGCGAGCGATCCGTGAGTTTCTGGGCCGGGGGGCCAGACAGGGTTATGTGCCGGGGGATGTCGAGTTGGATTTCGCCTGAGAGTCAGAGACGCCAGGGACAACAAGAGACAGCAGGGATAACAGGAATGGACCGCCGGGACGACGGGGCATCTGTAATCCTTGTCCCTGTCGTCCTTCTCGTCCCTGTTGTCCCAGAGGTTCTTCCCCCGTTTATCCGAAGACTTTGCGCATCCGCTCGCAGTAATAGCAGACCAAGTCCCATTGGGCGTCGGGCGCGAGGCGGTGGTCCGGGCAGGGGATGTAACCCCCCAGTTCGACCAACGGCTTGAGGCGTTCGATTTCGGCGTCCACGGCGGCGCGGTCGTGAGCGAAGACGCGCTTGTCCATACCTCCGACGCCCCGCAGGGCCTGGCCGTATTTTGCGCGCCAGGGCGCGATGCTGGCATGCCACGTGCCCACTTCGATGGGGAACATGGTGTTGACTCCGTTTTCCAGCCAGATGGGCAGCAGCGCGTCAATCATGCCGTCGCAGTCCAGCGACACGATGTCGATCCCGTGTTGACGGCACAGATCGGTGACGCGCTTGTAGTGCGGGCCGACGGTCTCGGCGAAAAACGACGGCGTCACCAGCGGCCCGTTCTTGTAGCAGATGTCCTCCCAGAAATGGGCAAAGTCAAACCGCGCGCCGGATTCGAGAGTCATCTTCACGGCCTGATACGACAGGCCGGCGAATGTGTCGATGATTTCGGCAAGCAGTTCCGGATCGTCGGCCATCATGTAGCAGACGTTTTCGAGGCCGATGATGTTGCGGATGGTTCCAAACAGACTGCCACAATGCAGCCCCAACGGCCAATCCCATTCGCTCTTCTGGAGGCAGTCGGCGCCGCCTTCGTCAAACGGCAGCCATTGCGCCCCGGAACGGACCTTCGCCTTGAGGACGCGGTCGGGCGACCATTGCAGGCGCCACTTGTAATGCTCCTCATAAGAGGCCCGATCCTTCAGCAGGTGTTCAATCTCGGCGGGAATGGATCCGGCGCTCGGTTTGCGCAGATGGGTGACGCCGCCGCCATCGCGAATATGCTGGCTGCCATCGGGGAATTCGCGGACGACCTCCCATTTGAAGCCCGGCCGAAGGCCCGTTTCGGGATGAAAGCAGTTCTGCCAGTTGAAATCGAAGCCCAGGCGGCGGGTCAGTTCGCGGTCGATCTCGTTGCCGTCGCCCCATCCGCGCGCCATTTCGGTCGAGATGTGCCCTTCTCGCGCCCAGCGTTTAAGCGTGTCGTCGCGGTCGGGCGGATTTTTCCAAAAACCGAAGTGGACCAGCGGCAACCGGTCATAGGGCTGGTAGCGCAACACGGCGAGGGCGCGCTGGCGATGGGTCATGGATGACGGCATGGTTGTCCTGTGGCTCGTGCGAAGGATGATGTCTGTCTAACGAATGGACGGATGGGTTGGATAGGACAAAACGCGCGGAGTCTGGCGCCCGCAGTCCCTTGCGTTCGAGGGCGGCGTGTCAGGCGCCCGGCGCCGGCGCCTCCTGCATGGTGTTGGGGACCGCTTCGGGAAACACGCCGCCCATGGCGTCGATTTTAAAATACAGCGTGACGCCGGGCTTGAGGCGCGTATAGACGGCGTTGCCGAAGACGGCGCGCACGCCGAGGGCCTTGAGGCGGTCCGGATCGTCGGCCAGATTCCAGATTTCGGACCAGAAAAGGCGTCGGTCTTTCAACGACAACCGCTCGAACAGGGCCTTGTAGCGGATCGGTTCGGCGCCCGCGGCCTCGATGGGGACGCCGTCGGCGGGCCGGGTTTGCTCTCCATAGACACGGCGCCACAGATAAAGGGCGCGTTCGGCGCCGTCCATGACGAGGCGGCTGTCAAAGCGGACGATCAGGGCGTCGAAGTGGAGAATATCGCCTTCGAGTTCGCACTGTTTTTCGAGGATCGTCTTGCGGGGGTCGGCCGGATCGGTCTCGACGAAACGGACGGTGGTGAAGAGGCGGCCTGCCGCGTCGGTCCGCTGCGCGAGAGCCTGGGCATAGCCAATCTGGGTTTCGCGGGTCAGAGTGGCCAGTGCGGACTGCAGTTTTCGGTTTTCGGTCAGCAGGCCTTCGATCGTGCGCGTGGCGCGCAGGACCGTCACGGCGACAAGGCCCGCAATGGCCGCCAGCAAGCCCAGGGCCAGCAGGACATAGACGCGGCGGATGGCTTGGAAGACGGCCACTTCAGTTCTTCGCGACGCGCACCATGGCGGGACGCAGGACGCGCGAATGCAGGCTGTAGCCGGCCTGGAGGCACTCGATGATCGTGTCGTTTTCGAAATCCGGATTGGCCTCGACCATCACGGCCTCGTGGACATTGGGATCGAACGGGGTCTTGGGATCGGCGGCGATTAAGGCGACCCCCTGCCGCTGCAGCGAGGCGATGAACTGCTGATGGACCATCTCGACGCCGGCGTGCAGCGCCTTGATGTCGCCGGTCTGTTCGGCGCTTCGGACGGCGCGTTCGAGGTTGTCCACCGTTTCGAGCAGTCCTTTGATCAAGGCTTCATTGGCGAACTTGCGTTGTTCTTCGCGTTCGCGCGCCATGCGCTTGCGGTAATTGTCGAAATCGGCGCGCGCGCGCAGCAGTTGCTCCTTGAGTTGGGCGTTTTCGGCGGCCAGCTTCGCTCCGTCGCCGCCTTTGGCTGCAGGAGGCGCCAGAGCGGGCGTTTCCAGGGTTTCACCGTCGTGGCGTCCGGCTTCGGCCAGGCGCTGGCGGCGCAGCCGGTAGCGCAGGCGGCGGGGCGAGCGTTCCTCGATGTCCCAATGGGCGAAGGCGGCGCCGGTGGCCCCGGCGCAACAGGTGGTGGCTTTTCTATCCGTCATAATGCGTAACCCAGTTCGCGGGTTTGTGCGCGTATCGCGCGCAGTCAAAAACAATTGCGGGATTGTGCCGTTGCCTTGCGGGCGGGTTCAAATGAAATCGCCGGGATTTGCGCCCGCCCCCAATCCGTCAGCCTGCAAGGGCGCACAACAAACACTGTTCACACAGGCTCTCAGTGGCGATGGGCCAGCGAATGCTTCATTTCGGCAATCGCGATGACGGGAGCGAGTCGGCAGAACAGCAGCAGCAGCGTGAAGAACAATCCGAAACTTCCCACGAGCAGCCCCAGGTCCACCCACGTCGGGATGAACATGCCCCAGCTGGACGGCAGGAAGTCCCGATGCAGCGACGTGACAATGATGACGAACCGTTCGAACCACATGCCGACGTTGACCGCAATCACCAGCGGCAGCATCAACCACGGCGAGCGGCGAATGCGGCGGAACCAGAACAACTGCGGCAAGACGACGTTGCAGGCCAGCATGATCCAGTAGGCCCACGCATAGGGTCCCAGGGCGCGGTTGAGGAAGACGGACCGCTCGTAAAGCGAGCCGCTATACCATGCCATGAACGCCTCGATCATATAGCCGTATCCGACCATCAGCCCCGTGGCCACCAGCGTCTTGTTCATCACCTCGAGATGATCGAGCGTGATGATGTGTTCGAGTCGCAGGAAACGGCGCAGGAAGATCAGGCTCATGCAGACCATGGCGAAGCCGCTGAAAATGGCGCCGGCGACGAAATACGGCGGGAAGATGGTCGTATGCCAGCCCGGGAGGATCGAGACGGCGAAGTCGAACGAGACGATGGAATGAACGCTGACGACCAAAGGCGTCGAGAGTCCGGCGAACAGCAGATAGGCCTTCTCGTAGTGATTCCAGGCGCGGGCGCTGCCGTTCCATCCCAGGCTCAGCAGGCCATAGACGAGCTTGCGGAGGGGATGGCGCGCGCGGTCTCGCGCAAGGGCAAGATCGGGGAGCAGGCCCGTGTACCAGAACAGCAGCGAGACGGTGAAATACGTTCCAACGGCGAAGACATCCCAGCACAGCGGCGAGCGGAAGTTGATCCACAGGCCGTGCTGGTTGGGCAGGGGAAACAGCCAGTAGGCGGCCAGCCAGGGGCGGCCGGTGTGGATCAAAGGGAAAACGCCGGCGCACATGACGGCGAAGATTGTCATGGCCTCGGCGAAGCGACTGACGGCGGTGCGCCAGGGCTGGCGCAACAGAAACAGGATGGCGCTGATGAGCGTGCCGGCGTGGCCGATGCCGATCCAGAAGACGAAGTTGGTGATGCCGAAGGCCCAGGCGACCGGGACGTTGTTGCCCCATGTTCCGATGCCGCCGATCACCGTGACAGCCAGGCAGACCACAAACACGGCCGCCAGCGAGGCGGTGAACGCCAACGCCAGCCACCACCGGCCCGGCGGAAACGACTCGACCGGCCGCATCACGGCGTCGTCGAGAGACGCCTTCGAGTTGATGGGCTCATTCATTGGTTCCCAATCAACCTGTCATAAACGGAGTGATGGCCGATCCAGAACCACAGGATGCCCGCTTCGCCCACTGGCGCGTCGATCCCGAGAGCCCGATAGTGGATGCCGGCGCGCACCGACCACAGCTCGCCGATTTTTTTGAGATTCAGGGAAGGATGCGTGGCATCGGCTTTCAGGAGCGCATAGCACTTGTCCGCCGTCGCTCGCGCATGCGATGGCAGCCGTCCGTAATGACGCCAGTAGTCAGGGCTGGCATAGTGAATCATAGACGGCTGTATTTGCCTGCCTTGAAATCTTCCAAAGCCTTGACCATTAGATCCCTGAGCGGTCCCGACTTTTGGTCTCGCTCGATCTGTTGGTCCCAACGCTCTTCTTCGTAGGCTTCGAACCACGAGGCAAACACAGAGAACTGCTCCTCGGGCAACGCCCGAACCGCTTCCTGAATCTCAACAACACTTGTCATGATCATCCATCCTTTGACGGGTTGAGAATACTGACGGGCCGATTATGGGATCAAGTCGAGAATCGCCGGGTCATCCTGAGCATCATCTCTTTGCCGTGCAGAGCATGACCCGCTGGATCGAAATTCCGGCATGAGCGTCTTTATTGCCGCGAAGAATCAAGCCCCGTAACAAACCGAAAAATCTCGGCCCATTCCTCTGTGGAAAACGTCGCGAAGGAGGGCTTGAGGCCGCCGGTGGCTTCGGAAGTCTCCACGATTCGCTTGCGGAACGCCTCGACGTCCCGGCGCCAGGGGCGGTCGGGCGCCGTCAGCGCCAGCGCCATCAGGCGCGCCCGGAAAACCTCGTCCAGCGCGGCGATGGAAACGCCGCCGTCGCCTCGGGGTCCATGACAGGCCGCGCAGTTGGCCTGATAGAGGCGGGCGCCCCGGGGCTCGCTGGCGGCCAGCGCGTCAAAGGCGGCCGGGTCCAGCGTCGCGGCCGGTCCTGTTGCGGCGCCCGCCGCGCGGCTTTCGGCGGCCAGTTTCTTCATCGCTTCCTCGATGAGGATTTCCGGCGGCGCCTCTGAACCTTTCGAGATTGAAAAATCCTGGTCCAGCGCGGCGGCGTCTTCCGGCGTGTCCGTGGCATGGCCCGTGGCGAAGTTTCGGACATAGTGAATGACGGCAAAGCGGTCCTCGGCCGGAAGATGGGCGAACGATGGCATGCCGGCCCCCAGGCCGCTGTTGAGCGTGCGATACATTTGCGACACCTTGCCGCCGTTTTTCCATCCGTCGAGTTTGCGGAAATCCCGCGCCCCGGCAACCAGGCCGCCCTCGCCCCCGGCGCCGTGACAGGAGACGCACTGGTTGTCGTAAACGGCCTTACCGCGCTCGAGCTGCGCGGGCGACGCCACCATGACGGCCTTGAGGTCCAGAGGCTTCTGGGCCTCGCGCGCCGAATACCACAGGTCGAAGTCTTTCGGCGGCATGACGAGGACGCGCGAACTCATTGCGGCATGGCCGACGCCGCAGTATTCGGCGCAAAATATGTCATACACGCCCTCGTGCAGGGCCGTGAAGGCCAGCGTGCCGGTCTGTCCCGGCACAGCGTCTTCCTTGATGCGGAAGGCGGGCAGGAACAGGCTGTGGATGACATCCATGGACTGCAACCGGAGCCAGATGGGCCGGCCGGAGGGCACGCGCAACTCCGTCTCGATTCTGCCGTTGGGATACTTGAAGCGCCAGTTATACATCCGGGCCTCGACGATAATTTCGAGCGCGCCTTCGCCGGGCTGGCTGGCGGCCAGAAAGCCCGCCCATCCGTAATAGAACATGGCCAGCGTCAGGGCGGTTGGGATGAGGGTCCACGCCGCCTCCAACCAGGGATTGCCCGTCACGTCCGTGGCCACTGGATTGCGCCGGCGGTGATAGCGGAAGACAAAGTAGATCATGACCGCCGTGATGGCGACGATAAAAAAAGCCGACACGGCGAAGATCAGATAGAACGCCTGGCTCGTTGTGCCGACGGTGGTCGCGATTTCGAAGGGAGAGGCGGTGTAGATTCTCGGCTGCATCGCAGATGCCCCAATGCGACGTGGGGCGGCGTCGCTATCGCGTCAGATAGTCCGCATAGGTCAAAAAGACAAAGACCAGATAGCTGATCAATGTCACCAGGAACATCCAGCGGAACACCGGCTGGCGGTATTTCAGATGCATGAAGAACAACAGGACCAGAGCGGCCTTGGCTGAGGCGATGAGCAGCGTCACCGGTGTGGCGAATCCGCCCAGTCGCAGATGCGAGGCGCCTACGGTCAGCCCGGTCAAAATGACCAGCGCGACCCACACGGCCACATAGACGCCGCTGGACACGACGTGTTCGGGAGTGGAATGGGCCGACGCTTCCATGATTTGTTCCGAACCGGCATTCATCCAACGCCTGACCTTTCAAGAGCCGGAGCGGTGGGGCCCCGGCGTTGCCGCTGAGGTTTTCATAATGCGCCGCGAGCGCGTCCCGTCCCGTTCCTTCATTTCCCGATCAGATAGAACAATGGAAACAGGAATATCCATATCAGATCGACCAGATGCCAGAACAGCCCCGTGTTTTCAAGCACGATGGGCCGGCGCTGCGAGATGGCTCCGCTGCGGATCATCCACAGACAGCCCATCAGGATGCCGGCGCCGATCAGGACATGCAACCCATGCATGCCCGTCAGCGTGAAATACATTGTGTAGAACATCCGCTCGCCGGCCGCCATGGCCGTCCATTCGGCGGTTCCGGGACGGATGCCGTGGGCGAACTTGCCCCCCCATTCGCCGGCCTTGATGACAAAGAACACAACCGCCAGCGCGATCGTGACGCCCACGAAGGCCATGGCGGCGGCGCGCCGTCCGCGCTCGATGGCGCCGATCGCCAGGGCCACCGTCAGGCTGCTCGTGATCAGGACCAGCGTGTTCAGCGTCCCGGTGATCTGGCTCAGGCCCTCATGGGAGGCGTGGGCGAACTGCTTTTCATAGCGCAGCAGATACATGAAATAGGCGATGAACATTCCCCCGAAGATGAGAAACTCGGTGAACAGGAACAGCCACATCCCCATTCGCGCGCCTTCCGGATCATGATGTTCTTCGTGCGTCATTTCGCGCTCTGCGTTTCAGCCTTCCCACCGATTCAATGCGCCATTGCCGTCCGGCGTCTCAACGCCCGGCCTTGAGGTTCTCCGGATAGTGATATGGCCCGTGTTCGACCACCGGAATTGTCTCGAAGTTCTCCGTGGGCGGCGGCGAGGCGGTCTGCCATTCCAGCGTGCGGGCGTCCCATGGATTGGCCGGAGCCGGCCGGCCCCGGCGCGTCGAATGGACCAGATTGACTAGGATGACGACGAGCCCGGCCGCCATGATCCACGAACCGACCGTGGCGATCGTGTGCCCGGCCTGGAACGTGCCGGCCGTGCCGGGCGGGATGTCGTAGTAGCGGCGCGGCATCCCCGTCAGGCCCAGAACAAACATCGTCCCATACAGGACATTAAATCCCACGAAGAACAAGGCTGCGCCGGCCGCCGCCCATCCCTTGTGGAACATGCGGCCAAACATCTTCGGGAACCAGTAGTGGCAGGCGCCGAAAAAGCCGACAAAGGCCGCGCCGAACATGACGTAGTGAAAATGGGCGACGACGAAATAGGTGTCGTGGACATGGCGGTCCGGCCCCAGCGATCCCTGCAGCACGCCCGTCAATCCGCCTATCAGGAACAGATAGATGAAGATCAGCATGTAGATCAGGGGAATCTGGGGGTCGATCGATCCCTTATACAGCGTCGAAACCCAGTTGAAGACCTTGATGGCGCTGGGGATGGCCACGATGAAGGTCAGCAGCGAGAAGATGACGCGGGCCGCCGTGCTCATTCCGCTGGTGAACATGTGATGTCCCCAGACCAGCGAGCCGATGGAGGCGATGGCGACGCTCGAAAAGGCGATGAACTTGTAGCCGAAGATGTCGCGTCGCGCAAAGGCCGGGATGATTTCCGAGACCACGCCCATCGCCGGGAGGATCATGATGTAAACGGCCGGATGCGAATAAATCCAGAACAGGTGCTGGAACAGGACGGGGTCGCCGCCCATCGCCGGATCGAAGATCGGCAGGCCGAAGACGCGCTCGAAAACCACCAGCAGCAAAGTGATTCCCAGAATGGGCGTGGCGATGATCTGGACCCAGGCGGTCGCATAGATCGACCACGAGAACAGCGGCATGCGGAACCAGGTCATGCCCGGCGCGCGCAGCCGGTGGACCGTCGTGACCATGTTGATTCCCGTCAGGATCGACGACAGGCCGATGACGAATGCGCCGGTCAGCCCCAGCGTGACGCTCGTCGAGGTCTGGGCGCTGTAGGGGACATAAAAAGTCCAGCCGGTGTCGGGGAAGCCGGTCTTGGTAAACAACGAGGCGATGGCGATGAGGGCGCCGGCGATGTAGCAATACCAGGACAAAAGGTTCAGGCGGGGAAAGAACACGTCGCGCGCGCCAATCTGCAACGGCACGAAGAAGTTTCCAAACGAGGCAATAATGCTGGGGATAATGACGAGGAAGATCATGATGACTCCGTGCAGGGTGAACAACGCATTATAAGTCCGCGCGTCCATCATCGTGCGTCCCGGCGTCAGCAGTTCCAGCCGCATTCCAATGCCAAGGACCATTCCCGTCGCGAAGAAGGCAAGGATCGACCACAGGTAAAGCAGTCCGATCCGCTTGTGGTCGGTCGTCAGCAGCCATCCGGCCAGACCGGGAAGGTCGGCGGAGGGCGCCAGGTAGCCGCGCGAGCCGACAGCGGTGGCCCGGCTGTCTGCGGAGGTCGGCTGGCTGGAAGTGGAAGTCATGGGCGCGGCGCAATGTGTCATGGCATGGAGGCAGGGCCGGCGGAAACAGTCGTCGCCGCGCAACGTATGAGTAACTGTTTTTTCAGCTCCTCCCGAAAGTCCAGCCCAAAATTGAGATAGTGGCGGGGACGGGCGGCGCCGCATTCTCGTTGACTTTGCGCGGGGGCTTCGAAGCGTTATTGCAAGCCACGGCGTCAATATGCCTGCCAGCGCGCCGCCGGCGGTCGGGACGGGAGCGGGGGAGCGGCGATCGTAAAGTCGGCGTCGCTGACGTCAAAGAAGATGTTGCCGACGGCTTGAATCAGGATGCGCGCCCGCGCCGTCGCAATGGGCGGTAAAGGCGCCGATGCGGCGCCGTCGTTGGGCGTGGCGGTCGCGAGCCGATGCGGGAAGGTCCGGCCGCCGTCGGTCGAAAGCAGGATGTCCACCAAGGCGCAGTTGACGGGGGGCGCCGCCGTGTTGGCGACGTTCCAGGTCACCGTGAGGACGCCGCTGGTGACGATGGCGCTGTTGGGATATGTGACGGCAAACGGCCCAACGTCGGCGGTCACCGTGATGACGACATCGTCGTGAGTGGCGGCGCCTCCACCGGCGGCGTTGTCGCGGACCGTCAGCCGGAAGTCCATCGCGCGCGGCAATTGGGGCAGTTTCTCCGCGTTATCGGTCCCGCCTCCCAGAAGCGCATCCCATCGCGGGCAGACGCGGACGGCCGACAGGGCAGGCGGGAAGGACCGGAACAGCGGGCTGGCCCCGTTGTCGGGCGCGCTGAGGGATTGGGCGGCGCCGAGGTCGCGTTGTTCCCAGCAGTAGGTGACGGTCTGGCCGGCGTCGCTGTCGCCGCCCGAGCCGTTCAGGATGAAGGGCGTTCCCCTGGGGATGGCATAGTCCGGTCCGGCGTCGGCGAATGGCGGCGTGTTGCCCGTGTCTGAATGCGTGGCGCATGCGTCGGCGGGGCCCTGAACAAAGGCGGCGATTTCATTCAGGCTGGCGAAATGGAAGCAGGCGTCGCTGTGCGGCTGGAGGTTGTCCGCGCCGCAGATGCCGGCATAGGCCATGATCGTGGAACCGCTGCCGGGCTCGTAGGCCGTGGCGGCGTTGCGATTGGCGCCGCCGCATGAGCCGGCGACGCCGTTGAATGTGTGATTGGCGCCGAACTGATGGCCCAGTTCATGGGCGACATAGTCCACGTCGTAGGAATCCCCGACGGGCTGGGGCGAGCCGGTGACGCCGCGCGCCTTGTAGAAGGGCTGGCAGACTGAGCCCAGGACGGCGACGCCCCCGCCGCCGGTGCTGACGACGTGTCCGACGTCATAGTTGGCCGAGCCGATCCGGCTGTCGCAGGCGGACTGATTCTGGGCCAGCATCGCCATTCCGTCGTTGTTGGCGTAGGGATCGGTCGCGGGATCGAGAAAGATCAGCGCGTCGTTGTCCTCGACCATGATGAGCCGGACGGCCAGTTCGTTTTCGTAGATGCCGTTGACGCGGTTGAGGGTCGTCACCATGGCCGCGCGCGCGGCTTGGATCGTCCCGCCGTGAAACTGGGCGTATTCGCCGGTGCAGGCCATGGCCAGCCGGTAGGTTCTCAACTGGCCGTCCGAGTCGGAAGCGCCGCGGGAAGCGGCGCCCTGGGCGGGCGCCGTGAGGCGTTCGGTCCAATCGCACTGGAATAGGCGGCCGGTGGGGTCCGCGTCGCGGCGGTAATACACGCAGTAGTTGAGGCCCTTAAGATGGGGATCGATCATCCATGCGCCGCGCGGCGAAAGAACCTGGGCGTGGAATCCGGCGGGCGTGAGGTCCATCCGCAGCGTGCCGCCGGCCGGATCATCCATTCTCCAGCCGCGCCAGGCTCGGATCGCGGGATAACGGGCGGCCAGCGCGGGCGCCATCACAGGCGATTCAACGATCTCAAACAAGGCGAAGTCGCCTTCGGGCGTGGGCAGGCAGATCATGCCGGGAACGGGATGCTGCGCGGACGGACCGGCGCCGGCTTCGAGCGGGGCGGCGCTGAGGCTGGTCTGAAGCGCGGAGGCGTCCATCTCGAAGACGCGAAACCTGCGGGGCGTGATCCAGGGCTGGACGGCGGACGCGCTGGCCTCCGGGGCGCGCCACGCGCCGCCAGCCTGTTCGGTCCAGATGCCATCGGGCGAGACGCCGGCTCGCGCCAGCATCGGCACAAGCAGGACGAAGCCCAGGAGATGCGCGCGCGGAGGGCCGGACAAGGTCACTTCTCGAGTTTGGAGAGTTCCTCTTTGACTTGGGGCAGGTCCTCATACGAGGGGTGTTTGAGGATAATCTCTTTGAGCAGGGAGATGGCCTGCTGCGAACGGCCCAGTTCGCGGGCGCAGACGGCGGCGCGGAAGCGGGCATGGGGCGCCTTGTCGCCGTCGGGATAGCGCGCGGGCGTCTTGAGGAATTCGGTCAGGGCCGCATCGTATTTTTTCTGAAACTCCAGGCATGAGGCGATGCCGAACTGGGCGTCATCGGCCAGCGGCGAATCGGGAAACAGCGCCAGGACGCGCGCATAGGACTCGGCGGCTTCATCGTATTTCTCGCGGCTGGCCAGTTCGGCGGCCGAACGCATCATCTCCTCGGCCGTCAGCGTCAATCCGGTGGTGGTGACCAGCGTTGAACGGGCGGAGGGGCCATAGATGACCGGAGCGCCGGCCGGAACGGGCGCCTGCGCCGCGCCCTTGACCGTGGCCAGGTCGCGCTCGATCTGGGCCAGGCGTTGCTCGATTTCGATGAGGCGGTCGCGCAGCTGGGCGTAATGCGTCTGCTCCTGTTCGGAGAAAGAGTCCTGCCAGGCGACGGTCAGTTTGTTAAGGTCGCGGACGTTGGTCGAGAGGGCCTGGACGGCGATCTTCGTCTCCTGCACGTCGCCGACCATGGTCCGGCCTTCGGCGGGCAGAATGACGCATCCCTGACACAGCAGCATCGGCAGGGCCAGAACGATGGCAAGCAAGGCGAAAGGGCGCATGGGCATCTCGCAGGATTGGGCGTGGAACCGTTGGCGTGTCGGCAAGAGATTATGTAGTGCGCCCTTCGGAGCGTCAAAGGCGCGGCGCGCAGGAAAAATCCGCCACTCTGACGCCCTGAAGGGCGCACTACAATCAAAACTCAACCTCGCAAACGTCCCATGGGGACGCTGGCGGGACTACTTGGCGTTGACGAACCGCTTGAACTCGACGCGCCGGTTCTGCTTCCACGCCGCTTCATTGTGGCCTTCGGCAACCGGGCGATCCTCGCCATAGCTGATCGGGTGAAGCCGGTTGGCCGAAACGCCCTTCTTCAACAGGTATTCAATGACCGACTGGGCGCGGCGCTGGCCGAGGTTCAGGTTATACTCGGGCGTGCCGCGTTCGTCGCAGTGACCCTCCACCTGCAGAATGGCGGCCTTGTTGGCTATGATCCACTCGGCGTTGGCGTTGAGCGTGGCCATCTGGTCCTTGCGCAGCTCCGACTTGTCGTAGTCGAAGTAAATGTTTTTGAGTTCCGGAACGGGCACGGCGACATCCCGGATGGCTTCCTGGCTGTCCGGCGTGATGTTCTTGCTGGCGTCTTCGACCGGCGGCTGAACGGCGACGGGGCCGGCGCCCTCATCGGGTCCCTTGCCCTTGCCCGACTTGCAGCCCGCGCAGCCGGACATTACGAAAACGATGGAGATGAGCAAGGCCATGCGGCCAAGCGTATTACGGTGTTGCGTGATGCTGAACATGTGTGTTCACTCCCTTTCTTTTATCCCCATTAATCTCGAATTATCGAGAGGGATTCCTTTCCTGTCAGGAGCGATCCGCTCCTGAGACCCATCCGTTAAACTCCCCGAACCCGGCCGGACTGCGCCGGCCGCAGCCGGCGCGCTCGCGCCCGTCATTCATAGACCAGGAACTGCGCGCGACGATTGAGCTGGTAGGCCTGCTCGGTCTTGCCCAGATCGACCGGCCGTTCCTCGCCATACGAAATCGTCATCAATCGCTCGGGCGCCACGCCATGCTCGACCAGGAACTGCTTGACGGCGTTGGCGCGGCGCTGGCCGAGGTTGAGGTTGTATTCGGGCGTCCCGCGTTCGTCGCAGTGGCCCTCGATCTGCACCACCACGTCGGCGTTGGCCTTGAGCCATTCGGCGTTCTCGCTGAGCACCTGTTGCTCGCTGGGATTGATCTCGGCGCTGTCATAGGCGAAATAAACGGTCTTCAGGGCGGCGATCATGCCCTTGGCTTCTTTGGTGGGGCGCGCCTCGGGCGGCAGCGTCGCCTCGCCCATGCCGGCGCTTTCCGACGAGCCGGGCGCGCCCGGGCCGCTGGGGGCCGGCGCCAGCGCCGTGTCATCGGTGTATAGCGAGGATGTGGCGGGCGCCTTGGGCTTCCAGAACTCCCACCAGTGTTTGCGTGGCGTGGTGCTCTTGCAGGCCGACAGGCCCGCGGACAACACGAACATCACCAGCGACAGGCGGACGACAACCCAACAGCGGGAACGAGACATGGCAACTACCTCCATGCGGATTGGTGGCGTGAGTCGCGTGGACGCGGCTTCATCGCGCTTGGCCCAATGCATTATCTTGAGGTCCCATCGTATAACCGCAGCCCGGGGCGACTCAAGCCCAACTTGCGGCAAAAATGCCCGCCGGCGTCACTTCATGAACGGCCCCCAGCTGGGCGAATAGTTCGTGCCCCGCGTCGTCAGCTGCGTCGCGGCCGTGCCGTCGGCCCGGATCACCCAGATTTGTTTGGAACCGGACTGATTGGACGAATAGGCCAGATGCGTGCCGCTGGGCGACCAGCTGGGATCTTCTTTGTCGCCGGGGCCGTCCGTCAGCCGGATGGCTCCGCTGCCGTCGATGTTGACGACGCAGATGTCAAACCGGCCGTTGCAGCGCCCGGCGAAGGCGATCTTGTCGCCCTTGGGCGACCAGGAGGCCCCGTCGCAGTAGTCATAGCCGGCCAGTCGCGTGATCTGGCGCGCGCCCATGCCGTCGTAGTCCATCACCCAGATTTGCGGCGAGCCCGACCGATTCGATGTGAACGCGATCTGCTTGCCGTTGGGCGACCAGCACGGGGATGAATCAATGGCGACGTTGCGGGTCAGGCGGGCCAGATTGCGTCCCGTGCGGTCCATCACGTATATTTCCGAGTTGCCGTCGCGGGCCAGCGTCAGGACAATGCGCTGGTTTTTCTCGGACCAGTTGGGCGAGATGTTGAGGTTGGGCTGACGGGAGACGAACCAGTTGCGGCTGCCGTCGGAGCGCACGCCGCACAGGTCGGGATTGTGATCTTTGTAGCTGGTATAATAGATTTCCGTTCCGTTCATGCCCCAGCAGGGCGCGGCGACCGTGCTGTTGTCGTTGGTGATTTGGCGCCGTCCGCCGCCATCGGCCCAGATCGTCCAGACATCCTTGATCCAGGCGTTGGCGCCGACCGAAACATAGGCGATCTGCGTCAGGGCGATCCCCTGCGAGCCTGTCAGCCGATAGACAATGTCATCGGCGATGCGCCGGCCCAGCGTCGGCAGGTCTTTGGCGGCAAAGTCGCGGTAGCGATTGCCGAAGATCGACTTGCCGCTGGCGGTGTCATAGACGCGGACGATCGCGCTGACCTGGTCGGCAATGACGGACATCTGCCCCAGGACCAGAAACTCGGCCTTCAGACGGCGCCACTCCAGAAAGTCGATCGCGTTTTTCTGCCGGTCCTGCGCCCGCGCCTCGGCCACGTGAGCCGGATTGCCCGGGCGCTTGAACAAGCCGGAGATTTCGAGATTCCGATAGATGGTCTCGGCGATGACCTCACTGCCCGCAGGCAGCGACGCGCCCTTTTCCGGTTCGAAATCCGGGACGGCGATAATATCGGCGACGATGGCGCCCGGCGTGACGACGATCGAGCCGTCCACCGTCTGGGCCGTCGCGCGCGGCGGCGCCAGCGCCAGGACCATCAACATCGCAAAGGCTATGAGTCGGAGCGCGCCCGCAGCGCGCAAGGGAACAGCGAGGGACATTGTCATAAATCATCCAGACCGCAACAGGAACCGAAGGCTGCGAGACGAATCCGGTCCAGAACGGGCTTTCAAGCCCTTCAACCTCACGACTGCGAATGGGCCGCTTTTCGGGCTAAGGCGCGCGCAAACGCGGCGCAACCGGCGTTGACTTTACGCGCGCCCCGCGCGAATGCAATCCTTTTTTCGCGGGCATTTCAGTGTTTTGATGGTTCCGCGCGGCCTTCGAGCAGCCGCTGGCGTTCGGCGCGGTAGAGTTCGGGGTGGTGGGGTTCGAGTTGGGCTGCCCGGTCCAGTTCGGCGGCCGCCTCGTCGCGCCGGCCCAATGCCGCCAGAACGCGCCCCAGGACGGCGTGTCCCTGCGGATGAAACGGATACAAATCAACGGCCTTGCGCGCATGGTCCAGAGCCTCGTCGGGGCGCTTCATCGCCAGCAGCAAAAGGGCCTGCGCGCGCCGCAGCTGGGACGAATGAGGATCGAGTCGGATGGCCATCGCGCGCATGGTCAAGGCGTCCTCATCGCGCCGGAGGCGCTCATGGATGGACGCCTGAGCGTTGAGATAGCGCGCGTCGTTGCCCTGAATCGAGGCGGCGCGCTGATACTGTTCCAGCGCGCCGGCAAACTGGCTGCGGCGCAGCAGATCATTACCCAGGAGGTATGCCGCCCTGGCGCGCATCGGCTGAACCACATAGAACGCCGCGCCCAGCGCATTGGCGCCGGCCCAGACTCCAAACAGCGCCCACCGCGCTGCGGGCCGCGTCAGCGCCCGGCGCAGACGCCCCGGCGTGGCGCCCGTCCCGGGAGGCGCCGGCGGCGCCGTGGCCGCCAGCAGTCCCGCCAGCAGGCACCCATCAAGGAAGAACTCGCGGGACATGAAAAAGGCGATGTCGATCAACGCGTTCAGGCCGAAGGCCGCCAGCGCGGCCGCCGCCATCGGGGCAAGCAGCGCCACCAGGGGATGACCTTCCGGCGCCATCGCGCCTTCGCAACTACCGGGGGCAGGCCGGATCGACGCCCGCGCGATGGCCAGCGCAAAGACGCCGAGCATCAATATCAGCGCCGGAAGGCCGGCCTCGACCCACAGCTGGACCGGCGCGTTGTGGGCATATTGCGACTCGCGCGCCTCGCGCGGGCGCGTCTTCTGATATAAAACGCCATAGGACCCCAGCCCGTTGCCGATGACCCACGACCACGGGCTTTCCTGCAACTGACGGACGGCCACGGCGACGTAATGGGCGCGTTCGCGCACGGTCGAGACGCGCGTCAGCCGTTTCCAGAATCCGGCTTCCCGGCGCTCCTCGGGCACTGCGGCCGCCGCGGGAGTGGCCGTTTCCAAAGAGGCTGGACGGGAAGATGGGACGGCGGCGCCCTCGCCCGGGATCGCCAAGGCCCAAACCATGCACAGCGCGGCGGCCAGACCGGCGCCCAGCGCCAAAGCCATCCGCGCGCGGCGGCGATGCCGGACTCCCGCCAGCCCATAGGCGACGGCCAGAGCCAGCGCCGCGCATAGCCATCCGCCGCGCGACTTGGTCAGATAGAGCGCAATAAAAACCGGCGCCAGACCCGCCGACCACAGCGCCAGCGATTCGACCCGCCGGCGGCTGATGGCCAAACCCAGCACAAAAGGCAGACCCAGAGCCAGCAGGGCGGCATGCACGTTGGGATTGCCATAGAACGAGCCGACGCGCTTTTCGCGAAAGGCGTGCAGCAGGCTGGCTTCGAGCGACCAGGGGTCCGGCGGTCCGGCCCGCTCCATGTCGGCCAGCAACTGGTCATAGGTGAAGGCGTATTGGTGGAGCCCCTTGAGGGCGCTGGCGATCGCGACCGCGGCAAAGAAGACGAAGATGGCCGTCGCAACCACCGCGCGCGGCCCTCCCGCAAGCGCCGGTTCCGCGTCCGGCCCGTCGGCGCGATCCAGACGGCGGGCGACGCCCCATCCCAGGACGGCGGCGCAAAAAACCCAGCTGCCTTCGAGCCAGGTCCCGGCCGTCTCCAATCCGGCGGCGGGCGAAACGCTCCAGGCAAACGTCAGCGTGGCCCAGATGACAAGCGCCGCAAACAGCGCGACGGGCCAAATCAACAGCAGCTGCGGCGCGCCGGCCACACGGCCGAACCCCACGCCTGTGAGCACGACCAGCCCCAGGCCCGCCGCCGTGGGCCAGCCGAATTCGGGCCAGGCGCCCTGGTTGCGAACGTGGCTGAAACCCAGCAGGACGAACAGCAGCAGCCAGAACCACAGCGTCTGCCTGGATTCGGGCCGCATCAGCAGCGACGGCGGCGGGGGAGGATTCTGGTCGGCGGGCTGTTCCATGGTGTCCATTGCGCGCCACGAGTTGACGCCCCTGAGCGGAGGGCGCCTGAAAAGCTGATTATGGCCGTCCGGCGGCGGCGGATCAATGGCGCGATGCGCGAAAAAAATCTTGATCGACGCGCGGGCGGCGGCGGATCATCCCGGTGTTTCACGCGCCCTTGGGCGCAGATGGGGACGGACCACTCCATTCGCATCACCCATATTCCAGATAACAGGGAGGGCGGCAATCATGGCGGTCAAGAAGCGTTTGAAATGGGGCATGGTGGGCGGCGGACCGGGCGCCTTCATCGGCGAGGTCCATCGCAAGGCGGCGCGCATGGACGGCGGCATCGAGTTGGTGGCCGGCGCGTTTCATATTGATCCGGAACTGTCGATCCAGATGGGTCAGGAGCAGAACCTGGATCCGCGGCGAGCCTACCGGACTTACACCGATATGATCGCCGGCGAGTTGGCGCTGCCCGAATCCGAGCGGATCGATTTTGTCAGCGTCTGCACGCCCAATAACTGGCACTTCCCGATCGCGCGCGATTTCCTCAAGGCCGGCTTCCACGTCGTCTGCGAAAAGCCGATGACCTTCGACGTCAAGCAGGCCAAGGCGCTGAAGGACTTGGTGAAGAAATCGGGCAAGGTCTTCGCCGTGACGCACAACTACACGGGCTATCCGATGGTCAAGCTGGCGCGCGACATGGTCCGCCAGGGCGAACTGGGCGCCGTCCGCAAGATCATCGCGCAGTATCCCCAGGGATGGCTGGCGACGGCTGCCGAGAAGACCGGCAACCCGCAGGCCTCGTGGCGCACCGACCCCAAGCAGAGCGGCGCGGCCGGCTGCATCGGCGACATCGGGACGCACGCCGAGAACCTGGCGGAATACATCACGGGGCTGCGCATCACGGAGCTGTGCGCAGACCTGACCACGTTCGTCTCGGGGCGGAAACTCGATGACGACGGCAACATCCTGGTCCACTTCGAAAAAGGCGCCAAGGGCATCATCCACGCCAGCCAGATTTCGATCGGCGAGGAAAACGGCCTGGCGATCTGGATTTATGGTGACAAGGCCGGCTTGGAGTGGCATCAGGAACATCCGAACTATTTGTATGTGAAGAAAATCGACAAGCCGGTGGAAGTCTGGCAGCGGGGCAACAGCTACGTCGGCGCCCGCAGCTCGGCGGCCGGGCGCGCCACGCGCCTGCCTGCCGGCCATCCCGAGGCGTTTCTCGAAGCGTTCGCCAATATCTACTGCAACGTGGCCGACACGATTCGCGCGCGGCAGGCCGGGAAAAAGCCGTCGGAGCTGGAGAATGATTTCCCGAAGGTCGAGGATGGCCTGCGCGGCATGCTTTTCATTGAGACGGTCGTGAAGAGCGCGAAAACAGGAAAGAAATGGACGGCGATGCCGGCCTGATTAAAAGGAGGGGAAGTCGAGTAAGATTTTTGCAAAATTGTGGTTGACGTGGCGCCGGAGGCGCCGTATATTATCGCAAGAAGGTGACGCGAAAAGGAAAGCGGGTCCTCATTTTTGCAAAAAAATAACACCGAAGAGTGTCGGATCCAGCAAAGCACTCGCCACGCGCAAATACGCTATCACGGGGAAAGCGTATTGGATCCGGCGGGCCGCCTGTGTCGCAGTTTTCTGGTACCTCCTCCTCCACCAGAGATTGCACATCGCAGGCGGCCACCTTTTTAAGCCATCGGCGCCGCCCGGCTCCTGCCCGGTCGTGTAAGATATTTGTGTCTAATTTGCACAAATAATAATCCAACATTTTTGTCTTTTGAGCTCTTTTTTGGGCGGATTGCCCTTGACGCCGCCTCCCTCGGTGGCTATGATTTCGTTCGTAACGCTGTGACACGAGGTGAAGGCAACCGCTTTCAGTTCGTGAGAATAGAAAATCAGAAGAGTTTCGGATCCAGCAAAGCACACGCCACGCGCAAATACGCTATCACGGGGAAAGCGTATTGGGTCCGAACGGCCGCCTGCTCCGCAGTTTTCTGGTACCTCCTCCTCCACCAGGGATTGCAACTCGCAGGCGGCCACCTTTTTAAGCCTGCCCCACTGCGATTCCCTGCCGGCCAAGCCCCTGCTTTTTCAGACGATTGGCCTCCTCCCCCAACACCCGCGCGCGACAGGCGGCCATCTATATTAACCCCAACCGCGCTCGGGGGTGGCGCCCGGACCCGCCCTGCCCCATAATCCTGACATGTCTGCGCCTGACTCATGGATTCGCCGGAGATGGGCCGTCGCGCTGATCGTGGCGCTGGCGGGATTCGCCCGCGACGCGACGCCGGAGGCGGACGGCGCCGCCGCGTCGCCGCCGCCCCTGTTTGTCATCCAGGGCGCGCCCACGGCGCAATTTGAACAGGCGCTGCGCGACACGGCCCGGACGGCGCGCGCGCGGTTGCAGGAGCAGTGGCCCCGCCCGCTGTCGAGCGCGCCGCTGCAGATGATCTGGTTTGACGATGCGGCCGCAATGGAGCGCGTGGCCCGCCGCCGCGTCCAAGGCGTGCTGGCGCTCGCCGATACGCGGCGCGACCGCGTCCTGCTGCACGGCGCCCGCCTGGCCGCCGAAGGGCCGTCCGGCATCGAGACGACGCTGGTCCATGAGCTGGTCCATCTCGAGTTTGCGCGCGCCGGCGTCGAGCGTCTGCCGCGCTGGCTGGAAGAGGGCCTGGCCATGATGCTGGCGGGGGAAAACCGCTGGACCGATGCCTGGCTGCTGGCCGCGGACCGCGTCAGAGGCCGCGCCGGCGAGGCGGCCGGGCTGTGGGATTTCTGGCCCGACTTTCCCGGAGGCGAGGAGCGGGCCTATCGCGTCGCCTACTCGATGACGACCGCCTACATCCACAAGGAATACGGCGGCGGCGAAACCGGCCGCCGCCGGCTGCTGGAACGGCTGCTGGACCCGGCGCAGTCCGCAAGGCTGCTCGACGCGTTGTGGGCGCCCGCCTTTCAGTCGCGGTTTTATCGCGAGTGGCTCCAGGAAGGCCGCTGGGGCGCCTGGCTGATGTTCCTGACCGGCCCGGCCCTGCTTTTCGGCGGCGTGGGCGCGGGGTTGCTGGTCTGGGGCTACTGGGTCAAACGCCGGCGCGGCGAGGAGACCCGCAAGGAGTGGGAGGAGGAAGGCCCTTATTTCAGCCAGCCGGCGGATGAGGATGACGAGGATGGGGAGGAAGACCCGGACGACGCCGCATGGGAGGAGGATGAGGCGCCGGAGGCCGAGGGCATCTACCGGGACGAATATGACGACGAGGAGTGGTGAGGCGTTCGCTCACGACGAGCGCTGGATGAAGTAGCGGGCGAGCGCGTCAAGTCGCGCGCGGGCCGGGCCGGGCGGAAATCGTTCGAGGGCGCGCAAGGCGGCGGCGATCTCGGCGTGGGCCATGCGGCGGGCGCGTTCGAGGGCGCCGAGCGATTCGAGGAGGCCGACGAATTCGGCCAGGCCGCGGGCCCCCAGACGCGGATGGCCCAGGAGGCGGAGCAGGCGGGCGCGCTGGGCGGCCGAGGCGGCCTCGAAGGCCATGAGGACCACGGGGGTGCGCTTGCCGGCGCGCACGTCGGCGCCGACGGGTTTGCTGAGAGTCTTCTCGTCGCCGGTCAATCCCAACAGGTCGTCCTGCAACTGGAAGGCCAGGCCGCAGTGGCGCGCATAGGCGCCGAGCGCGCGCGCCTCGGGCGCGCGCGCGTCGGCGCGATTGAGCCCCAGCTGCGCGCCGGCGGCCATGCAGAACTCCAGCAGGCAGCCCGTTTTTTTTCGGAGCATGTCGAGCGATTCGCGCAAGGTCAGCGAGGCGACGGGGCGCTTTTCATACAGGCAGTCCAGAATCTCGCCTTCGATCAGGCCGTTTGCGGCGGTGGTCGCCAGCCCGGAGACCAGGCGGGCGGCCAGCGTGGGGTCGATGCGGCGGTCTTCGCGCAGCTCGTTCATGAGGGCCAGGGAGCAAGCGAGCAGGTTGTCGCCGATCATGATGGCGACGCTGGCGGCGAGGTGGTCGCGCTCGGAGGAGGGCATGGGCGCGAGACCCTGAAACCGTTCGCGGGCAAAGGCGTGGACGGTGGGCCGGCCGCGCCGCAGATCGTCCCGGTCGATGATGTCGTCATGGACCAGCGACCAGGTGTGGAACACTTCGACGGCGCAGGCGGCCGGCAGGGCGCGGCGCGGATCGCCGCCGCACAGTTCGCACGCGGCCAGCAGCAGGGCGGGGCGGATGGCTTTGCTGGGGGCGCGCAGATACAGGTAATAATGGTCGAGCATTTCGGGCGGGCCGAAACGCCGGCGCCAGGCGGGCCGGTCCAGATGGCGGACGACGCGGCCCTTGACGGCCTCGAGCCAGCGCTTCAGGCCGGCGACTTCGCGCGGCGACAGCGGCAGGAACGCCTCGCAGGGATGGTTCGGGCGTGGCGTCATTGCACGGTCAGGCGCCGGGCCGGCGCCGCGGAGGTCTGGTTGCGCCGGAACAGCGGCTTGTCCACGATAAATGCCGGATGGCGCCGTCGCTCGACGCGGATGTTGACCATGCGTCCGCTGAGCGAATAATACTGCGCGATGTAGGCCATGCCGACGTTTTTCTTCAGGCACGGCGACCAGGTCGCGCTGGTGACGACGCCCGTGGGCTGATCGTCGGCCTCGACTTCATTGCCCGGACGCGGCAGGCAGTCGCCGGCCATCTCAAACGCCACCAGCCAGGGCGAGTGTTCGGAATTGGACTGGGCGATGACGGCGCCGCGCCCGATGAACCGCTTGGCAAAATCCACGAAGACCTTCAGCCCCGCCTCGATGGGGGAGCGATCCTCGGCCAACTCGTGTCCATAGGCCGGCAGGCAGGCTTCGATGCGCAGTGATTCGCGCGCGGCCATTCCCGCCGGGCCGAGGCCCAGGGGGCGGCCCGCCTCCAGCAACCGCCCCCACAGGGCGGCAGCGTTTTTTTCCGGGCAGAACAGATCGTAGCCGCGTTCCCCCGTGTATCCGGCGCGGGCGATCACGACATCGGTTCCGTCGAGGGTGGTTTGCAGGCATTGTCCGCGTTGGAGCTGCCCGGCGGCGCCGGGCGCGATCGCGCCGAGGACGGCCCGGGAGGCGGGCCCCTGGAGCGACAGGGCCACGGTCCGGCTGGTTTCGTCGCGCATGTTGACGCCATCGGCTTCGAGCGCGCGGCTGTGCAGCCAGGCTTCGAGCGCGGCGGCGTTTTCGGCGCTGACGCTGACGCAAAGCCGGTCCGGCAGGTTCAGGACGAGGGCGTCGTCGATGACCCCGCCGTCGGGATTGCAGAACAGGCCATACAGGACGGCGCCCGGGGGGGCGTCCTCGATGTTGTTGGTGAACAGCGACTGGAGGAAGGCGGCGCGGTTTTTGCCCAGGATGTCGAACCGGCCCAGATGGGTCAGGTCGAACAGGCCGGCGGCGCGGCGGACGCGGAGGTGCTCGGCGTGGGGGTCGCCATAGTCGCG
>Ga0101944_10003021_pt1 | contig 24861 bp, 24 predicted proteins | sample DewCreD2012metaG_FD_75245 | JGI IMG/M metagenome (GOLD analysis project Ga0101944, IMG submission 75245) | Hot spring sediment bacterial and archeal communities from British Columbia, Canada, to study Microbial Dark Matter (Phase II) - Dewar... ... | reverse complement strand
TCGGGCGAAAACCCAGGATCGATACCCGAACAATAAAAACTGCTTTTTCCTTGTTGGCAGGCGCGCTCGAGTTGTTCGGCAAAGGCAGGCACGACTTGCCACGGGTAAATCAAGGGGACGAAAGAACTGGTGACGACATTTTTGCCCGACGCAAGCAGGCGGCACATATCGTCGATGGCCTCGGTCGGACGATAGTCCGTGGCGGCGGTGTAGCAAACACAGTCGGCTTCGAGAGCCATGAGCGACTCGGCATCGTTCGTGGCAATGACCCCGAGGTGCCCAACGCCACAAAGCTCTCCAGCGTCGCGCCCTGCTTTGTTCGGACTCGAAACCCAAACTCCAACAAGTTCCATTTCCGGGTGCTGCGCAATCGCCCGCAGCGCATGTTTGCCCACGTGACCGGTCGCCCACTGAATGACTCGATAGCGCGCCATGCTCACCTCGCCGCCTCGCGGTTACTGGAACGCACGAGAAAACTCAACCGCCATGCGGCGGCGTAGATTCGCGGTCTGCCGGTAAACCCGAGAGGGGTCCGCTGGATTCACGGAAACGGCCGGACGCGAGCCAAGCTCCAGCTGCGCGAGCGTGCGCGTGTGGCAAGGAAGAGGGGTGTGGTGACTCAGTCTTCGGGCGTGGAATTCGGGTCGAATTCGAAGGCCAGCAAGTACTTTTTCCGCGTGTTGCACTCTTTGCAGGCCGGCACGAGGTTCCCCTTTGTCGAACGGCCGCCTCGAGCAAGGGGCACCAGATGATCCATGGTCAGCTCTGCAGGTGGGAATTTACGCCCACAGTAATGGCAAATGCCGCTTGCTCGCTTGCGCTTCCACCACTGCGAGGAACGGAGTTCCCGGGCTTTCGCGCGCTCACGCCGGATGTCGTCCATACTGGGAGCGGGGAAAAACGCTGCTTCGGCAAGCGCGCCCCAGTCCTGCGGCTCGAACATGCGTGGCTTGCGGCGGTGTTTGCGGCGCTGGGCTTCTCGGGTTCGCTTGCGCTCGTGCTCTTCCATGGCGCGGTTACGATCGAAATCTAGCTGATGGACTTGTTTTATCCTGTGCCCCGCGGGCAAGAAAGGTCGTGCAACAAGAGGAGAACCATGGAAATCTTGCGTACCCCGGACGAACGCTTTGCAAATCTACCTGGCTACCCTTTCGAACCGCATTACGTGGAGATGGAGGCAGTACGGATTCACTACGTGCACGAGGGACCCCGAACGGCCGCGCCGGTGTTGTTGCTCCACGGCGAGCCTTCGTGGTCGTACTTGTACCGCAAGATGATTCCCGTGCTGCTGCAGGCTGGATTGCGCGTTGTTGCCCCAGACTTGGTTGGCTTCGGGCGCTCGGACAAGCCTGCACGAAGAGCGGACTACACCTACCAGCGCCACGTCGACTGGATGTTGGGGTTCGTTTGCACCTTGGACCTCGAAGACATCACGCTTGTGTGCCAAGACTGGGGTGGTCTCATTGGCCTCAGGCTGGTCGCTGAGCACGGGCACCGATTCGCTAGAGTCGTGGCCGCAAATACGTTCCTGCCTACGGGTGACCAGCCTGTGCCCCCGGCGTTTCTTGCCTGGCAGAAGTTTTCTCAAGAAGTGCCCGAGCTGCCGATCGGGCAGATCATCCAGATGGGATGCGTGACCACCTTACCGCCTGAGGTCATCGCGGCCTACGAAGCCCCATTTCCTGACGAGCGCTACAAAGCGGGGGCGCGGCAGTTTCCATTGTTGGTTCCGACTCGGCCAGACGATCCAGCCTCCGAGCCGAACCGGAAAGCATGGCAAGCCTTGCAGCGGTGGAAAAAGCCCTTTTTGACGGCGTTCAGCGACCAAGACCCGATCACTCGAGGCGCCGACCTGTTGTTGCAATCCCTCATCCCGGGTGCGGCGGGTCAACCGCACACGACGATTCAAGGAGCAGGGCATTTCCTGCAGGAAGACAAGGGGGAGGAACTGGCGCGAGTCGTAGTGGATTTCGTTCGCTCCACGAGCTGAGGGATGGCCCCCAGCGTGGGGCGAGCGCGATGCAGGCACGCCCTCGAGTGCCGCACGGTGGACAGCGATCCGACGACGCCGTAGCGAGAGTCTCGGTGGAGCTGTTGCTCGCGGTGTGCCTCCGGGCCGGGCGCCTCCGAGGGCCGGAGGTCGCTGCGAAGAAACTGGCTGCGGGTACGTTGACACGCTGCGAGAATTTCCATAACCGATTGAAGTCGTGACAGAACGGAACTGTGCGGGCGTAATTCAGCGGTAGAATGCCAGCTTCCCAAGCTGGACGTCGCCGGTTCGAACCCGGTCGCCCGCTCTCATCGGGGGCGTTGGCCTTCGCGGAAGAAAGCCAACGCCCTGTTTGTTCGGAGCCGGTTTCTCGCCGGAGAGGGCAGCGCCTTCCGCGCCAAGTGGGCACAGCGTGGATGCGTTACTGGTCGCGTTCGCGGTGGAGTCGAACCAGAACTTCCTGCGACACCGTGGCCACTTGCCGCCCGTGCCGGTCGAAAATCGCGCCGGTGGACAGACCTCGCGTGCCCATCAATCCCCGGCAGGTAAAGTCGTGCAAATGCCAGGCATCCGCTTGTACAGGCCGATGGAACCAAATGGCATGGTCGAGACTGGCGGACCAAAATGTCCGGTAGCCAGTACCACGGCCACGGTACTCTGGGTGGACACTGATCACCGCATCGGTGGGCAAGTCGTCGGAAAGATACGCTAGCGCGCATGCGTGCAGGCCCGGGTCGTCGGGAAGCTGTTCGGTTAGGCGCATCCAGGCGCTCACCGTGCCTCGCGGACGGTCGCTGTCGACAAACGCCCGGTCGATCAACGGACTCCAGGTGTCGCGTGGCAGTCCTTCCGGAGCTGGAACAGCGGGCATATGCTCGACCTGAACGTCCACACCCTGCTCCGGGATGTGGAACGAGGCCGCGAGGTTCAGAATTGCCCCAGCCGCCTGTCGCGCCACGACGTGTCGCGTAACGAACGTGCGGCCGTCGCGGATGCGCTGCACTTCGAGACGAATGGGTTCCGCAGCATCGCCGCGGCGAATGAAGTACGCGTGCAAGGAGTGAACGAGAAAACGGGGATCCACTGTGAGGGCTGCCGCACGGAGCGCTTGCGCGACAATCTGGCCGCCGTAAAGCCCGCCCCATGGGTAACTCGGGCCCGCACCGACGTAGGTATCGGGGCCGTGAGATTCGAGTCGCATCATTTCGAGAAAGCTGATCTCGCGAGACGTCACACGTATCCTCCATCGGGGACAGGCTCGTGGGCCTTTGTCGTCGCCCGTCCCTGATGCGCACTCTTATACCACGAGCGCAAGCGCCTTGCCCTGAGGACCCGCACGGTCCGCAGAGTGCCAGTGCCCTAGGCTTCTCCGGGGGTGGCGCGATCAGAAGTCCAAGCCATCGATGACGTCGAGCACCAGCGGGGTCGCATTGTTCGTTAGGTTCGCTTCCCCGTCGATGCTGCTTGCACGGATCCACAACGTGCAACGAGCCGGAGAGCGGCGGCTCGGGGTGAAGAAACCCGCATTGGGCGGAGCGAGGACCAACGTGCCCGTGACCAACTGACCCGGATCAAGCACGACGGAGTGTTGGTCTCCGACATTCTTCGCTACCAGGTCCCAGCTCTCCACGGTTCCTGCAGGGCAGTCTCCAAGGTCGACATCGACGGCGACGTCTCTCGTCGCAGTGGTGCCTTGATCGACGTTGCGCAAGCGGAACCGGACCGCGCGCGTTTGCACAGGCATGATTTTCGGCAGCACGATGCGCACGGGAGAGAGGCTGTCGAGCACCGTGTCGCGAATGATTTGTCCGCGCTGCGCAGCAGCGGAGTCGTTATCGTCGCGCACGTCGAGAACGATCGCGCTGCTGTTGTTGGCGGTGTTCCGGTCGAGCCCTTGCTCCGTGAGCACGACGGCCTCGGCTGCGAGGGTACAGCGGTAAACGATTCCACTTGTGGGCGTTTCGACGGCATCCGCCGAAACCTCCACGCGCACGCGTGCGGCAACCGTTTGCTTTGCGCCCAAAAGGAGGGTGTCCTGCAAACCAGGCGTTGCTGGGTCCGTATCGACTCCCACGACCGTTCCCGACGGGCACGTGCCATCGCGCACGACGATCCGCACCGGGGTGCTCGACCAAGCATACTGGTCGGCATTCCGTACCTGCAGCGGGAACTCGCGTGCAGTGAAAGTCGTTCCGGCGCGAAGGCGCAGCGACACCGGGGCTCTGGGCAACAGGACCACATCGGGGACTTGGGTGCCGTACAAGAACGCAGCGCCGCTTACGTCATCGGAGGTCAACGCAGCACAGCGCCCATCGAAGTGGGCAACGGCTGCCATCGTCGCTGTGCGGTCGGCCGAGTGACCGAGGCCGATGGTATGACCCAATTCGTGAGTGGCAACTTCCTCGACGTTGCACTGGGTCCAAAGGCCGCACGCGTCCCAACCTTCGGCGAACACAATTTTCCCCACGGTGATTTCTGAAAAGCGGGTACCGTTCCGCACCATCGTTGCTGTGCCTGCACAGTATCCGCCCAGGGCCAGCACGCCGCTGCAGTTCGTGGGATTGGAGATCTCCCCGTACGGATCGTCGAAGATAATCCGGTTCGGGCCACTGCAGCCATCGAACCGTTGCGGTTCGATGGAACCACTTGGTTCCAAGCGCAGCATCGATCCGGGCACGTTGTTCCATGCGGCCATCGCGTTGGCGATCGCGGTTTCCGAGGCGGCGGGCCCGAGAGCCGCCAACCCCCGCTGGTCGACCCAAAAACCCACGGGAAGTCCGGAGTCTGCCGCGAACCAGCGCGATTGCCCGAGCAACGAGAAGGGGGCCGAAAACTCCACTTCTCCATCGTCCCCGGGTGCGGGCAACGTGAGTTCACTGGTGGGCTCGCCGCGGGCAGCGAACACGGCTTGAGCTTCCGCGATGACGTCGGCGAGAGGCCGTTCGGTTGGCCGCGGATCGGCATCGAACTGGCGACTACGAGGGTGCAGCACCGCTGCCCCATGAAACTCGCGGCGCGCCACCCAGTTTCCCGAGCTTGTTGCTTCCACACGATACTTGCCCAAAGCGAGAGCGGTGGTGCGCAAGTTTCTTTTTCGATCGCGCTGCACAAACAAAAGCACGCGCTCGCCCACGCGATACTCCGGAACGCCGAAAACCTTCTCTTCCAAACCAGGGAGCTGTCCGCCTCGTTCGACCACTTCGACGACCTTGCCTTGGGCCTTGCCGGCAACGGTGGCGTCGACTGCGAGTCGCACCTTTGTTTGCACTCCGTGCACGTCGGAAACGTACTCTGGTGTGACGCTCACGACCCGCCCCACCAAGACCGCCTCCGATTGCCGCGCGAGTTCTTGGTCGTTGTCATAAACGAGCGTAGTGGCCGCTCCCGGTATCGAAGAGGCCACTACGCAAAAGGCCACCCAGATCGCCACGCAACATGCACGCCGTCGGCTCATTCCGTTCTCCCAGCGCGGCGCGCAAAAGCGAAGGTTGTACCAACCGCCTGACGCTGCTCCGGCGATCGAGCCAGCATCGCCCGACAAAGCAGATGCGGTGCAAAAGCGCCGGACGGCACGGGAGCGTCAAAACAGCCACCACCAAAACCGAACAACGGGACGCGCAAAACGCAAAGCGAAGCGCAAGTTCGTGCGAGGTTGGTCTCGACCAATTGCGCCTCGTTGTGCCAAAAAGGGCAGCCATGGCCGACATGCAGGAACTAGCCGACACGTTGGAAATCCAGGAGTTGTTGACCCGCTACGCGACCGCAGTGGACACGCGCGACTGGGATTTGTTCACGCAGTGTTTCACCGCCGACGCCACGATCGATTACACGGCGGCAGGTGGAATCGAAGGAACCCTGCCCGTGGTCCGTGCCTGGTTAGCGGAGGTGCTCGCGGGCTTTGTCATGACCCAGCATCTCGTCACCAACTTTCATATTCGGCTCGATGGCGACGTGGCGGAATGCCGCTCGAGCTTGTTCAACCCGATGGGCATGAGCGACGGGGAGGGAGGTGTGGTGGTGTTCCTCGAAGGTGGATACTACCACGACCGTTTGGTGCGCACGCCGGAAGGATGGCGCATTCAACGCCGGGTGATCGAGGTGACGTTTTCCACCCGGAACAACCCGGTCTGGCTGCAGCCGTTCGTTCCAGGGTGATTCGCTGCGCTGTCACGGAAGTTCGTTCGCGCTGAAGGCCGTACGTTGCGGCGGGAGAGGGCGAAAACAACACATTTGAAGACCGCGGTCGGGTAAAAGAGCGCTGCCCCTGATCGTTGCTTGCAAGGAGCCACGCATCGGCCGGGCAGTCTGCACTCATGGGTTGGAGGCGTGCGCTATTCCCTGCCAGGCCAAGAGTGGCATGCCCTGGATCTTCGCTTGGCTGGATTTGCCTCCGCTCGTTCAGTGGAAACGGACTGCCCGTACACACGGTTCCATGGGCGCGCCAAAGGTGCCCGGTCGCAGCAGCTCGCAGCCGGAATGTCGGTTGCGTTCCGCGCCCTCGTGCGTCGCTCACCCGAGCGCCTGCTCGATTGCCTCGACGACTTCGTCCGACACCGGCGCAGTGGCCGGTGCAAAGCGTGCAATCACGCGACCGTCCCGCCCGACGAGAAACTTGGCGAAGTTCCACTGGATGTCTCCAGGGCCATCGGGCGTCGTGGGTTGCTGGGTCAGATACGCGTACAGCGGATGTCGATTTGGCCCGTTCACTTCGATCTTCGCGAACAGCGGGAACGTGACTTGGTAGCGGGTTTCACAAAATGTGCGAATTTCCTGCTCGCTGCCGGGTTCTTGATTGCCGAACTGGTTGCACGGAAACCCCAACACCACCAACCCGCGGGGGCCGTAGTGTTCGTAAAGCTCCTGCAAGCCGCGGTATTGCGGGGTGAGGCCGCATTGCGAGGCCACGTTGACGATCAACAGCACCCTGCCGGCAAAATCGCTAAGCGGCTTTTCTTCCCCATCGATCGTACGGGCGGAAAACTCGTGTACAGTCATGACCCCCTTTTGCGCTGCCCGGCACGACATTGCAAGCCGGAGAGGCTGTGCTTTTAGCATCCGGTCGCATGATGGTTGTCGAAGCCCACAACGTAGTGAAGCGCTTTGGCGCTCGCGAAGCCGTGGCCGGGATCGATTTGAGCGTACCTCCAGGCGTGTGTTTCGGTTTGCTTGGTCCGAACGGCGCCGGAAAAACCACCACGTTGCGGATGGTGTACGGGGTCATTCGCCCCACCTCCGGAACCGTGCACGTGTTTGGCATCGACGTCGCGAAACACCCCCGCGCGGTGCGCTCGCGACTCGGGGTGACCTTGCAGCAGAACGTGCTCATCGAGGCGCTGTCGCCGGTGGAAAACCTACGCGTGTTCGGCAGATACCACTTGCTCGAGCGCAGCGTGTTGGAGCGACGTGTGGAGGAACTGCTCGACTTCTTGGAGTTGCGCTCGCATGCACATGTGCCCGTGAAGCACCTGTCCGGCGGATTTCAGCGCCGCCTTGCGATTGCCCTTTCGCTGGTGAACGACCCAGAGCTGCTGATCCTCGACGAGCCGACCACCGGACTGGATCCTGCCGTGCGCTTGGCGTTGTGGGCACGAGTGCGTGCCTTACGTGCGGCGGGGAAAACCGTGTTGCTGACGACGCATTACATGGACGAAGCCCAACGGCTTTGCGACCGCGTCGCGATCGTGTCGCAAGGCAAAGTGCTGAGCGAAGGCGCGCCGGAGGCGCTCATTGCCACACACTTGGCTCGCGAAGCGTTGGAATGCGAGTGCGAAGAACGAGAAGTGCCAGTGCTCCTCGACGGCTTGCCGGTGGCGCACGTGCTGCGCACCGGCGACCGTTTGACTGTCTATGCGGACGATGTGTCCGCCATCGCCGACGTCATTCGCGCCCGCGACGGAGGCGAGCGGCGTACGCTGGTGCTGCGTCCCACGAATTTAGAGGACGTGTTCTTGGCCCTGACGGGTTCGACCTTGGAGGGCGAGGCATGAGCTTGTCGGTCCCTCACGCGCTCTCGGTGTGGCACCGCAACTTGGCGATGTACCGCCGCACCTGGAAGTGGAATATCCTGCCCAACTTTTTCGAACCGGTCTTTTACCTGGTTGCCATTGGGGTCGGGTTGGGTGCCTACGTGCAACAAATGGGTGGCTTGCCCTATGCGGCCTTTCTCGCCCCGGGGTTGGTGTGCGTGGCAGCGATGAACGGGGCAAGCTTCGAGGTCACGTACAACATCTTCGTCCGGATGCACTACGAAAAAACGTACGACGCGATGCTCACCACACCCGTGGAACCTGACGATATCCTGGCGGGCGAAGTGTTGTGGGCAGTTACCCGAGCGGGCATTTACGGCGGGTGTTTTTACCTGGTCACGGCAGCGTGGGGACTCGTGCCGTGGCAGGGTGCTCCCTGGGCGCTGGTGGTGATTCTCCTCACCGGGCTCCTGTTCGCGGCGATCGGCCTCGCGTTTTCGTTGCAAATCCTCACGATCGATTTGTTCAGCTTTTACTTCACGTTGTTCCTCACGCCGCTCTTTCTCTTTTCCGACGTGTTCTTTCCCCTGGCGGAGCGCCTCGCGGGGTTCTGGTTGTGGGTGGCGGAGGCTTTGCCCTTGCTCCACCCGGTTCGGCTTGCGCGTCTGGGTTTCGCTGGCCGGTGGAGCCCAGTGATGTTGTGGGACGTTGCCTACATTCTTGCTTCGTCTGCCGCCTTGTTGTGGTTCTGCCGGCGCAGCATTCGCGGCCGCTTGATGGGGTGAGGCAAGGTACCGAGTCGCGCGTTCCGCCGGTCTCCCCGCGCCGGAGAACTTCTTCGCCCGCCGGGCGGCAAATGAAGACTAGAACGCAGCACTTGGGCGGCTGACGGACCGCAGCTCCTGCCCTCGGCCGCACGAGCTACGCTGTGGTCGCCTCGACAATCTCTAGAACACAACGGATGAAAGCAGATACCGGGTCGTGCAGTGTGCCCACGCAGCACGCTCGAAGGGATCGGCACCTTCCACCACCTCAAGTTGCACTGCAGTGGGCGACGTTGCCGGCATTTTGGCGCGGTGGCCACGGTCGCTGACACTCGAGCCGAGCGACTCCACTGTCGTGCCCCTCGGGCGGCGGGGTTGATCCTCTGTGCTGTTCGATCGATCTGCTGATGCCTCGCTGGAAGTGCGCATTCTCCCTCTGCAGTTCTCGTACGCAAAACCTGCAGTTATCGGAGGGAAACGGGAGGAAGGCGAGAGGAGTGTGGTGCCGGGTGGATTTGGGCTGGCCAGGGGTTTGCTGTGGGGATGCGTGTGTTTCTGGCAGGCGTGCCGCCGGCGATTGTGGTGGCTGTGGGTTTGCTGGCAGGCGACGTTGTCGCCTATGCGGCCCCTTGCTTTCTACCTCTTTGGGCAGTCGTCGTGCATGCGACGGGTGCTGCCGTCGTGGTTGCCGGTTCCCGTTCACTTCGGAGTCTCGGCTTGGGAAGCGCTGCATTTCTTCTGGGGTTCGTGCGGGCCAGCGCGGTGTACGGCCCGCAGGCGTTGCCGGGGGACCACATCGTCCATCTCCCTTTGCCGGGCAGTTACGAGTTGGAAGCGGAGATCGTCTCGGGCAACTTCATGACAGGGCGAAAAGCCACGGTTGTGTTGGAGGCGCTGCGTGTTCGGCGTGGCGGGGCGTGGCACGAGGCGTGGGGGCGAGTGCGGGTTACGCTGAGAAGCGCGCGAGCAACTTGGGCAGAAGGGACGAGGCTGCGTGCGTTTTTAAAATTGCGCAAGCCTCGCGACTTCGGCAACCGAGGGGAGTTCGCGTACACAGCCTATTTGGCGCGTCAGGGCATTTACGTAACCGCGTGGGTGGATTCCGACGGTGGTTGGGAACGTCTAGCGGAGAGCACGGGGCCGTTCGGCTCGCTCGTGCGGTGGCGGCTGCGGGTGGCAGCCGTGTTCGAACGCGTTGCCTCTCCCCAAGGGGCAGCCGTGTTGCGGGCGCTGGTCCTGGGCGACCAGAGCACGATCGCGCCCGAACTGCGCGAGATCTTTAGCCGCTTGGGCGTCGGACACGTGTTGTCCATTTCCGGGTTGCACGTGGCGCTGGTGGCGGGTGCGGGATACGCAGCGGCCCGTTGGATCCTATCGCGGAGCGAGGTTGTGTTGCTGTACACCAGCGTTCCGAAGCTTGCTGCCTGCGCTTCGTTCGCGCCGGTGTTGTTGTACGGCACCATCGCGGGCGACAACGTGGCGACCCGGAGAGCGATCTTCATGTTGGGGGCGGTGATCGGTGCGCTGCTGTACAACCGTGAAGCTCATTTATTCACGGTGCTTGCGGTTGCCGCTGTGGTGGTCGTTCTCCATTCGCCCGGGGCCACCGGGGACATTTCGTTCCAGTTGAGTTTTGTGGCTGTGTGGTCGCTTGCTGTTGCGGGGCGTGCGTTTCGGCGCTGGTGGCCCCAGTCGCAGCTCGTGCCGCCCGGAGGGCCACAACCATCGAAATGGCGGCGCGTCTATTCATACGCCACGTACTACGTTGCCGCGTCGCTATGGCTCTCGTCGGCAGCAACGGTGGCGACGGCGCCGCTGACTGCTTGGCACTTCAACCATGTCGCCTTGTTGGCCCCGCTAGCAAACCTTTGTGTCGTGCCGATCTTAGGTTCGCTGGCAGTGCTTCTTGGCTTGCTGGCCGCGTTTGCCGAGCCTTGCTCCAGCACTCTCGCGGCGGCGTTTGCGTACGCGGGAAGCGTGGTGGTGGACTGGGGAGCCGTGCTGATGCGCGTGCTGGATCGAGTTCCATTTGCCAGTACCCGGGTCGCCACCCCGAAGAGTTGGGAAGTGGCAGCATGGTTTGCGGTCCTGTTGGGCGTGGCGCACGGTGAGCGGTGGGGGCGAAGAGTCGCGATGGCTGCGGCGTTGATGGCCATGACTGCCAGCGGGGCGTTGCGCTGGCTGCACGAAAACAGGCAGCAGGCATTGGCCTTGACATTTCTAAGTGTCGGCCAAGCCAGTGCCACGTTGGTCGAATTCCCCGGGGGAATCCGCTGGCTCGTCGATGCGGGCGGGCTCGGGGACGGAAGCTTCGACGTTGGCGGGCGAGTGATTGCACCAGCGTTATGGGCTCGGGGCATTTTGCACCTGGATGCCGTTGCGTTGACCCATCCGCAATTCGATCACTACGGGAGCTTGCCTGCGGTCGCGCGGCTGTTCCGACCGGCGTGGTTTTTTCACAACGGTGAAGAGTCCGATGCGTTCCACTATCGCCGGCTGCGCAAAACCCTGAACGTGCAGGCCGTATTCCCCGTGGCATTCTTGGCTGGTGCTGAACGTTGCATTGGCGGGGTGCACGTATCGGTGTGGAACCCGCAGGGCTCGCCGCGCGAGCGCAATCCGAACGAAGACTCCCTGGTATTGTTGTTTCAGTACGGCGGGCGGGCTGTGCTGCTGCCAGGCGACATCGAATCTCGGGCGGAGAGAGCCTTGTTGGCCTCTGCCGACTGGAGCGGCATCGACGTTTTGAATGTTCCCCACCATGGTAGCCGCACATCGAGTACGGAGCCCTTCGTCGCCACGTTGCGGCCGCGATTGGCCATTGTCTCTTTGGGCTGGCAAAATCGGTTTGGGTTCCCGCATGCGGAGGTCCGACGTCGGTACGCGGCGGCGGGAAGCTGGTTGCTGCGAACTGATTTGGACGGTGCCATCGAGGTGGTCATCGAGCGGGATGGTACCTTGCGCTGGCGCACTGCCAGGCCGCCGTGGAGCCAATGGCAGGTCGAAGCGTTATCGAGGCCACCGGCGTGGCCGAAATTCGTTGACTCGATGTGTGCCGGGGGGTAAGCGAAGGGGTCACACGAATGCATCCCACGTTCAAACAAATGATGAACGAGGTGGTGGCTTACGGGAGCTGCTGCGAGTGCGGCAGTTGCGTTCTCGTTTGCCCCCACAATGTGATCGACTACGTCGACGGCAAACCGAAGCAGGTTGCGAAGGCAACACTGCCGTTCGACTATTGCGGGATTAGCGAGGGCATTGGGTGCGACTGCTGTGCACAGGTGTGCCCCCGCCTTGGAGAACGCGAACATCACTTGGTGCCCAAGTGGTACGGCGATGATGCCTCGCTCCAGCACGATGTGTTTGGTCCGTACCGGCGCATCGTTGCCGCCCGCAGTACACTGCCCGAGGTGCTCGAGCGCTGCGAGGACGGCGGTGTCGTGACCACGATCCTCGTGTGGGGCTTGCGGTCAGGCCGGTTCGACGGGGCTGTCGTTTCTGCCACCGATGCGACGAACCCGTGTGCGCCGTACCCGAAAGCCATCACCACGCCCGAGGAAGCGGTGGCAGCAGCCAGTTCTTGGTACACCTATTGTCCGAACAACCTCGCTTTGGCCGACGCGGAAAAGCAAGGGCTCGAGCGGGTTGCGTTTGTCGGCGTGCCTTGTCAGGTGACGCCGATTCGCAAAATGCAGCTGGTCGATCCGAGCTTTCTCGACAATGGTCGCAAGAAAGACAAAATCATCGAAAAACAGCGGCACTTCTTGAAGGGCTTCGGTGAGCGAGTGGCAGCGGTGGTGGGCTTGTTGTGCAGCGAAGTGTTCGATTTTCGCGAACTCATGCTCGAGACGATCGAGGGCAAACTCGGCATTCCCCTGGCCGAGGTTCGGCAGTTCAATGTGAAAGGCAAAATTCAAGTGTTCAAAAAGAACGGGGAGCTGGTGGAATACCCGCTCCGTGCCGCGCAAGAAACAGCTCGACCAGAGTGCCATCACTGCGCCGATTTTTCCGCCGAGTTGGCGGACATTTCGTGTGGCGGTGTCGGCGCCTCCGGCTGGACCATTACGATCATCCGCAGCGCCTTGGGCGAGGAGATGTTCTCCACGTTGGAGCGCGAGGGCTTGGTGGAAACGCGCTCGATGAGCGAGTTCGAAAACTCGATGAAGGTCCTGCGGCGCTTGGCGCGTAAGCAACGGCAACGGGTTCCCGTTCCGCCGGGGCGCAGCGAGACTTGGGTGCGTCCGGCACCGTTTGCAGCCCGCGGGCAGGAAGCTTAAGGACACATCGTTCTCCATGGCGGAAACATCGCGCCCCCCGAAGTTCCCCCCGCATTATCTGGAACAGTTGATCGAGAGTTCACCGGACATCGTCATCGCGGTGGATCGCAGTGGCACGATCGTGTTTTACAACGACGGGGCGGAAAAAGTCCTCGGCTACACCGCGGCGGAAATTCTGGGGGAAAAAGTCACGAAAATTTACCCTTCCATGGCCGAGGCGCGGCGGGTGATGGCCGCGATGCGGAGCGAGGAGTACGGCGGCCCGGGAAAACTCAAGAATTTCGAGACCACGTTTGTCGACCGCCTGGGAGAGTCGATTCCGGTGGCGATTTCCGGATCGATTTTGTGCGACGAGGTCGGATTCGAGATCGGCTCCATCGGCTTCGCGAAGGACCTGCGCGACATCCGCCGCAAAGATCGCCTTGCGACGCTTGGAGAAGTGGCGGTGGCCGTGTGCCACGAGATCAACAATCCACTCGAGGCCATTGTCAACCAAGTGGAGTTGCTGGAGCGCTGTATCCGAGAGGCGGTGCCTGACGAGCGCGCCGTGGTGGAAGAGGAACGCATCGAGGCTGTGCGCCGCGAGATTGCCAAGATCCAGGCTGCGGTGAATCGACTGGTGGAGCTTGCCAAGGGCCAGGCGTACCAAACTCGAGAGTACCATGCCGGCGTGCAAATGACCGACCTGAAAGCAGCGGAGAAAAGCCGCAAGAGCCTTCCTCTCAACGGATTGCGGGTGCTGGTGGTGGACGACGACGTGGGCGTATGCCACTCGCTGCGCGACCTGTTGCGGGGGGAGGGTTGCGAGGTGATCGAGGCGCACGATGGGCTCGATGCGTTGCGCGTGCTGGACGTCACCCCGGTCGACATCGTGATCAGCGATGTCGTGATGCCCGACCTCGATGGGTACGACCTGTACATGGAAATCCGCCGGCGCGGCTCCACGCCGGTCATTTTGATGACCGGCTACTATTACGATCGCGACCACGTCATCAAGCGGAGCCGTTTGCAGGGGCTTCAGGGCGTGCTGTTCAAGAAGCCCATCGACCCCGAACGGTTGAAAAATCTCATCTTGGAGTTGACCCGGCCGCGGCAGGAGAACGAGCGGGCGGCTCCCGCCGCGTAGGAGTGGGCCGCGGGGTGGTCGGTGTGCGCGTGGGAGTGGGTGCCGGGGCGACCCAAAGCGTGAGCTTGCCCGAGCTGGTTTGAAACACCGCCTTTTCGCCGCCGACACTGACAACCGTTCCCAAGCCGGGAACTTCTTCTCCTTGGCGGAAAATCCCATGTTGCCCGTTCGGCTGCTCGACCACGGCGTACAATTGGCCAGCGTTCTCGGCGACCCCGGCAAGCCGGTAGCCGGAGGGAGGTTCAGCGACTTCTCGCGTGGTTGGCGAGGGCGACGGTGTGGGCAACGAGGCCGCAGTTGCCTGAGCGGGAGGAGTCGGCAAGCCGGCCACTTCCACCCGACTTGCTCGGAACCAGCCGAACAGCCACAGTAGCGCGGCGACAACCAAGGTCGTCATCATGCCCGCAAGAAAGGCCCACACACGCTGGTCCATCACGCCCACCCGCACTCAGTGAAATCTGCCATCATGGATCCCACGCCAGCCTCGCCGTCGGTTTCCGTTTACCACTGGCTGCACATCTTACGATACTGGGCCGTCGTTGCACTTTGGATGGCGTGTATTTCCGCATTTTCGACCGACCCGTTTTCCGCGCAAAACACCCACCGCTACATCGATCCAGTGTTGCGCTGGTTGTTTCCCGACCTCACCCCCGCCGGCTTTGTGCTCGCGCACACCATCGTTCGCAAGACAGCGCATTTTACCGAGTTCTTCATCTTGGCGACGTTGGTGTTTTGGGCTAGCCGCCGCGGCCGGCCGCTGCGATGGCACTGGGCGTGGAGCGCGCAGGCCCTGGTGCTGTCGGGTGCGTGGGCGCTTCTCGACGAATTGCATCAAGCATTCGTGATCAGCCGCACGGCTTCGCTTTGGGACAGCGGGATCGATGCGCTTGGAGCCCTCGCCAGCCAGTGCGTCTTGTATGCTCGCGCACGCTGGAAGCACGGCGCTTCCGTTGGCTGAGGGTGGCGCGTGCTCTTTACTGTTCGCGGCGGCCGTTGTTTAAGGACCGGCATGAGCACCGCACGGCGCAAGCGCGAGGTTCCTGACTTGTTCCGCTTCGAACGCGAGCTGTGGGCTTGCGGCGTACGCTGGGTTGCCGGTTGCGACGAAGTTGGCGTGGGCCCCCTAGCGGGTCCGGTGGTGGCCGCTGCGGTCGTGATGTCGCCAACGGTCGATGTTGCCGGAGTGCGGGATTCGAAGACCCTCGCAGCTCGGCAGCGAGAAGAGCTTGCCCGCCGGATCGAAGCGGCTGCGGTATCCATCGGGGTCGGGGTGGTGGATGCGACCGAAATCGACCGGATGAACGTGCTGCGTGCCACGTTGGAAGCCATGCGGCGAGCAGTGAACGCGCTGCACGTAAAGCCAGACTTTTTGCTCGTCGACGCGCGGACGGTTCCCGGGGTTGCCATTCCCCAGCGTGCGATCGTCGATGGAGATGCCCTCAGCCACTCCATCGCTGCAGCAAGCATCGTCGCGAAAGTGCGACGCGACGCGATGATGCGTCAGTGGCACGAGCAGTACCCGCAGTACGGATTCGACCGGAACATGGGCTATGGCACGCGAGAGCACTTGCAAGCGCTGGCACGATTTGGTCCTTGCCCGCTGCACCGGCGATCGTTCGCGCCTGTGCGCCAGTTGGGATTGTTTCCGAGCGGCGGGAACGGCGGCGGGCCCGGTTGAGCGGTCGCTTGCTGGCAGAGTTGGCGCGGAGGAGCTAGCAACCCCGGCAATGAAATTTCGCGCCGTACTGTTCGACATTGGTGGCGTGGTGGTCGGTTCCCCCTTGCACGCGATTGCTGCTTACGAGCGTGCACGCGGCTTGCCGGCGGGGTGGATCAATCACCACATCGTCCGCAGCGGGTCGGAAGGCGCGTGGGCGCGACTCGAACGCGGCGAGCTGAAATTGGAGGAGTTCGTCCCGCTGTTCGAAGCCGAGTGCCAGCAGGCTGGGGTAGCCATTGCGGCAGCCGAACTCATGGAGATGGTGCAAGCCGCAACGGTGCCGCGCCCGCAAATGATTCGCGCGATTCACCGCATCCGTGGGGCCGGGCTGCGCACCGCAGCGGTGACCAACAATTGGCTGAGCGAGCATGACGACACGACACCGTTTTCGGAACTGTTCGACGTGGTCGTAGAGTCTGCCCGTTTGGGTATGCGCAAACCGGACCCGCGGATTTTTACCTACACCTGTTCTCAGCTTGGCGTCGAGCCCCCGGAAGCCGTGTTTCTCGATGACATCGGTAAAAATCTCAAGGCTGCGCGGGCCCTGGGCATGGCCACCATCAAGGTGGCCGATCCGGAAGTTGCTCTGGCCGAACTCGAGCAGCTCCTGGGGTTTTCCGTACGCTGACCTACGCGCGTGTTGAGTTCGCCTCCGCGGCCGGCGTAAAATCGTGCCAGGAGGTGGCTCTATGGCGATGACGGTCAAGCAAGTCACATTGTGGCGGAAAGAAGTGCAAAATGCGCCGGGCATCTTGGCCGAGGTATTGGAGCCGCTGGCCGCGAGCGGTGCCAATCTGCGTGTGGTGATGGGTTATGCCCTCGGAGACACAGGGCGTGCCGCAGTGGAAGTATTTCCCGTCACCGGAAAAAAACTCACCCAAGCGGCAACCCAAGCGGGATTGCAGCCGGCCCAAGTGGCCGCGTTGTTCGTGGAGGGCGACGACCGCCCCGGCTTGGGGGCAGCAATGGCCCGCGGCATTGCCAACGCGGCTGTGAACATCGAGTTTGTGGTGGCACAAACCGTAGGGCGTAAGTTTTCGGCTGTGTTCGGCTTCCGCTCTGCCGACGACGCCCGCGCCGCTGCGAAAGCGATCAAAGCCGCCGCAAAGCCTGCCCGGACGGCAAAGCCGCGCCGCAAGCGCTGAGCATTCAGTTCTCTCGCAATACGAGCAGCGGATTTCCCGAACGCATCGAGCGCCGGCAACCTATCAGGCCTTTCCTTTGCCTGCGCCGCGCCTGTACATCGCCCGCCGGTAGGGTGGACGATTGTCTGAACCACGCGCGTTTCCGTGTGCTGTACGGGGCACGGCGATGCCGTGCCCTGGAATCATCGCATGTACGCGGGTGCCCATCGCCACGTTTGCCCCACGGACATTGCGGGGCATTGTAGGAGCGGTTCGCGAACCGCCCCTACAAGTGGTGCGCGCGCGTGCTGCGATGTTGATTGGTACGCGGTACAACGCACGCGGCTGTACGCACGGCATGTAGGGGCGACGCGGCGCGTCGCCCTGCCACCGTCGTGCACCCCGGCTGCATGTGATCCAACGTGCCCCCCGTGCGTGCCCTGCCCCCAACGGGCGACCCACCGGGTCGCCCCTACATTGCGCGCGGGTAGGGTGCGGGTCGGTCGAGTGAGCGGACAGAAAGCTGCCGCCTGTTTCCAACGAAGCAACAAAGAGACGCCTCTCCCTGCCAGGGAGAGGCCGGCGCGCAGCGCCGGGTGAGGGTCGATCCTGTCGTCGTGCGACCTCCGAGGGTCCACGTCGTCTGTCATCCCGGCTCGTGCCTGGCAGCGCCGATTCCATCGCGGTAGATCGCCCTGCCCCCGTCGTGCACCGCGGCCCCGCGTAATCCGACGCGGCTGTCCTGCGTGTACTGCACCTGCCGGGCGACCCACCGGGTCGCCCCTACATTGCCTGGCGGTAGGATGCACGATTGTCTACACCACACGCGGTGCCGTGCCTCCGGGCGGATCGCGTTACGGCGGGCGCCGTTGCGGCTCACACCCACACGATGCCTTCGGACGGCTTCCCGAAGCATCGTGCCTCGCCCTGGGTGTGTCGCCAGCCACTCCACCACGCCAACAAAGCGTCGACCTCGTGCCACGAGGAGACCTCGCTCGCAATCGGCAACGGCAATACGTCGGCCAATGCGCGGGCATAGGCCGATGGAGAGGTCGTGCGGTAGCCATCGATGCCGCGATCGGCCAGGCAGCGTGCGGCGGCCCGGGGGTAGACTTCGTAGACGGGAGTGGGCGCCAGCCGGTGCCGGAGCTGGATGGCGCGGGCCGTAAGTCCCCCGAGGAACATGGGAGACATTGCGTCCAGCGTTCGATCGCACTGCCGGAAAAAGAAATCGCTTCCCCGGCCAAAGTAGGCGTCGGGAAGACTGAGCGGTGCATCCAAGTACACGGCGCTCGGCAAATACTTCTGGCAAAAAGCGAGCAGGTACTCGTCGGCGTCGTGGTTCTTAGGAACGCGTACAAGCTGCAAGATGGCGCCGCGGTCGGTGCAAATTGCGGTCGTGCCCGCGAGGCGAGCGCCAAAGTCGACCCCGCAAATCATCGTTCTTCGAGGCAATCATTTCCGCGTGTGCTGTGCGCGCGGGCTTTTGCCCAAGCGCTTCCCGTTGCGCGTACCCCGCTTGGCAGTCGCAGCCCGGTGCTGGGTCCCGCGAACCTCGCTTCCACTCTCCAAGCGGCTTTGCAAGGTCAGCAGCGTGTCGACGTAAGCGAACGACCGGTTGTAGTTCCACAGCACTTGCCGGCGCTGGGGCCGTTCGAGATCCGGTCGCCACCCGTAAGCCCGCAGGTACTCTGCAGCAGAGAGGATGGCGTCAGCCGAATTCGTCAAGTCGACGACGCCGTCGCCGTTGCCGTCGCGCCCAAACCGTAACACGTTGCTTGGAAGGAATTGCGGCCAGCCGATCGCTCCGCCCGACGAACCGCGCAATTCGTGCGGATCGACGCGCCAGCGGCGCGCGAGCTCCAACGTGGCGCGCACTTCGGGGTAAAATGTTTCTTCCAGGTAACGAGCGCGGCCGGTCAATTGTTCGTGCAGCCGAGACGGCGACGTTGCGCTTCCATCCAGCCACCGCGCAAGGTTCCAGCGGAAGTTCTCCGGCGCTGGCGCCATGGCCAAACGTGCCACGCGGTACAGAATCCGGTGGTTCCCCGTATTTGCCCCGCAGCGGCTCTCCACATGCAACAAGGCAGCGAGCAGCGCCCCGGGCACGCCCGTATCGCGCTGTGCGCGTTGGAACTCGCTGAGGTGGCGGTTCCAACAAGCACGAGCTTGGGCCATGCTCGCGGGCTTGAGGAAGCCGCGATAGAGAGAAGTTGGTTCGGGGCGCCGTTCCGGGGCAAACTCGAGCTTGTCGAACGGCGGCATGCGGGGGTCGGTAAAAATCCGCTCTACTTCCGCACGAGCCTCGCCGTCCAGCACCAGGCGGTCGACCAAGTACCCCCAACCACGGAGGTTGTCGGCGCGAGCCGGGAGAGCGAGCACAACAACGAGCGAGAACGCAGCAAAGAGTGGCGAAGAAATCGAAAACGGCATGGGCAACAAGGAAAACATCTGGTGTCGGACAGCTTCTCAATGTGCAGGGAATCGGAGCGCTTCTCAAGTAGGTCGGGCAACAGCGAGAGCTGGATGCGGGCAGTCGGTACCGTGAGGCCGAAAGCAGTGCGACGACTCGCCCTTCAGGCGGCTTGGAAAAAATGCCTCTCGACTTCGCTGGATGGTGCACGCAAGCTAGGAGAGACGTGATGCGGAATCGGTTTTTCTTGCTTGTGCTGGTCGCGGCGATGCTTGGCAGGGGTACGGTGCAAGCGTTGTGGCCGCGAATCGTGAACGGTGTTGCCACCGACCAGTATCCCGCCGTGGCGCTGGTGGCGTTTTACTCCGATGCCACGCAAAGCGAACTCGCTGGTTTGTGCTCCGGCGCGCTCGTTGGATGCCACACGGTTCTCACGGCCGGACACTGCGTTTGTCCCGACAGTGCAGACAACTACGAAAGTTGCGTCGCCGAAGGGCTTGCGGATCCTGGCAGTATCGCCGTGTTCCTTGCCAACGTCGGTGTGCTTCCTGTGCGGAGGGTGACTTTGCACCCGGGCTACGAGTTCGGGAACGGCAATGACGTGAGCATCCTCGAGCTGACAGAGCCCGCGGAGGGCGTTCCGGTTCTCCCGCTCGTTACCGCGAAACCTGCTGACGGCAGCAGCGGACGCGTGGTGGGTTACGGTACGACCAGGAGCGGTTTCCGAAGTGTGGATGACACAGGCATCAAACGCGAGGGGTTGGTCGTGTTCGGTGCCTGTCCTTCGGATGTTGCCGCCGACGGGAACCTTTGTTGGAACTTTACGGGCTCGGGAGCCAACGCGTGTTCGGGAGACTCGGGAGGCGCGGTTGTCGTGCAAGAGGGAGGGCGTGCGGTGCTGGCCGGAGTGGTATCCGGTGGTTCGACGTTCGACTGCCAGCCCCCGGATCAGTCGTTTGCCACTTCGATTGCCGCGGTGCGCAATTGGTTAGTGGCGACTGGTGGCTCTGATGTGGGTGCCTCCTGTGCTTTGCCGGGGAGTTTCGGCGATGGTCTGGTGGAAACCTACTCCGTGGAGCTGACGGCAGCACGGCCGCGCGCGCAGATGGAGTTCGACGTGCCCGTACGCGCTGCGGAGCTTCGCGTGACGTTCAACGGCCAGTCGGGCAGCGGCACTGGCTTGGGTGCAGTGGACAATGACTTCGATTTGTTCCTGGCGCCCGTAGAAGCGGCTTCACGTGAGCAGTGGGTTTGCCAAGACGAGCGTGCGGAAAACTGGGGTGCGTGCCGTGTGCCCCGGCCGGATGCAGGCCGCTGGCGGTGGGAACTTCGTCGCGTTGTCGGGTCGGGACCGGCACAGGTGACCGTCACGATTTTCCCCGGCCTCCCCTCCTGCGGAGGCGATTGCAACCGCGATGGCCGGGTCGAGGTAAACGAGCTTGTCGCCGCGGTGAACATCTTGTTGGGAATCTCTTCGCTGGAGAATTGTTCTGCTGCTGACGCAAATAGTGACGGCGAGGTCACCGTGGACGAAATCCTCCTTGGTGTGAGCGCTGCGCTTGCCGGATGCGAAGCGGTGGCGACGACGAAATAGGCCCTCGCACAAAAAAAAGCGGGGCGGCCGATGCCGCCCCGCTGCAAGCTTACCCTGATCGGAGTAGGACCTTGGCTCACGGAGTACTTGGGTTGTACACGGACAGCGACCAGCCCATGCGTTCGTGACCATACACGTTCCAAACGGGGTTCTTGCCACCCACGATTTGCGAGTCGCTGTAGTCCGGTGCACCAGAGCCCGAACCCGTTCCGCCGATCAATCCCAAGTAAATCGTTCCCCCAGTATAGGTGGGGTGGGTATCGTCGGACTGGATGTAGTCGTAGCTCGTGCTCGAGTTCACGAAGTGGTAGTTGGCGTCGCGGATCGTGGGCTTGAGGGTGACCGTAACCCGCTGCACGTACGCAGCTTCGGTTTCGCCCGGAATGTACCGCAGCGCGTCGCTGTCGATTTGCCCGTCGCCGTTGGAATCGTAGTCGGCCCCCATGTACTCGGCAAACACGTCAGCACAGGCAAAGCCGTAGCGGCGAGCCAAGTCGCAAGCCCGCCAGTTGCTCTTTGCCAGGTACGGCAGGAACTTGTCGCGCTTGTTGATGCGCTGGCCGGTGGTCGGATCTGTGCAGCTGCTGAGCGTATTGTCGGCATCGTACCCCGGGTAGTACAGGTTGGCGATGATCTTGAGCTTGGTTGCAGGGTTGGCGTACTGATTGATCGCTTGCATCGCGAGTTCCTGGTAAGTCGTGCAATTCGCCAAGGCATTGCCGAGAACCGAGTAGTTGCAGGTTCCTGTTTGGCCACTGAAGTTGCTGCGCGCTTGCAAAAAGTCGTTCCCGCACATTTCGAACGTGACCACGCGGGTGTTCGAGGTTTGCATGTACGAACGCTCGGCCACGATCTTGTTGTTGTAGATATCGTCCGCTTTCGCTCCTGACTTGGTGCGGCGGATCACCTCGATATCCGCATTCCACAGTTTGGAGAGATACTCGCCGTCCACGTAAGGAGCCGCCCGCTTGGCAACGCGGGACAGCGAACCGTAGTACCCGGCGTAAATCGAATCTCCGTACGCGGTGACGCGATACTTTGTCGTGGTGCCCGCACGGTCGATGGTCCACGACGAGTTTTGCGTCAACGTGTTTGCGAAGGCGACCCCTCCCCACGCCAACACGCTCGCTGCGACCAAAAGCCGCCCACGAAATAACCACCAGCTTTGCATTCCATACCCTCCCTTCGTTTGTTGGCCTCGTATCCCGAAGCCGGCGCCCGGCGCATACCACAACTCGGAACAAATTGGCAGTAGGGACGCTTGCCCGAAATGCGACTCTCGGCGGCGTTTGGACCGCGGCCGTAGCTGCCCGGACCCAAAGGAAGCGCGTGGTTCAACTACGAGCGCGTGCGTGGGATTCGCGTCGATGGGTAGCGATGAGTTCGCGCAGGATGTTCACGCCACGCTCGATCTCCGCGAATGGCGGTCCGAAGGAAAACCGCACGAAGTGTTCGAAGCGGCTCTCGCGTTCGGGGCGGCGTTGGCCGGGGTTGATGTCGAAAAATACCCCCGGCACAGTAATGAGCCCCGCCTCCAAGCCAGCGCGGAACAAGCCCATTCCAGTGTTCAATGGCGGTGGAAGATCCGAAACGTCCCCCCAGCAATAAAATCCGCCCTGCGGCGGGTGGACGCGAACCCCCAATGCGGTCAGTGCCTCGAGCAAGAAGGCACGTTTGCGCGAAAAGTGCAGCCGGATCGCTTCTGCCTCGGTACGGGCGAGTTCGGGGTCCAGTAGCGTAAGGGCAGCCAATTGCATGGGCCGCGAGCATCCGCCTTCAAGAAAGCTGCCTGCAGAGGTGACCGCCTCGATGATGGGGCGAGGAGCCACGGTCCACGCCACTCGATAACCGGGATACCGCCAATTCTTGGTAAGGCCGTCGAGGATGACGACAGGATCCTCGTCCACGTCCTCGACAAACGCGGCCGCAGAAACGGTTTGCGGTGGGTCGAGGTAAATGTAGTGGCTGTAGAATTCATCGAACACCAGCGTGCACCGCAGCTCGCGGCCTACACGAACCCAACGTTCCAACTCGCCGCCGTGAATCAGCGCACCCGTGGGGTTGGCGGGGTTCGACAACACGACGGTGGACAATCCTCGGCCCAGTACTTCATTGCGCAATTCTTCAGCGGAGAAGGCGTACCCGGTTTCGGGGCGCCGAATGAGCGGGATGGGAACGAAAGTGCCGAACGAATCGAGTAACTCTTCGTACGCCGTATAGTCGGGGAGAAAGTGGCCGACGTTGGTGCGCCCGAGCGTGGATACGAGGCGGGTGAGGGCAGCTCGTCCGCCCGGGCTGATTGCCACATTGGCAGCGGTGTACTGGCTTTTCTTCCCACGCCGGTAGCGTGCATTGTAAAGGTTGGCGACGCGCTCGCGGAGTTCTGGCAGGCCGTCGATGGGGGCGTACTCGAACGCGTCGTCGGCCAGGGGCAAAGCATTCTGCCGCGGCGGCGCGCCGGGCAGCGGCCCAGTTTCCGGGGCACCTTGTCCGAGATTGGCCCAGGAAGGGTCGCCTGGGCGATACCCGCGCTTCCCCGCTTCGGTCATGACATAAATCACGCCGGTGCGTGGCACTGGGCGAAAGCCCGGTGGTACGTGACTGGTTCGCCTCATGTGTTCTTAAAAGCGAAGCGCATCCCTGAGTGCCAGGGGCAAGGTGGTTGCGCTTGTAGGCGCGGTGGTTAAGCGCACGCTTACGGAAACTCCACCAGGAAGGAGGGATGCAACCATGGCCGAACAAGCAACGAGGCTCCGGGATTTTCACGACGCAGCGTTGATCGTGGTCGATGTGCAGAACGACTTTTGCCCGGGCGGGAGTCTTGCCGTTCCCGAGGGCGACGAAGTGGTTCCGGTCATCAACAAGCTTGCACCGTTGTTCCCGGTGGTGGTGGCAACGCAAGACTGGCATCCGCCCAATCACTGTTCGTTCCGCGCGCAAGGAGGCCCGTGGCCGCCGCACTGCGTGCAAGGTTCTCCAGGGGCGGAGCTGCACCCGCAGCTCGACCGTTCCCACATCGTGGCTTATGTGAAGAAAGGCACTCGGCCGGAAAAAGACGCGTACTCCGGTTTCGAAGGGACTGACGACTCCGGCAATCCGCTGGCAGAACTCCTCCGTCAGCGCGGAATCAAGAAAGTATACGTCACAGGGCTCGCAACCGACTACTGTGTTCGCGCAACCGTGCTGGACGCACTGAAGGAAGGATTCGAAGTCCACGCAGTGGCCGACGGGATGCGCGCGGTAAATGTGAAGCCCGGCGACGGCGAACGTGCCCTGGAAGAAATGCGGGCTGTGGGGGCAGTGGTGGAGAACTCGGACGCAATCCTTGCCGCCGCGCACGATGCACCAGCGCCGACCGCGCGCGTGTGAGCACGAGTTCGGATCGGCGCGCCGGTAGCGCCGGCGTGAGGTCAGGGCGGATCGCCGGATGCCGGCGTGCAAGGTCTCGGCACGGTGCTTCTTGCGCCAGTCGAGGGCAGCACAGTCTCGCCGGCAAGTTGCGAACGGGGTGTACTTGGTGAATACGGCAGGTGTGAGCTAACGTTCGAGTACGCGTTCAAAAAATGAAAGCGCGGCGCAGACCCTGTTCGAAATCCCTGAGGCGCCGAGCACCACGACCCGACAGCGTGCCCGGCGCACCAAAGCAACGAAGCCGGCGTCGGCGGACCACGAACCGCCGACAACCCCTCGCCGAGCGGTGTTCATCGACGTAGAAAACACCACCGCCGAAGGCCCGCTCATGGAAGTTTTGCGCGGGTTGGCCATCGATCCGAAAAAGGAACAGGTGGAACTCACCGCCGTGGGAAACTGGCGTGCAGTTCCCCCAGCGCTTGCTCGCCGGCTCGCAAGTCTGGGGGCGAAGCTCGTACACAGTGCGCCAGCTCGGG
>Ga0101944_10003018_pt1 | contig 24881 bp, 18 predicted proteins | sample DewCreD2012metaG_FD_75245 | JGI IMG/M metagenome (GOLD analysis project Ga0101944, IMG submission 75245) | Hot spring sediment bacterial and archeal communities from British Columbia, Canada, to study Microbial Dark Matter (Phase II) - Dewar... ... | reverse complement strand
CGTTGTTGGCTGCCCGCCAAGCGGATGTGGAAAAACTCATCGCTTTGGCCGCGTGAACTCTTTGCCAAAAATGTATGAACCTTCGTCATTGTATTACGGATGGACACGGATAACAAGAACTTGCAGGCACCAATCGGTTCACCCGGAAGGGGAACGGGCATTCCGGTCGGAAATCCGTGTTCATCCGTGTCTATCCGTGGTTTATGAATTCCTGGTCCCACATCAACTGCGGAATCTAGGTTTACCGCGAGAAGCCGGTTACCAACCGGCGCTCCGGCCCCCGGAGCGTGACATATCCGGGTTTGGCCCCTTGGGGCGGCTGAGAACATCCGCGTTCCGTGGCGGCGAACGATTCGCGGTGTTGGGCGGCCACGGGAAGCCGGTGGAACAGGGGAAGCGGCGAGCAGGGGCGGGCGGCTCCGGGCAAGGCCCCTGTCCGCCCGTGGCCAAATGCCCCGCCGGAGACGGCGCCGTTCAGGGTTTGGCGTTGCTGTTCCGGCGCCGGAGTTCCCTTTCCCGCAGCCAGGCGAAGAGGACGGGCGTGACGATAAGGATGTGAATGAGGCTGCTGATCATGCCGCCGATGACGGGCGTGGCGAGCGGGCGCATGACTTCGGCACCCTGGCGCACGCTCCACATGATGGGCAAGAGGCTGGCGACGGTGGTGGCCACGGTCATCACCTTGGGCCGGAGGCGCAGTTTCGCGCCCTCCTTCACGGCGGCCACAAGGTCGGCGGCGGAAAAGGCGGCACCCCGTTCGGCCATGCGTTTCTTCACGGCTTCCTCGAGATACACGACCATGACGACGCCGGTTTGCACCGCCGTGCCGAAGAGGGCGATGTAACCGACCCAGACCGCGCCATTGAAGTTGTAGCCCAGCAGCTTTTGCAGGAACACGCCGCCGCTCAACGCGAACGGCACCGCCAGCAGCACATGCGCCGCTTCGAGCGTGCTGCGGTAGATGAGGAACAGGATGAGGAAGATGATGAGCAGCACGGCGGGGAGGATGAATTGCATGGTGCGCGCGAAGCGGCGCTGGTTTTCGTATTCGCCGGTCATTCGCCACGTCATGCCGCCCCAGTCCATCGCCCGCAACGCGGCTTCCACGTCGTGGACGAAGCCACCGAGGTCGCGGTCCTGCACGTTGGCCTGCACGTAGGCGCGCAACCGGCCGTTCTCGCTGGCGATTTCGTTCGGGCCGGTTTCGCGGGTGATGGTGGCGACGAGGGCCAGCGGGATGAAAGCGCCGGCCGCCGGGGCGGACGCGGCGGGAGTGGGAGGCATGGTGGCGCCCATGCCGGTCCCCGAAGCGGACGATTTGGAAGCATCACCCGACATGCCCGGACGCGCGGCGATGAGGATGCGCCCGAGCTGTTCGATGTCGTCCCGTTCGCCGCGTTCGAGGCGGACCTGGATGGGATAGCGTTCGCGCCCTTCGATGGTGACGCTGACGTTCCTGCCGCCAAGCCCGACTTCGACGGCGTCCAGCACGTCGCGGGCGCTGAGGCCGTAACGGGCCAGCGCCCGGCGGTCCACCTTGACGTTGAGGTAGGGCTTGCCGACGACGCGGGAAGGGGAGACGCCGACGGCACCGGGAATCTGATTGATGATACGCTCAATCTCGAAGGTCTTTTGTTGCAGGGCGTCGAGGTTGTCCCCGTAGATTTTCACGCCCACCTGGGCGCGGATGCCGGTGTAGAGCATGAGGATGCGGTTCTCGATGGGCTGGAGAAACGCGGGCACATAACCGGGCACCAGCTTCATCTTTTCGGTCAATTCGGTCTTGAGCTTTTCCATCGTCATGCCCTCGCGCCATTCCGGGTTGCGGACCAGGCGGGGCATCTTGATGAAGCCAAGCACCGTGCGGTTGGTGGGAATCCATTCGGGCTTCAAGGTGATGGTGGTTTCCAGCATCTCGGTCGGGGCGGGGTCGGTGGCGGTCTCGAAGCGGCCCAGCTTGCCGGCGACGGTTTCGATCTCGGGCACGGTGGCCATGACGGCATCCTGCCACTGCATGACGCGCTGGATTTCCGTCAGGCTGGTTTTGGGCAGGAGCACCGGCATGTGGAGCAGCGCGCCTTCGTTCAAGGGCGGCATGAATTCCTTGCCGAAGCCCTGCAGGAGAGTGGCTGTGCCGGTCCAGCCGGCGTCCCGCAAGGCCATCACCCAGGAGCGCGGCAGGCCAAAGGCGATGACCAGGGCGAAGGCGAGCAACAGGGCGGCGAGGCCGACCACGGTTTTCCGGAACCGGAGCGCCCAGTTCAGCGCCGGCTCGTAAATGGCCATGAGCGCGCGCATCACGATGTTCCGCTCCTCGGCGTGATACGGACCGCGCACGAGGAACGAGCACAGCACCGGCACGAGCGTCACGCCCAGCACCGTGGCGCCCACGACCGCGAAGGTCTTGGTGAAAGCGAGCGGATGGAACAGCTTGCCCTCCTGTCCGGTTAGCGCGAACACGGGCACAAACGCGAACAGGATGATGGCCATGGCAAAGAAGATGGGCCGGCCAACCTGCTGGCTGGCCGTGAGCGAGACCTGCCACCGCTCGGCGGGCGTCAGCGGACGGCCTTTTTCGTGCTCGGCCTGTTCGCTGTGCCGGATGACGTTCTCGGTCACCACGATGGCCGCGTCCACCAGCACGCCGATGGCGATGGCAAGGCCGGTGAGCGACATGATGTTGCTGGTGATGCCGAACTGCTGCATCAGCAGGAAGGAGATCAGAATCGAGATGGGCAGGGGCAGCGAGACGATGAGGATGCTGCGGAAGTGCCAGAGGAAGATGATGTGCGCCAGGGTCACGAGCAGCAGTTCCTCGACCAGCGCATGTTTGAGCGTGTCAATGGTCCGCTCGATGAGCGTGCTACGGTCGTAAAAAGGCCGGATCGAAATGCCCGGCGGCAGGCTGGGGGAGATGTCCGCGATGCGCTGCTTGACGCGCTCGATGACGGCCTTGGCATTCTCGCCGGTGCGCATGACGACGGTGCCGCCGACGGCTTCGACGCCGTTGACGTCGAGGGCGCCGCGCCGGAAATCGCCGCCCATTTGGATGGTGGCAAGGTCGCGCAGATAGACGGGCACGCCGTCCATGGCCTTCACGGCGATCAGTTCCAGGTCCTCGAGTTTTTCGATGAGGCCCACGCCGCGCAGGACAAATTCAACGCCATTCTCCTCAATGACCTTGCCGCCGACGTTGAGGTTGGCGTTCTGGACGGCGGCGATGACCTCGGCGAGGGACACGCTGGCGGCGCGCAGCTTCGTCGAGGAGAGTTCAATTTGGTATTGCCGCACGAAGCCGCCAATGCTGGCGACTTCGGCCACACCCGGCACGCTGGCGAGCTGATAGCGGATGAACCAGTCCTGCACGGCCCGAAGCCGGCCCAGGTCGTAGCCGCCCTCCGGAGCCTTGGCGGAATCCACGTGGAGGTAATACTGATACACCCAGCCGAGGCCGGTGGCGTCCGGGCCGAGCTGCGGTTTCACGCCCTCGGGCATCGCGGCCTGCAGGAAATTCAAGCGTTCCAGCACACGGGTGCGGGCAAAATAAGTGTCCACGCCGTCCGCAAATATGATCGTGACCAGCGAGAAGCCGAACATCGAAGTTGCCCGCACATCCTTGACGTCGGCCAGTCCTTGCAGGCCGCTGGTCAGCGGGAACGTCACTTGATCCTCGACCTCCTGCGGGCTGCGGCCCATCCAATCGGCATAGACGAGCACCTGGTTTTCCGTCAGGTCGGGGATGGCGTCCACGGGCGTGCGGTGGAGCGCGCGGACGCCGAGGGCCACGACCATGAGGGTGGCGCACAACACGAGAAACCGGTTGCGCAGGCTCCATTCGATGAGGCGCGCAATCACGGCTTCACCTCCTGCCCGCATTCGAGCATCTCCGCGCCATACCACGGATTGCGCAGCGGGCCGCGCAATTGCAGCCAGTCCAGCCGCCCGGGCGCGCCGGGAAAGGCGTCGCCGGTCATCGGACAGCGGTAAATCTTGAGTTCTGCAAAGGCCGCGTCGGCGCGGCGCGCGGCCTGCGCGAGCGCCACGGCGGCGTCGCTGAACGGACGGAAACTTTTCCGCGCCTCCGGCAACGTTGGGGCGGCGGGCAGTTGCGCGGCGGTCTCCAACGGACGCACCAGCTTCTGCCACTCACCCTCCGGGAACGCCGTCGTCAATGCGCCGGTGACGTGCGCCGTATGCGTGGCGTGTTCATGGAAGGCAGCCAGGTCATCCGCTGCCAGCACGGTGGCGAGGGTGCTCACGAGCTGGAACAAGTTCGTCAACGCCGTCCGCTGGCGCGCGGTCAAGGGTGGCAGGGCCGGGGAGTCCGCTGCCGGCGCGGGCGGAGCGGGCGCGGCGAAGATGCGGTTCATTTCGGCCTGGCCATCCAGCAGCAGATTGCCCTGCACGACAACGCGCTCGCCCTCGCTCAAGCCATTCAGCACCTCGACCAGCGAGTCACCCCGCCGACCCAGACGGAGTTCGCGCCGTTCGAAGGCTCCGCCGCCCGCGTCCACAAACGCCACCGCCACCGGTCCCGACTGAAGGACCGCGCTGCGCCGAATGGCGGGCACCTCCGGGGCTTCGAGTTGCACGGCGGCCTCGGCGTAGAGGCGGTTGGCAAAGCGGCGGCGGCCATTCGCCAAAGGGTTGTCGAGTTCGACGCGCACGCGCGCGGCGCGGGTGACGGGATCGAGGTTGGGATCGAGGAACGCAATGGTGCCGGTGAAGGTTTCGCCGGGGTGCGCGGCAGTGGTGACTGCCGCCGTCAAACCGGGCCGCAGCCACGGCAGGTCCGGTTCATGCGCCAGGAATTGCAGCCAAACCGTCGAGAAATCAGCCAGCGTGAACAGCCGCTCGCCCTCGCCCACATACTGACCGGCGAGGACATTGCGCTCAATGACCGTGCCGGAAACCGGCGCGAGCAGCGGCAGCACAAAGCTGGCCTCGCGGAACGTGTGGGGCAGGTGTTCGATTTGTTCGTCGGTCAGGCCGAGCTGGAGGAGGCGGTTGGCGGCCGCGGATGGCAACGCCGCCTGGCCGTTGGCGCTTCGTTGGACCACCAGGTAATCGCGGGCCGCCGCCAGCAGCATCGGGCTGTAGAAATCCGCCAGCGGCTCGCCGGCTTTGACTTCCGCGCCGACATAACCGACGTGCAGCTTTTCGATCCGCCCGGCGGCGGTGGCGGCAATCACTCGGCGTTTGGTTTCATCGGCCTCAATCGTGCCCGCAAAGCGCAGCGTGCGGGTGAGCGGCTGGCGGCGGACCTCGGCGGACTGCACATGGAGGACGTGGATGGAGTTGGAGGACAGCGCGATGACAGCGCCGCCGGTTTCCAGCCCCGATTCGCCTTCGTAAATGGGCGTCAATTCCATGCCGCAGACGGTGCAGCGCCCGGGCTTGTCCGATTTGACCCACGGATGCATGGCGCTCTGGTAGTAGAGCACCTTGCGCTCGGCGGATTGGGCGGAGTCGGATTGGCCGCAGCCGGTGAGCAACAGCGCGAGGACAAAAGGGCCGCCGGCGGCCCAGAGTTGCGGACGGAAGAGAAACGGTTTCATGGTTGGTTACTTGGGTTGGGGGGCTTCCACCTGGATGCCGAGCATTTCGAGCGCGTCAAAATCGGCGAGACCGCAGCAGAGCACGAGCTCGCTCAGGACTTCCCACTGCCCGGCCACGGCGCGGGCGGACATCAACCGGGCCTCGAGCACCATCCGGCGCGCCTCAATCACGTCGAGGAACAGGCCCGTGCCGCTTTGCCAGGCGGCGGTGGTGGCAGCGAGCGCCTGCTCCGAGCGCGGGAGGATTTCCTCCCGGTAAAGCAGGGCTTCCCGGCGGGCGGCGTCCAGCTTGGTGGTCAAGTCGTGAAGCTCCGCCCGCAGTGCCAATTCCATGTTGGCGGCCTCGAGTTCTGCGGCCTGACGGCGCGCTTCGTCGCGGGCGAGGTCCGCGCGGTAGCGGCTGCGGTTGAACCACGGGAGGCTGAGATTGACCATGAGTTCAGACTGCCGCCAGTCGCCGGTGCGCGAGTCGCTGCGGGAGAAAACCCCGACGCTCACCTCGGGATGCCGCGCACGGCGGGTCTGGTCCACGGCGGCGGCGGCGGCGCGGATATCCTCGCGCTGTTTCGCCAGTTCGGGCGCGCCCGCGCGGGCCAGTTGGACGAGTTCCTCGCTGAACGGCACCGGGTCGGCGGGCTGTGGGAGTGCGAGCCGGGGCCAGACCTCCGTAAGGGGACGATTCAACAAGCGGTTCAAGGCGGCATGGTCCTGCCGTCGTTGGGCGCGGGTCGTGGTCAACTGGTCGGCGCGGCGCGCGCGTTCGTTTTGCAGCCGCAACACTTCGGGCAGGGAACCGGTCCCGCTGCGATGGCGGGCCTCGGCATTGGCGAGTTGCTGGTCCAGCCAGGCGAGGTCTTCCTCGCCGAGGGCGAGCGTGGCTTCCGTCAGCGCCGCACGGAACAACGCCCGAGCCAGTTCCGCGCGGAGTTGCTGGAATCGCAGTTCCGCGTCGGCCACGGCGACGTCCAATTCCGCCCGGGCCATGCGGCGCATCGCCTGGGGCCGGCCCCACAGCGGGAGTTTTTGTTCCACACCGTAGAGCACGTCGCCCTCCTCCATCCGCATCCTGTGGGAATTTTCGGCCACCAGGTAGCCGCCGGTGAGCATGGGGTCTTCCCAGACGCGAACGGCGGTCACGGCGTGCGCGGCGGCGTTGGTGCGCGCGGCGACGGCGGCGAGGGCGGGGTGGTTGGTGCGAAGCTCCTGCGCGAGATGGTTGATGAAGCCCGGCGTGAGCTGGATGGTTGAGGGGTGGGGGGGTTCCGCGCGCGTCAGGGCGGCGGCAAAGAGCAAGGGAACAAGAATTTTTTTCATGGCTGAAATTCCGGTGGAACAGGGCGAACCATGCCCGCGCGCGTCGGCGGCGGGCACACTACGGTTGTGCGTTCCGGAATCTCAGATGAGGAGGCGGCAGTGACGGAGGAAGAGGGGCAGCCGCGCGGCGGCGGAAGAAGTGCGGACGGAGAAAAGGCAATCGGGCGCGGGGGCCGGGGGCAGTTGCCACGCGGCGGCGGGCGCCGGAATGGCCATCAGCGATTCCGCCGGGCGCGGGGGCAGGCTGGTGTCGTTGAGCGGTGCGCCGGGCGGGCGGCTTTTCTCGACGCAGCAGGTGCAATCCGCGCAGGTCGCGTCGCAGCAGGCGGCCGTGGACGCCGGCGCGCAACCGACCGCCAGCGCGTCGCCCCAGAGCGGGGCCACCGCGAACAGCAGGCCGAACAGCATGGCGAAAACTCGATTCACAACGATGGGCCAAGCCTGGCCATTCTCTACTTCCTCATCGGCACATCCGCCAGTTTTTTTTGCCGGACAATTTTCCCCGGAAACTTTTGGATGGCCAACGGAGGGCCGGGACTGGCCATTCAAGTCGTGGTGGGGCTTGCCCGCATGCCCAGGCCGCGATGGGCGTTCCGGCCTGCCTCTACGCGGGCGGCGTTCCGACCCGCTCCGCCAGTTCCTCCGCCGGGTAAGTCCAGATTTCCGCCAGGGTCGGGTGGTAGTGCGGCATCACCGCGAGCTGTTGCACGGTCATCTGCGCGTGCATGGCCGTGATGATTTCGTGGATGAGTTCCCCGCCGGACGGCCCGACGCACGCGCCGCCGAGAATTTCCCCGGTGCGGGGATCGGCCAGCAGTTTCACAAAGCCGTCCAGCGCCTCCAGGATGAGCGACTTGCCGTGGTCGTTGAACGGGTAGCTCGCGGCAATATAGGGAATGCCGCGCTCCTGCGCGGCTTTCTCGGTGAGCCCGACCACGCCGACTTGCGGATCGGTGAAGACCACGGAGGTCAGCAGCCGGTAATCCATGCGGTGATCGTCTTGCAGTGCCGGACGTCCCCCCACCCCGTCCCTCTCCCCGTCCGACGGTGGGAGGGTGCCCGAAGGGCGGGTGAGGGGTTTTGTTGAACTTAAAATATTCTTTGCCGCCGTTTCGCCCTGCTGAATGGCGATGTGGACGATCTCATACGGTCCCGTGCAATCGCCCGCCGCGAAGATGTGCGGCGCGCTCGTCCGCATGGTGTCGTCGGTGACGATGCGCGGGCCGTCGGTCTGCACGCCGGCGGCGGCGAGGTTCAGGCCGGCGGTGTTGGGGGTGCGGCCAAGCGCGAAGAGGATTTCCTCCGCCCCGACCCGCACGGTTTTCCCCGCCTGCTCGAACTCGACGAACTTGCCGGCGCTGGTTTTGCCCGCGTTCGTCAGGCGGGTGCCGGTGAAGAGCTCCATGCCTTCGCGGCGCAGCGCCGTCTCCACGGCGGTGGCGGCGTCGGGATCGAAGTCGCGCAGGATGTGTTGGCTGCGTTGCACCACGGTGACCGCGACGCCGAAGCGCTGGAAGAACTGGGCGAACTCCATCGCCACCGCGCCGCCGCCGAGCACGATGAGCGACTGGGGCGGTTGCGGCAGACGGATGGCCTCGTCGCTGGTGAGATAGCCGACGGTCCTCAACGCGGCCAGCGGCGGTTCGGACACCACCGAACCGGTGCTGATGACGAAATGCCGGGCGGCCAGCGTGCGGCCCGAGGCGAGTTCCACGGTCTGCGGATCGCGGAACCGGGCGCGGTCCCGGATGAAGGTGAAACGGCCATCATTCAGTTGTTTCACGCGGAAATCGGCGAAGTCCGCGATCAGGCGGTCCTTGCGGGCGATGACGGCGGGCCAGTCGAAGCCGGGGGTGCCGACCTGGATGCCCCAGGTGCCGGCGTGCCGGGCGAGGTGCAGGACTTCGGCGGCATGGAGCAACGCCTTGGTCGGCATGCAGCCGCGGAGGATGCAGAGACCGCCGACCTCTTCGCCGCCCTCGATGACCGCGACCTTCAGCCCGCCCGCCGCCGCCGTGCGGGCCGCCGCGTAACCGCCGCTGCCGGCGCCAAGGATGATGACGTCAAAGTCCGTCTGCATGGCTTCAGCGTTAGCGGAAGCCAGCGGCGATGACGAGGGGGAACGTGAACCGTGACTCGTGATGCGTGAAAAGTCGTTCGGTGCGCGTGCATCTTTCACGCCGCACGCCTTCCGCTTCAGCGAAAGAAGCTCTTCACGACCTCCGCCACGCGCTCGATCTGCGCCTCCGTCATCTCGGGGTAAATCGGCAGGCTGAGACATTCGCGGGCGGCGCGTTCGGACACCGGGAAGTCGCCCGCCTTGTAGCCGAGGTGCGCGTAGCACTTCTGGAGGTGCAAGGGCAGCGGATAATGCAAGGCACAGCCGACGCCGTTCGCTTCGAGATGCTTCTTGAGCTCGTCGCGTTGCGGGTGGCGGACGACGTAGAGATGATAGGCGCTTTCGGCCCACGCCGCCTCGCGCGGAAGTTGCAGCGGGGTGTCGGCGAGGAGTTGATGATAGCGCCGGGCCACGCGCTGGCGGGCGGCGGTCCAGGCCTCGATGTGCTTCACCTTCACGCCCAGCACCGCGCCCTGGATGCCTTCCATCCGGTAGTTGTAGCCAATTTCGTCGTGGTAATAGCGGACGGTTGAACCGTGTTCGCGCAGCGCGCGCGCGCGGGCGGCCATGGCGTCGTCGTTGACCAGCAACGCCCCGCCTTCACCGGCGGCGCCGAGGTTCTTGCCCGGATAAAAGCTGTAGCAGGACATCGCGCCGAACGTGCCCACGGTGCGGCCCTTGTATCTGGCGCAATGTGCCTGGGCGGTGTCCTCGACCAGCGGCAGGTTGTGCTGGCGGGCGATTTCCAACAGCGGATCAAGGTCGGCGGGATGGCCATAAAGATGCACCGGCATGATGGCCCTGGTGCGGGGCGTGATGGCCCGCTCGACCAGCTTCGGGTCGAGGTTGAACGTCGCCTCGTCCACGTCCACATACACCGGCGTGGCCCCGACGTAGCTGATGGCCCAACTGGTGGCCACGAAGGTGAACGGCGTGGTGATCACTTCATCGCCGGGCCGGATGTTGAGCAGCAGCAGGGCGACATGGAGGGCGGAGGTCCCGCTGTTCATGCCGATGCAATGCTTCGTGCCGATGAGTTTGGCGAACTCCTTTTCGAATTGCGCCACGTCCGGGCCGAGGCAGAACGAGCAGTTGTCGAGCGTGCGGGCGAAGGCGGCTTCGAGTTCGGCGCGAAGGGGGCGCATTTGCGCCTTCAGGTCGAGGTAGGGGACGGGTTGCATGGGATGGTGAAGGGTTCCTTGTTCGTAGGCGGGCGCAGGCTAGGGCAGCCTGGCCCGGGGAACAATTCCAGATTACTGCCGAACCTGCCGCCGGGGCAGCCCCGGGCTTTTGTCCGACAACCGGACATTTCCCGGCTTTCCGGCTGGCCCGGGCTGTGCGATGCTGCCGCCCGTGAAAGCCATTTGCTTTTCTGTCATCGCCTGTTTCGGTCTGGCTGCTGCCGTGGCCGAGGAAACCAACAACCCGCCGCCTCCGCCGCCGCAGGTCGCCACCACGAACCTGATGAAGATTCCAAACTGGGGCACCGACATCCTGCACTACTTCGTGCGCGAGGGCCTCACGAACACCGGCGCGCTCTCCAACGCGAACGGTTTCGTGGACTTCCGCGAGCAGCATCAGGGCGGCTCGCACCAGTGGCGCTTCCTGCTGCAGGCGCGCAAGCTTGCGCCCGCGAACACCTACACGCTCTGGTCGTTGCTGGAAGGCGAAACCAACTACGCCGAGGTGGCCGATTTCAACTCCGACGCCAACGGCAGCGCCCAGGTGCGTTACCACGCGATGCGCAACGGCAACGCCGCTGCCAAGGGCAAAGGCCCCCCGCCCGGCAAAGGCCCGAACGCGAAGGATGACTTTCCCACCAACCTCGTCGAGCTGACCAAACTCACCGGACTGGCCGTCACCGACACGAACGACACCGTTCTGCTCGGCGCGGACCTTACCCAGCCTGACCGCCTGCACTACCTGGTGAAACGCAAACTCGTCAATGAGCCGGTCGGCGCGCTGCTCCAGGTGCAGGGCACGGCCACGCGCACCCACTTCCGGCTGCAAGTGCTGAATCTCCTCCCGACCAACAGCTACTGGCTCGCGCTGAACGACGTGGTGGTGTCCACGAACAGCACCGACAGCAAGGGCCGGCTGCACATCAACACCATGTTGTTGCCCACCAACTCCCCGTTGGAACTTAAATCGGTCAGCCTGCTGGACAATACCACCAACGTCCTGCTCCACACCACGCTGCCGAAGTAGGCGGGTGGACCGTTTTCTCACTCCGGGTGGCTCGCCAGCCACTCGGAGATTTTTTTTGCCCACAATTCCCAGTCCGCGCCGTGGTCCTGCCCCAACTGCGCCGCCAGCATCGCCCGGGCGTCGTCCGTCACCGGATGATCCGGCTGGCGCGCCACGGCGAGCAGCGTGTTCAGCCGTGTGGTGGCCGGCCGGTCCAGCAGGTCGGTCAGCAGGATGGCCGCCGCCAATTCCGGGATGCCCGGGTCCGTCAGCCGCGCCGCCAGCGCCGCGTAGTCCGCATCCGCAACGTCGGCCGCCATTGCGGACGCCACGTCCACCTGTTCCTCCGGCGTCAACTCCGGGAACAGCGCCAGCAGGCGGGCACCGCGCCGGCCATCGGCATTGTCATCCGCCAGCGCCTCGGCCACGCGCGTCGAGCGCGGCGGCCGTTCAACCATTTCCCCGGCCTCCGTCTCCTGCGCAGCCGGGCGGGTTCCCGGGCGCGGTCGGGCCAGCAGCCGGGGGCGGGGGAATTCTTCGGCGGGAATGGCGGCAGGTAGCGGCGACGGCGCGACGGGAGCGGCGACCGGCGGCGGGGGCGGAGTGACCGTCGTTGGCGAGGGAATACCGACGAACAACAGCACCGCCACCGCCACCAGCGCGGCCAGGATCAGCCACCGCCGACTCATGCGCGCTTCCCGGGTTTGCGGGCGACCAGCGCGTAACGGCCATGCGTCACGCCGTTCAGCATCTCGTTGAAGAAATATTTCATGCCGCTGGCGAGGTTCACCCGTTTGCTGGCCATGTGCAGACCGGCGGCGGCAAAAAAGCGCTCGTAGTCGGCCAGTTCGTAGAGTTCGCGACCGGCGGGCTTTTCGCTGGCTCTGAACAGGCGCGGCTGCACCGGCTCGCGGACGGCAACGAACCACCCCCCAGGCTTGAGGACGCGCTTCGCCTCGCGCAGCACGCCGACGACGTTGGCGGTGCGGTTCAACACGGCGGCGCAGACGACGAAGTCGAAATGATTGTCGGGAAACTCGAGCCGGTGGGGGTCCCCGGGCGTCCGGGTGATTTTGGCCTCCAGCGCGCCCATGCGCCGGAACACGGCGGGGGCCTCGTCCCGCAGCCGTTTGCTCGTCACATCGGTGGCGATGACTTCCACCACCGCCGGCAGCCGCGACAAGGCGGCGCTCAACCAGCCCGCGCCCGCGCCGAGTTCGAGGATGCGGCCGCGAAACGTCAGCCCGAAGCGCCGCGCCAGATACGGCGCGACTTCAGCGGCCTGGGATTCGAGTTCCTCGGCGGCACGCCCGGTTTCGCGTTCCTCGGCGGCCGCGCGGCGCGCGGCGGACTCCGCCGCCTGACCGGCGGAGGGGCGGCGGCGGGGGGCCAGCTTCTCGACAAATTTGGACTGGGGACGGCTCACGCGCACAGTGTAGCGCACGTTGCGCCGGGAACAAATCCGTTCGCAACCATGGCCAGGGCGGTCACCCGGCAGGCGGCAGCCGGACAGTGAAGGTGGTTCCGCAGCCCGGCTCGCTGGTCACGGTGATGCTGCCGCCATGCGCTTCAACGATGGATTTCGTGATGGCCAGACCGAGACCGGTGCGGCCCTGGGCCGACGTGCGGGCGGCGTCGGCGCGATAGAAGCGGTCGAAAATGCGCGGCAAATGCCCGGGCGCAATGCCGGGGCCGTTGTCGGCCACGGTCATTCGGGCGCCGTCCTTCTCCAGCGTGGTCGCGACGCGCACTTCACCGCCCGGGCGATGGTAATGCACCGCGTTGGTCAGCAGGTTGGTAACGACCAGGGCCAGTTGGTCTGGGTCGCCGCTGCCGGGTGCCGGGCGGAGATCGGCGTGGAGGGTGACGTTGCGTTCGACCGCGAGCGGGCGGACCAGTTCGACGCATTCGGCGGCGACGGCGGCGAAGTCGAGCGGTTCCCGGCGGGCGAGGCCGTGGCCGGCATCGAGCCGGGCGAGCTCGAGCAGCGCTTCGATCAGTCGGCGCATCCGCTGGGCGGCGCGCTGGCAGGCCTCGAGGGTCTCGCGGTATTCCGGCGCACTGCGCTCGCGGTTCAACGTGCTCTGAATTTGTGAGAGAATGACCGTGACGGGCGTGCGCAGTTCGTGGGCGGCATCCGAGGTGAACTGCTTCTGCTGCGTGAACGCAGCTTCAAGCCGGGCAAACGTGGCATTCAACACGGCGGCAAGCTGGCCGAGTTCGCTTTCGGTCTCGGCGGTGTTGATGCGGCGGGACAGGTCGCCAGCGGCGATTTCCCCGGCGGTGCGGGTGATGTCCTCAAGGGGCTGCAACGCCCGCGCCGCCAGCCACCAGCCGACAATCAGCCCGAGGCCGACCACGCCCACGCCAATCAGGCCGAGCGCGAAGGCAAGCTGTCGCAGTTGCTCCCGCAAGGGGGCGAGCGGCGCGCCCACGAGCACGACGCGGCCCCCCGGCGCGAAATGCACCAGCTCCCGCGCGTCCGCCCGGCTCCGAAAGCCGCGGCCCGGCGCGCGGCGCGGCGCGTCCGGGCGTGTCAACGCGGCGGGGGCGTTGGTCGCGGCGGCCAACCGATCGCCGCGCTCGTTCCAGATGATGAAATAGAGCCGGCCCGAAGCGAAAAAACGCGCTTCCAGCTCGCGCAGTTCGAGGGGGTTGTCGCCGGGGAGCGGACCCGGCGGACGCCGAAACTCGGGGCCGGGCGGCGGGCCGTCCGGTTCCGGGCGGGGGGGGCGGCCCGGTTCGCGCCGGCCCGGCGGACGACCCTCGGGCGGACGATTGCCGGGCGGGGCGGCGCGCGGCAGCAGCGGACCGAGGGCTTCGAGGAGTTCGTTGTCAATCGCCTGCAATTTTTCCCGCCGCTCGAAGATGTAGAAACCGGTCAGCAGGCCGGTGACGAGCACTACGAGCAGAAAGCCGTGCCACGCCTGGAGTCGCCATTGGATGGAGCGGAAATTCATGCGATGCAGTAGCCGTGGCCGCGGCGGGTGGTGATGAATTCCGCGCCGAGCTTCTTGCGGATGTTCGAGACATGCACGTCGAGCAGGTTGGACAAGGTGCTGTCGTTCTCGTCGAAGAGATGTTCGTAAAGCTGCGTGCGGGTGACGACTTCGCCGCGATGCAGGGCGAGGAATTCCACAAGCTGGTATTCGCGGGCGGTCAACTCGACCGGTCTGCCCCGCAACGCGACCACCCGCGCGGCCGTGTCCAGCGTCACGTCGCCCAGCTCTATGCGGGAAGTGGTCTTGCCGGCGCTTCGCCGGATGAGGGCGCGCAGGCGGGCGAGCAGTTCCGGCAGGTCGAAGGGCTTGACGACATAATCATCCGCGCCGGTGTCGAGGCCCCGCACCCGGTCGCGCGACTGGTCACGCGCGGTGAGCATGAGCACGGGCGTCTGCTTGGTTTTGCGGAGCCGTTGCAGGACCTCCCAGCCATCCATTTGCGGCAGCATCACGTCGAGCACGATGGCGTCGTAGTTGGTGCTCTCGGCGTTGAAGAGGCCGTCCGCGCCGTTGTCGGCGGTGTCCACCGCGTAACCTTCATCGCGCAGGGCGCGGGCGAGCGCGCTGCGCAGATCGGGTTCGTCTTCAATGATCAGGAGGCGCATGGCGGCGGACGAAGTCTGGCGGGGCGGACAGCGTTTTGCAGCCGCGAAGTTGCCTCAGTCGCCATAGTTGAACGGGTCGGCATACTTCGGGTCGGTGGCCAGATTCGGATCGGTGAGCGTGCGGAGGAAGGCGACGAGGGCGTCCTTCTGCTGCGGGGTGAGGTTGAGCCGACGCACGGTGCCGTCGGGGTTGCGGAGCGGCGGCGAAAGGTTCGGGTTGTCCACCACGCCCGAGTTGTAGAACTCGACGACCTGCTCGAGGGTGGCGAAGCGGCCATCGTGCATGTAGGGCGCGGTGAGGGCGATGTTGCGGAGCGAGGGCACCTTGAATTTTCCGTTGTCGGCGGGATTGCCGGTGACGCCGCCGAGGCCAAGGTCCACGAAGGGGAATTCGAGGCCGTTGTTGTTGATGGCGGGGCCGGGGACGAAATTGTCGGTGCCGTGGCAGGGGGCGCAGTTGCCCACGCCGCCGAAGAAAATCTGGCGGCCCTGGTTTTCGAGCGGGGTGAAGTTGGCGAAGTTGTTGGTCACGCCGAGGTCGTATTTGGACTGGACGGAGACGATGGAGCGGACGAACTGGGCGAGCGCGCGGGAGATGCGGCTGGCGGTGACTTCTGGTGTGCCGAACGCGGCGGCGAAGAGGTTGGTGTAGAACGGCTCGGCAGCGAGACGGTTGGTCAGGGCGCGGAGGGTCATGCCCATTTCGACCGGGTCCTGGATAGGGCGCAACACCTGGTCCTCGAGGGTCGCGGCGCGTTCATCCCAGAAGAAATTTTCGCGCTGATACCAGCGGGCATGGGCAAGGCCCATCGAGTTGCGTGACGTGAGGCCGCCGGCAAAACCCACGCTGAAGCGGCGCGGATCGGAGAAGCCGTTGCGCGGCTGATGGCAGGAGGCGCAGGAGAGGGTCTGGTTGGTCGAGAGGCGGCGGTCGTAAAACAGCACCCGGCCCAGCGTGGCCCCGGCGTCGGTGGTGAGGTTGCCAGGGCGCATGTTGTCCTGGGCCAGGATGGGATTCACCGTGAAGCTGGCGGGCAGCACGGGATTGGCGTAGTTGAACGACGCGGCGGGCAGAAGGAGGGCGTTGGTCCGTTCGCTGGTCATCCCCTGGCGCGCCGGGTCGAAGAAGGCGCGGAAGAACTCGCCGGGTTTGGTGGCGGCGTCGGGCAGCGCGCGGCGGAACCGGCCATTGTGAATCTTGACGGTGTCCAGCTCGGCCCAGTCCACGAGGTTGCTGGAACGCTCGATGACCCAGACCTGGTTGGCGGCGTCGCTCACGGCCACGAAGCGGGCATTGACCGGGCCACGCTCGAGGGCGACCGCCGCGTGCGGGGTTTGCGCGGTGATGCGCGCCGTGCCGCCGGGCAGCAGCGGGAGCAGGAGGATGGCAAACCGAAGCGAGCACAGGTGAAACGTGATTTTCATGCCGCCAGCTTATGCATGGAACCTTAAGTGATGATGAAGCGGGAGCGGCAAAATGGATTTTCTCCTTCACGTTCCCTTAAGGTCACCCGTGGCAAGCTCACGCCAGATGCTCCGCTCAAAACTCTTTCGCGCCGGATGACGCGGGGGCGGAGCCAACAACAGAAGAAGAAAGGCACACATCATGAATACCTCCCTCAAACTCGTCGCGCTCGGGCTGTTGCTCGGTGTTGTAACGGCGGCCACCGCGCAGGATGGCCCGCCTCCCCGCGAAGGCGGTCGCGGGCCTGGCGGTCCCGAAGGCGGCCCCGGCGGCCCGCGCCCGCTGCCGCCGCTCCTCGCCGTGTTGGATGCAAATCAGGACGGCGTGATTGACGCGCAGGAAATCGCCCGCGCCAGCGAGGCGTTGAAGAAGCTGGACAAGGATGGCGATGGCAAACTGTCGCGCGAGGAATGCCTGGGACCGCGTCCGCAACGGCCCGGCGGCATGGGCGGCCCCGGTGGGCCGGGCGGCCCTGGTGAATTCGGCGGTCCGCGGGGGCCGCGGGGGCCGCAGGATGGCTCGCTGCCGCCGCGCGGCCCGGGCGGGCCCGGTGGCCCCGGCGGTCAAGGCCCGCGCCCGCCCCGCCCACCGACCGAGTAACCGGCGTCGCGTTCGCAACCTTCACGGCGGTGGGCGATCAACCCGCCGCCTTTTGCTTTCCTGCTGAGAATGCGGACCAAACGAAAAAAAGCGGACCATGGCTGGTCCGCCGTGTTGCAGCATTCTTGGTCCCTGGCTCAGTGGCGGTCGCCGCCACCACCCCGGTCGCCGCGCGGTTCCCGGCGGGGGCCGCGATCGTCGCGGCGCGGGCCGCGGTCACGGCGTTCACCGCCGCGCTCGCGGTATTCGGGGCGGGCCGGGGCTTCGCCTTCCGGCCTGGGGGCGGCTTCGCCCTCGGCGGGCTGGGCTTCGGCGGACGCGGCACCGGCCTCGCCGCCGCCTTGCGCGGCATCCCGTTCGGCCATCGCGGCTTTGCGGGAAAGGCGCACTTTGCCCTTCTCGTCAATCTCCAGGCATTTCACCCAGATTTCATCGCCGAGCTTGACGATGTCCTCGACCTGCTTGACGCGGAAGTTGGCCAGCTCGCTGATGTGGCAGAGGCCGTCCTTGCCGGGCATGAATTCGACGAAGGCGCCGAATTCCTTGATGGTGACGACCTTGCCGCGATAGATCTTGCCGACCTCGGGCTTGGCGCTGATGGCGAGGATAGCGTTCTTGGCGATCTCCATGCCCTCGGCGGACACGGAGTAGATGTTGACGGTGCCGTCGTCCTCGATGTTGATCTCGCAGCCGGATTCCTCGACGAGGCGCTTGATGTTTTTGCCGCCCGGACCGATGAGCGCGCCGATTTTGTCCGGATCAATCTGCACGGTCTCGATGCGCGGCGCGTATTTGCTGATCTCGGGACGCGGCGCCGCGAGGGTTTTGGCCATTTCGGCGAGGATGTGCAGCCGGGCGACCCGGGTGCGCTCGATGGCCTCCGCCATGATGTCGAGCGGGAGGCCCTCGAGCTTGAGGTCGAGCTGGAAGCCGGTGATGCCCCGCTCGGTGCCGGCAATCTTGCAGTCCATGTCGCAGAAGTGGTCCTCGGAACCGAGAATGTCCGTCAGCAACTGGTAACGCGCAATCTGGCCGTCCGGGCCGTATTCGGTGCAGATGCCGCAACTGATGCCCGCCACGGGGCGGATCAACGGGACGCCCGCGTCCATGAGCGCCAGGGTGCCGCCGCATACGCTGGCCATCGAGGTGGAGCCGTTGGACTCCATGATCTCGCTGGTGACGCGGATGGCGTAGGGATACTCCTTCAACGGCAGCATCGGCTCGAGGCTGCGCTCGGCAAGCGCGCCGTGGCCGATTTCGCGCCGGCCCGGCCCGCTGATGCGGCCCGTCTCGCCCACGGAGAAGTTCGGGAAGTTGTAGTGCAGAATGAACTTCTTCTCCGTCTCGCCGCCGGTGTAGGAGTCGAACTCCTGCGCGTCCTCGGACGTGCCGAGGGTGGCGAGCGTGACGGCCTGGGTTTCCCCGCGGGTGAACAACGCCGAGCCGTGCGCGCGGGGCAGGATGCCGACTTCGCACGAGATCGGGCGCACGTCCGTGAAGCCGCGCCCGTCGAGGCGCTTGCCCTGGTCCAGAATCAACGCGCGCACCGCCTCTTTCTGGATGTAATACTGCGCGTCCTTGATGACGAAGGGGGTGACCCGCTCCGCGCCGAACTTCTCGACCAGCCGGGCGCCGACCTCATCGAAGATGGCGTTGACGGCGGCCTCGCGCGCCAGTTTGCCCGGAGTCAGCAACGCGGGAACGATCCGGTCGCCCGCCAGCGCCTTGGCTTCCTTGAGAATTTCTTCAGGCACGATGTTCAGCTTGATCTGGCGCTTCGGCTTGCCGGCCTTGGCGGCGAGTTCCTTTTGCGCGGCAATCTGCGGCTGGATGACGTCCTGCGCGTAGCGCAGGGCCGCGTTGAAGTCGGCTTCGGAAATTTCCTTCGCCGAGCCTTCGAACATCACCACTTCGGTCTCGTTGCCGACATAGACGAGGTCCAGGTCGCTTTCCGCCTGCTCTGCGTGGGTGGGGTTGGCGACAAACTGGCCGTTGATGCGGCCCACGCGCACCGCGCCCAGCGGGCCGGCCCACGGGATGTCCGACACCATCAACGCGGCGGACGCGCCGATGATGCTGAGGATGTCGGGGTCGTTCTCGCCGTCCGCGCTCAGGAGGACGGTTTGCACCTGGACTTCGTTATACCAGCCCTTGGGAAAGAGCGGGCGGATGGGCCGGTCGGTGAGGCGGCAGGTAAGGATTTCCTTCTCGGTCGGACGGCCTTCCCGTTTGAAATAACCGCCGGGGAACTTGCCGGCGGCGGCGGCCTTTTCGCGGTAATCCACCGTGAGCGGGAAGAAGTCCTGTCCCTCCTTGGCCTTGGTGGCGGCGACGGCGGCGACGATGACAATCGTCTCGCCCATCTGCACGGTTACGGAACCGTCGGCCTGCTTGGCGAGGCGGCCGGTTTCGATGGTCACTTGCTTGTCGCCCAGCGGGGCGACGATCTTCTCTGGCATGTTGTCCTTTCGCCCGCCGTCTCCCCGAGGAACTTCAGTGAACCCCGAAACTTCGGGGCTGATTGAAATTTCCCAGGGACGGCGGGACTTGGCTTGGCGCGACTTTGATTTTAACGAAAACAGGGCCGGTCGCGTTGACGGCCCTGCAATTCAATCCCGGCGATGCTCCTGCGGGGGCAGGGCGCAGGCCGCGCTCAGTGGCGCAGCTTGAGCTTCTTGGTGACCGTCTTGTAACGGTCAAAATCAGTGGTCTGGAGATAGTTCAAGAGCCGGCGGCGCTGGCCGACGAGCATCAGCAGCCCGCGGCGTGAACTGTGGTCCTTCTTGTGGGCCTGAAGATGCTCGGTGAGGTGGTTGATGCGCTGGGTGAGCAGCGCCACCTGCACGTCGGCCGAGCCGGTATCCTTCTCGTGCGTCTTGAATTCTGCGATGGTCTTCGCCTTTGCTTCCATAACTGCGGTCAATCTTCGTCTGTAAAGAGGCGCAAAACTAGGTTTCCCGCCCCCGGGTGTAAAGGAATTAAATCCCCCGCCCCGCCGGCCCCGGGAAAATCACTGACACCGCCGCGCCGCGCCGCTAATTTCCCGCCCGGTTTCAATGCGACGGTTTCAAATCGTAAATCGAAAATCGTAATCCTAAATTCCCAGCGATGCCCAAGCGCACCGACATCCACAGCGTCCTCATCATCGGCGCCGGCCCGATCATCATCGGCCAGGCGTGCGAGTTCGATTATTCCGGCACCCAGGCCTGCAAGGCCCTCAAGGAGGAAGGCTACCGCGTCATCCTCGTCAACTCCAACCCGGCCACCATCATGACCGACCCGGAGTTCGCCGACCGCACCTACATCGAACCCATCACGCCCGAATGTGTGGAGAAAATTATCGTCCGCGAAATCGCCGAGATGAAAAGACTCGGCGTTCCCGTAGTGGGGCAGGCGTCCTCGCCTGCCACCGTCCCCGCGGGCGTCCCGCCTGCAGTTCCCCACAAACTCGTCCTCCTCCCCACCCTCGGCGGCCAGACCGCCCTGAACACCGCCATGGCCCTGCACCGCTCCGGCGTCCTGGCCAAATACGGCGTCGAAATGATCGGCGCCAAACCGGAGGCCATCGAACGCGGCGAAGACCGCCAGGTGTTCAAGGACCTCATGTTGAGCATCGGCCTGGATGTCCCCATCTCCGGCACCGCCCACAACCTGGACGAAGCCCGCGCCGTGGCCGACAAGATCGGTCGTTTCCCGCTCATCATCCGCCCCGCGTTCACCCTCGGCGGCACGGGCGGCGGCATCGGTTACAACCGCGAGGAATTCGAGGAAATCGCCAAACGCGGCATCGAACTCTCGCCCGTCAACGAAATCCTCATCGAAGAATCCCTCCTCGGCTGGAAGGAATACGAGATGGAAGTCATGCGCGACCAGGCCGACAACTGCGTCATCATCTGCTCCATCGAGAACTTCGACCCCATGGGCGTCCACACCGGCGACAGCATCACCGTCGCCCCCATCCAGACGCTCACCGACAAGGAATACCAGATCATGCGCGACCAGAGCTTCGCCGTCATCCGCGCCGTCGGCGTCGAGACCGGCGGCTCGAACATCCAGTTCGGCGTCAACCCGGAGAACGGCCGCATGGTCATCATCGAGATGAACCCGCGCGTCAGCCGCAGCTCCGCCCTCGCGTCCAAGGCCACCGGCTTTCCCATCGCCAAGATCGCCGCCAAACTCGCCGTCGGCTACCTGCTCGACGAACTCAAGAACGACATTACGCGCGAAACCCCCGCCAGCTTCGAGCCGAGCATTGATTACGTCGTCACCAAGATTCCGCGCTTTGCCTTCGAGAAATTCCCCCAGGCCGACCCCACGCTCACCACGCAGATGAAAAGCGTGGGCGAAGCCATGGCCATCGGGCGAACCTTCAAAGAATCCCTCCAGAAATGTCTCCGCTCCCTCGAAATCGGGCGCAGCGGGCTGGGCGGCGACGGCAAACCGTGGCGCATCGGCACGGAAGTCTATGGCGACCGCGACATCCTCCCGCGCGACGTCATCAGCCGCAAGCTGAGCGTGCCCAACGCCGAACGCATCTTCTTCATCCGCCACGCCCTCCGCGCCGGCTTCACCATCGAGGAGATTTTCAACCTCACGAAGATTGACCGCTGGTTTCTGGTTCAAATCAAGGAAATTGTGGACTTTGAAGAAGAACTTGCCACCGCCAAGAACTGATTCCGGCTATCAACTATCAACCATGAACTCTCAACTCACTTCGGTTCAGATCAAAGAGATCGTGGATTTCGAGGAAGAGTTGGCAGAGGCGTAGAATTAAATCAGTCCGCCGTGCGCTGTTGGTAGTTCATTAAGTCTGCGTCGGTGACTTCTTCCGGCGGCACGAGCTTGTAGTGTTTTTCGGAACTGATGCTAACGCTGCCATTGCTTTGCTCGAACTCAAACAAGGCGATAACGCCGCCTTCCATGAACTGCGCGCCAATCGGTCTGCAAATCAGGCCGGGAAACTTGTGGGCGCACACAGCAAAGTCTTGTTCGATTTGGACCACGTTGAGTTTGTCCGTGCCGCCCTTCGCTTGAATCGGGAAGATGTAGTGTGAGCCTTTCTTGTCCACGCCGACGTAAAGCTCATCGGTTTCGACCTGTCCCATTTCCGGCACTGTGGTGCGCAAATGATTTTGAAGTGAGTAACAGGTCACGCCGGTAAAAATGTCCACCAACCGGTTGTAGCGGAGACGCGCAAGCAAGGCCTGCTCGTCGTTGAAAGCATACTTTGTTACGATGCCGGGCGTGGCGTCTGGCACTTTCGTCATCGCGAGATTGGCGTTTGGCTGGATTGGTTTATCAGCAACGAGAACCAAGCGGTAGCGAGCTTTGCCTGTCGGTCGAATAATCCACGTTTCACCTGCGCCTGCCGCGCGGCGAATCCGCTCCGGCAAGTCTGCGCGGTAGCGAAAGCTGTAAATCAAATCGCCGAGGTTTTTCGGGAGCTTGATGCGAAGGCGGCGGGCCACCGTTTCAATCTCCTCGCGTTCAAAATCTACTTGGCGGATGCCAACCTTGAATTTCGAGGTGAAGATATGCTCCAGAATGGCTGAATACCGGTTCTTCCTTTTCATTTCGTTCCCTTCTTGGAGCGTTTGTTTCCGGGCCAGCGCAGCACAACTACTTCTTCGCGCAACTGCTCACGGGTCGCAGTCGCCAATCGAGTGCGAAACAAATCAAGGCCGACAACTTCATAACCAAGCGATTCAGCAATGTCGGCGATGAGTTGTCCGGTGCGAATCATCACGCGCAGATAAGATGCTTGATCGCCAACCACGTAAGCTAGCTGCGCGCCGGGCCGAAGCACTCGGCGCAATTCGGCCAGGTGACGGGTCATCCCACCGAAGTAGAGTTTGGTTACCCGCGCATAGAGGCGCTCGAAGCCAGAGTCTTTGTTCAGTTCAATTCGCCGATTTTCAATCGCTGCCGCGATGCGCTCGATTTCTTGGTGGCCTGCGACGTGAGAGTCGTCCGCATCGGTCTTGTAAACTCCGCGCGTGTTGGAACGAACCAGGTTTTTCTTGAGGTTGCGCAAGTCCTCTTTTGATTTGATGAAGCCCAGCAACACGGATTCGAGACGCGTCGTGCGAGTGTAATCTTTCTCATTCGGATACGGTGGCGAAGTGATCACCGCATCAATCGAGTTTGCCGACAACATGCTCGCCCCCTCGCGCGCGTCCGCTTGATAGATCACAGCTTTCGGTGTCTCACCGCGCGGCAGAATTTCCAAGTCCTGCGCCATCGCCCTAATGCCATCCAGCCATAAGGAAACAACGGGCGCATCGCGCTTGGCCGGACCTACACCCACTTCAGGGCCAAAGTGAAGGTTGCTGATTCCATTCACGAGCGCCGTAGCCAATGCGAGGCGTTCATGATCCACAAAGCGGTCGTCATGGTGCTCAACCAAAGCGTCTTGTAAAACGAGCGTCTTGTGAAGGGGGAGCGGACTGATTGAGTTCGTGAGCAGCAGATCGGCGACTTCCGTCGGTAGGGTGCGCAGGTTTCCCTTTTTGCCAATGGGGCGCTCAAGCAGGCGTGGAGTGTCATCGTCAAAAAAACCATCACGCTCCAACCGATCATTTGCCGCATCCGCAACCATGAGGGCGTGCTGCAAAAGCTCTTTTGGGTCAATGTTCCACTGGAGCTTCGTTCGACTGGCGAAACACGCAATCGGGTTTGCCTCCAAACCGATAGCTTGAATGCCCAGCTTCTTGCACTCTACAGGGGTCGTTCCAGTTCCGCAAAACGGATCAAGGACGCAATCGTCCACCCCAAGTTTGAACTTCGCAACATAATCCCGAACTAGATGCGGAGGATACGACAGCACGAAGCGATACCATTGATGTGCAGCGCGGTCGGACCGCTTGAGCTTGTTGTCTTCGCGTTCAGGCTTGTCAACATTAGGCGCTTGAACAAGACCGTTCGCCTGCTTCTTCGGCGGCAGTAACAACGGCAAAGTTGCTTGCTCAACAATCATTTTGTTCGGGGCGATGAAAGATTGATTTGCTTCTCGGGGCGATAAAGTCGAAACACGACTTCAGCGCCTTCAAAGTCTCGCGCGGCGACACTGCTGCCTGCAATAGTTGCTTTGGCCAATGCTCCTTCAGAAAAGTTAGCCGTCCATTCGCAACCAACATTATCGCGCCATTCGACAGACCAGGCCAAATCCTCCTCGTCGCCATGAATGCCATGAGAGATTCGCGATTCAACCACAAACCCAGGCTCAACCAAAAGGACGGGCGCATCTTGCAGACGGTTGAGAATTCTGGTGGCGCGATTCAGCATGAAACAATTTTATCAGACTCGCCCCAGCTTCACAAGCTTCGCCACTGTTAGGGGCTCCCCATTCTTCCGACCACTGGAAGCGGTTTTTAACTTGTTGTTTTCTCGTTCCGTTTCACCCCATTTTGAACCGGAAGGGACTGGGGGGGGCATGTCGCCATTACCTGTCCCCTCCCGGTTCGGTTCTTGGGGTGCCTTTCATTACCTCCAAGGGCGTCCGGTAAGCAAGCCCTTGATGCGGTCGCTCGGTGTTGTAAAAACCGAAATACCGTCCCAAGCCCGTCCGCGCCTCGGCCAGGTCGCCGTAATCCCGAAGGTAAATGTCTTCATACTTCACACTGCGCCACAGCCGCTCGACCATGACGTTGTCCAAGGCCCGCCCGCGTCCGTCATGACTGACCCGGCTGCCGGCCGCCTCCACCGCCGCAATCCACTCGCCGCTGGTGAACTGGCAACCCTGATCGCTGTTGACGATCTCCCCGGCCACGCCCGCACACTCCCGCGCCGCCGCCAACACCCGCACGCACGGCAGCGTCTCCAGACTCGGCGACAATTCCCACGCCAACACGTAGCGGCTGAACCAGTCCAACAGCGCCACCAGATACGCGAATCCACCCCGCAGCCGCACATACTGACTTTCGCATAATATAGTGACACAGCCAATTCCTTCTGGTAGTCTTCGGGCATGGGTAATCCAAAAGGCGTCGAGCGCGATTTTGCGGAACTGGAAAAGCGACGGCTCAAAGCCGC
>Ga0101944_10003017_pt1 | contig 24899 bp, 19 predicted proteins | sample DewCreD2012metaG_FD_75245 | JGI IMG/M metagenome (GOLD analysis project Ga0101944, IMG submission 75245) | Hot spring sediment bacterial and archeal communities from British Columbia, Canada, to study Microbial Dark Matter (Phase II) - Dewar... ... | reverse complement strand
CAGGGCGGTAGAAACTAGCCCACCCTTTTAAGGGTGGGATGCGGGTGCAGGAAGGCCCAAAGTCCCGGAGGGACGAAAGAAGATCGTCGGAGGGGCGGCGGTAGTTGGCGGCGAACGCGCGCGGATTTCTTTCGCCCCTGGCGGGGCTGAGCACAACGATGCCTCCCAAACCAGGCGATCCCCTCACGAAAGAGACACTTGGCATTCCACTGAAAACAGCGAGGAACCAGATTTAATTTCCTTGAAAATCTGTCGTTGCTCGCTAGCTTTTCAATGATATGGATAATTTGGGACCAAATAGTATAATGATTCCGAGACCGGGCTACCTCGCGACGATCCGGCGACGGCTCGAAAGCAGTCCGATCGTGTCGCTGCTTGGTCCCAGGCAGGTGGGCAAGACGACGCTGGCCAAGGCGGTGGCTGCCGACACGCCCAGTCACTATTTCGATTTGGAGCAGCCGCAAGCGCTGGAGCGCCTGCGCGAACCGTGGTCGGTTTTGGAAGCGCTGCGGGGACTGGTCGTGATAGATGAAATTCAGCGGATGCCGCAATTGTTTCCGCTGCTCCGGGTGCTGGCAGATCGGCGCCCATTGCCGGCGCGGTTTTTAATTCTCGGCAGCGCGTCGCCCGGTGTTGTGCGCGGGGTCTCGGAATCGCTGGCCGGCCGGGCGGCCCTGGTGGATTTGGGCGGCCTGAATTTGAAGGAGGTGGCCGCCGGGAACTTTCGGCGGCTCTGGTGGCGGGGAGGATTTCCCCCGGCCTACCTTGCCCAAAACGAGCGCGATTGGGCGGAGTGGCAGACGGATTTCATCCGGCTGGTGCTGGAGCGGGACTTGCCGCAAATGGGCGTCAGCATCCCGGCGGTCACCTTGCTGCGGTTCTGGCGGATGGTGGCGCACTGTCACGGGGCGGTCTGGAAATCGTCCGAGCCGGCGCGCTCCATGGGCGTGGCGGAAACCACCTTGAAACGATACCTGGACCTGCTCTCGGGCATGTATCTGCTGCGGCTGCTGCCGCCGTGGTTCGAGAATCTGGGGAAACGGCAGGTCAAAGCGCCCAAGGTGTATATCCGCGATTCGGGAATGCTGCACGGGCTGCTGCATCTGGCCGAACCGCAGCGATTGGAGGAACATCCCAAGCTGGGGGCGTCATGGGAAGGTTTTGCGCTGGAGCAAGTGCTGCAAATCACGGGCGACCGGGAGGCTTTCTTTTGGGCGACGCATGGCGGGGCGGAACTGGACCTGATGGTATTTTGGCAGGGCCGGCGCATCGGTTTTGAATTCAAGTTCAGCGACGCGCCAAGTATCACCAAGTCCATGCACGTTGCCATGTCCGACTTGAAGTTGGAGCGGCTGCTGGTGGTCGTGCCGGGCCAGGAATCCTATCCGCTGGGACCGGCGATGGAAGTGGTGTCCATCCTGCATCTCATCGAGCGGATGGAGCGATTGGCAACGGAGCTGAAGCCCTGAAAATTCTCGATTGGGCCTTGAGTGAAGTGGCAGCCCATGGTTTTTGGGACTTTGGGCCTTCTTGCATCCATATCCCCCCTTGAAAGAGTGGGCTGTTTTCTGCCGCTCTGCCGGGCTGGCAGGATTATTCCACCGAAAACGAAGGGCAATCCGCAAAGCCACAAGTTACTTACAATTAATTATTTACGAATTTTTGTCAGGATTCGCATTTGCATTGCGGAAATTTCGCATTTATAATGCGGTTTATGACAGGCCACCGGAATCGTGAAGTCAGCCCATTGCTCGGCAAAGCCGTACAGGGTTCCTCGTTGTTTCCAGTGGAACCCACAGGCGAGCAAGGCCATGCCGATATCGCCTGATTGCCTGATAAAACAACTCCGGCAGCAGCTCCGTCAGGAGCGACATGATGATAGAAGCGTCGCTCGCATAAGATTTCTCCGCCGTTTGGGGCGGCCTGGACTGAATCTCGCAAGTAACAAAACCCTTAATCAGGCCGCCCCAAACGGCGGAGCGGGTGTGGGACCCGTGGCGGGCTATAAACATGTCGCTCCTGACGGAGCTGGCGGCCAGCCATTCCACCGAAAACAGCGGAGAACCCCGTACAGCAATTTCCCGTTTTGATCATCAACGGCTTGCGGCAAACTGGCAAGAGCACTTTGCTTCAATTCGATCCCGTTTTAGCAGCAGGCCGAAGTTATCGCACCCTTGACGACTTGAACACACTGGGGCAGGCCCACACCAATCCTCAACAGTTAATCGAGTCCGCGAATGCGCTGGCGCTGGATGAGGCGCACCGGGCGCCCGAACTGTTTTTGCCCCTCAAACAGGCGGTAGATCAGGAACGCCGCCCGGGCCGGTTCGTGGTGACCGGTTCGGCCAATCTGCTCTTGTTGAAACAAATCGCGGACAGCCTGGCGGGCAGGGCCATTTATGTCCACTTGCATCCGTTCAACCGGCGAGAATTGCTGGGGCGTGTAGCCAATCCGCCCGTCCTGGTTCAGTTCCTTGGCAACGGCCAGTGGCCCAGCGTCACGGTTCCGCCAGTGACGGAAACCGAAATCCTGCGCGGCGGTTTTCCGGAAATTGCCTTGAATCCCTCGGTGGATTACGCGCTTTGGTTCGAGGGTTTTGAAAAGACCTACTTGGAGCGCGATGTCCGCGATTTGCGCCGCGTGGAAAACCTGCTCAGCTTTCGCCGCTTGTTGCGATTGTCCGCGTTGCGCGTGGGCGGAGTTCTGAACGTCAGCAACCTGGGGCGCGACGCCCATCTGCCGGAGTCCACCGCCCGTGCGCACCTTGATTTGCTGGAAACCTTGATGGTCATTCATCGGTTGCCGCCGTTTCTGGGGAATCGCAGCTCACGCCTGATCAAAGCGCCCAAACTTTATTTTGCGGATTCCGGGCTGGCGGCGTTTCTGGCGGGCGTGACGGATATTCGCAGCGGGATGCCGGAATCTTTGCGGGGCGCCATCGTGGAAAACTACGTGCTGCAAAACCTCCGGGCCGCTTTGGAGCCCCATCTTCGAGGGATCAATTTTGGTTACTGGAACGAACAAGGACGCCACGAGGTTGATTTGGTCTTGGAATATGGCCGGCAGGTTTTGGCCATCGAGATTAAGGCCGCCAGCCGGCTTGCCCCCCGCGACTGGCGCGGCCTCGAGGCATTCAGAGCGATCACGCCCAACTGCGTCGCCGGAATCGTTGCCTATGCGGGAAATGACTTGATGCCGTTGGGAAAAAATCTGTGGGCGGTGCCCATGCAGGTTTTGCTGGCTTGACGGCAAGCGGCGCGGGCACAGTCCATGCGCTCGCGCAGGCCGCCGGACACAAACGCGGCTTGCCAGAAGCCGGTTTTGGGGTCAGTCTCCCAACGGTTATGAACATCACCCGACGCGCCGCCATGAGAAATCTCGGCGCGGGCGCTCTGTGGTCGCTGGGGCTTTGGCCGGGCGTCCTGCGGGCTCGTCCGCGGCTTGAGCCGGGCCAGCCCTTTCGTTTTATCGTGGTCAATGACCTCCACTGCCAGAGCGCCGATTGCGGACGCTTCCTGGAAGGGGTCATCCGCCAGATGCGGGCCGAGGAGCCGGAGTTTTGCCTGCTGGCGGGGGATCTGACGGAGAAAGGAGAGCGCGAGCACCTGGCGGCCGTCCGCGACCTCTTCAGGGGCGCCGGTTTAGCTGTCTATCCCGTCATCGGGAATCATGATTACAACTCCCCGACAAGCAATCGCTATTACCGGCTGTTTTTTCCCCGCCGCCTTAATTACTGGTTCGAACACCGCGGCTGGCAATTCATCGGACTCGACACCAGCGAAGGAACCAAATACCAGCAGACCCATATTCAAAAGCCGACCTTCGACTGGGTGAAAAACAATTTGCGCAAGCTGGAGCCAGCCCGGCCCACGGTTTTGTTCACCCATTTTCCGCTTGGCCCGGAAGTCAAATACCGCCCTTTGAACGCCGACGACCTCTTGGAGCACTTCAAACTTTTCAATCTGCAGGCCATCTACTGCGGGCATTTTCACGGCTTTACCCAAAAAGCGGTTTGCGGAACCACCGCCTTCACCAATCGCTGCTGCGCCCTCAAGCGCAACAATCACGATAAAACCCGGGAGAAAGGCTTTTTTGTGGCCACGGCGGAGGGGGGGCGGGTGACGCAGCGTTTTGTGGAAGTTCCCCTGCCTCAACCCGCGCCTGGGCCGCCGCCCCGGCGGCCGTCGGCGGGATGAGGCAAGGCAAATCCGCCGCCGCGCCAGCTTTAACTAACGGCGAGCAGGGAAACCCGTTCGTTGCGTTCGTTGCGGGCAATGCCCTGGGCTCGGGGGTCCAAATGGGGTTGGCCGTCCACCAGGAAGAGGTAACGATGATGCCCATGCTTAAACTCGACGGACAGGTGCCAGGCCCCGTCGGGCATGCGCTTCATCGGGTGCGCAACAGGATTCCAATCGTTAAAATCCCCAATCAGGCATACCGACTGGGCCTGTGGCGCCACACAGATAAAATTCACCGGCTTGGCCACCCGCTGCGGGACCGGTCGCCGCAGGGGGCTGTAGGAGCCAACATCAAAATTATGACTTTTGGTATGCACAGCTATTCCGCCTTCCGCGCGCCCGGTTTGCTGCCGGCGCTGAAGGCATAAAATCTTACCCCGGCCCGGCCCGCGTTTCAAAACGTTTTTTCATTTTTCGCTTGCGCAAATGCGGAACTGATGCGAAGAGTAACCATACGTTCCGGCCCGCATCAAGGCGGGCGGGACAGTGGATAGGGATGTTTTTGAAGAAAGCATGAGCAAACTTCAACCGGAGAGGGTAGCTTGAGTTACCCTCGCTTCTCGCGTCAACAAGGTCCGGGCAACGCCTTCGTCAGGGTTAACGGGAAAATCCGCGCCCGCGAGGTTCGTGTCATTGGCCCGGAAGGCAAGCAACTGGGAATCCTGGCGTTGGGCGAGGCCATCAACCTGGCCCGCTCCCAGGGGATGGACCTGGTCGAGGTGGCCGCCACCGCCACCCCGCCCGTCTGCCGCATCGTGGACTACGGCAAGTTCCGTTACGAGCAGGCCAAGAAGGAAAAGGAGTCCAAGAAGCACCAGCACTCCAACCGCGTCAAGGAAGTGCAGCTCAGCCCGCACATTGACGCGCACGACTTCCAGGTCAAGCTCAGGCACGCGGTTGATTTCTTGTGCGAGGACATGAAGGTCAAGGTGACCTTGCGCTTCCGCGGCCGGGAGATGGCCCACCAGGAATTTGGGTTCCAATCGGTGAACAAATTCATTCAGGATTTGAGCCCCTGGGGCCATGCCGACTTCGCGCCCAAATTAATGGGGCGCGGCATCAATGTGATGATCAGCCCGCTGCCGCGCAACAAGCGGGCCAAGCACCCGCAGGAGGGACAGGCCCCGTCCGGCGCGCCCCCCCAGCCGGCCGAGGCCCAGCGCCCGGCGCCCAGCGCCGCCCCGGAACCCGCCCCGCCGGCGCCCGGCTTTGCGAACAACCCTTTTTCCCAGGTCAACTTGGAAGTTTCTTCCTGACCGGGGAGGACGGTTTGCGGTTTGGCAGGAGGCTTCGCAGCACGGCCAGGTTTTCCGCGTCCTCATGCAGGTCGGCTGATTTGGGCGTTTCCAGGCAGCCGGGATGTTTTGCAAAGCGCTCGTCTCCGACAATATGGGCGAACGCCGCCCGGCCGATTTTTCCCTGGCCAATGCCGGCATGCCGATCCACCCGCGAGGCCAGGTCCGTTTTTGAATCATTCAGATGGAAGGCCAGTATCTGGTCCAAGCCGATGAGTTTTTCAACCTCCCCAATGGCCTGGTCCCAACCTTGGCGGGTGCGAATATCGTAGCCGGCGGCGAAGAAATGGGCGGTGTCGAGGCACACTCCCAGGCGGCCCGGCTTTTTCACCCGCTGAAAAATGTGCGCCAGATGGCGGACCTGCCATCCCAGGCAAGACCCCTGGCCGGCGGTGTTTTCGAGCGCAATGCGCACCGGCGATTGCCGGGTCGCGGCGAACACCTCATCAAGGCCGGCCACGATCTGTCGCAGTCCCTGCTCCTCCCCCTGCCCCAAATGAGCGCCGGGATGCAATACCAGGAACGGCAGCCCCAGCGTCTCGGCAAAACCGATCTCCTGGACCAGCGATTTGACCGACTTGTCGCGGTTGACGGATGGCGGACCGCCCAGGTTGATGAGATACCCGGTGTGGCCAAACACGGACGCCAGCTTGCCGGAGGCGATTTCGTTGGCGTAAAGCCGCAAATCCCCTTCCGCGGGCGGCTGGCCAAACCATTGCATGTTGTTTTTCACAAACAACTGCACCACCTCGCAGCCGAGTCCCAAACCCCTTTGCAAGGCGCGATGAAAGCCGCCCGCCGTCGAGCAATGAGCGCCGAAAATCATGCCGCCAATGTGCCCCCGCTTAAACTCAAAAAGGGGTGTTACCCAAGAGCGGGGCGGAAAGCGTTCCGTTAGCTCAAAAAGGGTGTTACCCAAATTCATCCCCATTTTGAGAACGAAGGAAGCCGGGGGGCCACTACCCATGCCGGCCTCCCTCGTCCCGTTTCTTGGGGGCCTTTTTCTCCCACAACCCTGGCGGCCAAGTCAAGCCGGGCGCGACTGCCGCACCGCTTCAATCTCCCGTAACTGCCGGTCCACTTCCCGCCGCACCGCAAACGGGTTCAACGCCGCCTTCTCCGCCCGCAGTCGGGCTTTCTGTTCCTGGCTCACCTCCTCACACGCTAACACCCGCTCCAGCGGCGTTTGGGCCGGCCCATATACCCGCCGCGTCTGGCTGCCCTCCCGCCGCTTGGATTGGAGCTTGAGCGTGGGCAGGAATAAGTTGAGTAACTGGTCCAGCGCCCCCCGGCACAGCGCATTGACCAGCGGCCACACCGCCGCCGTGTCGTAGCGGTCATACCCAAACCACAGCCGCACGTTCGTATAGTTCTTCTGCTCCACGTGCGCCTGGTCGTTCTTCTGATACGGCCGCGACCGCGTAAACGCCACCGGCGGCGTCCGCCCGGCGCACCAGCCCACCACCTGGTGGTTGATAAACTCCCCGCCGTTGTCGCTGTCGAGCCCGCGCAGCGCAAACGGCAGCCGCGCCGCCAGATCGTCCAACTGCCCGCAAACACTGGCTTCGCTGCGGTTGGGCAGCCCGCGCAGCACGCTCCAGGTAGTGTGCACGTCCACCGCGTCAAACATCCATCCATGCCGGTCGTCCAGCGCGCCTCCGCACAAGGCCACCGTGTCCATTTCCAGATACCCCGGCGCCTTCTCTGGCCACGCCGTGCGGATCGCAATCGCGGCCCGCAGCAAACTGCCAGGGCGCGTCGCCGCCCGCCGCCGGTGCGCCACCCGCGCCGGGATCAGCAACCGATCCAACGTCGCCCGGCTGGCGGCCAGCAGGGCCTCCCGCACGTCCGCATCCAGCCGGCGATGATCGGCCTCGTAGGCCGGCAGCCAGTCCGCCAGACACGCCTTCAGCCGCTCGCCGCACGGTTGCAGCGCCGCCAGCCATATCGCCTTGAGCGGCGCCAGCAGCAACGCCGGGTCATATTCCTTGGGCCGCCCCCGCACATACGGAGCGACCGGCCCCGACCGGGGACGCAGCGCCCGAATCGCCGCCTTGCGATGGTAGCCGAAAAGCTCCACCAATTCATCAATGATCTTGCCTTTGTGTTCCTTGCCCGCCCGCACGTATCGCTCCCGCTTGCGGACCAACACTTCTTGCCGTGTCATTTCGCTCATTTGTGTGTTCATGCTTCGGTAACACCCATTTTGAGCTTACAGGGGCCACCCCAGCAGCCCCAAAACCCTCCTTCGGTAACATTCTTTTTGAGTCAAATCGCGTCCGCCAGACCGGGGCTGTTTTAATTGGCCTAATCCGAAAAATCGCCTATCCTTTGACACGGGTCATGGTGCAAACTTGGTCCGGGTATGAGTGTGATGCCGATGAACGTGAATTTCGGGTCGTTTTACGACTTTAACGAGCGCCCCTTCCTGGTGGTTTGGGAGATGACGCGCGCCTGCGCGCTGGTCTGCCGCCATTGCCGGGCTTCGGCCAAAGTGCGCCGGCACCCGGATGAAATTGACGGCGACCAGGTTTATCGCTTTGTGGACCAGGTGGCGCGGGCGCAGCCGGCCATTTTCATCCTTACCGGCGGCGATCCGATGCAGCGGCCGGACCTCTACGACGTGATCGGCTACGCCGCCGCGAAGGGCCTCCGTGTGGCGCTGAGTCCCAGTGTCACGCCGATGTTTTTGCAGGCCGACCTCAAGCGCATGAAGGAGCTGGGGGTCGCCCGCATCTCCGTGAGCATTGACGGCGCCACCCGGGAGTCCCACGACCGTTTTCGCGGCGTCAAGGGCACCTGGGACATGACCATGCAGGCGATTCGGAACATCCGCGAAGCCGGCCTCGAAATGCAGGTCAACAGCACTTTTACCAAACAAAATTTGGGCGAGTTCGACGCCTTTGTGAAGCTGATGGAAGAGGTCAAACCCGTACTTTGGAGCGTGTTCCAACTGGTGCCCACCGGCCGCGGCAAGGTGGGAGACCTGCTGACGGGCGAAGACCTCGAGGAGCTATTCGTCAAAATGGCGAAGCTTTCCCTGCAAGTGCCTTACGACGTCAAGACCACCGAGGGCCATCACTACCGCCGGGTGGTGCTCCAGCAAACCCACGACAAGAAATCCCTGCAAAAACGCGCGCCCATCGGCGTCAACGATGGCAAGGGCTTTGTCTTCGTCTCGCACATTGGCGAAATTCAGCCGAGCGGTTTCCTGCCCATCACCGGCGGCTGGGTACAGAAGGACGAATTGCTCGAAGTCTATCGCCACCACCCCGTTTTCCGGGAGTTGCGCGACACCAGCCTCCTCAAGGGCAAGTGCGGTTTATGTGAATTCAAGGAAATCTGCGGCGGCTCGCGCGCCCGGGCTTACGCGCTGACCGGCGATTATCTCGAGGATGAAACCCTCTGCGTGTATCAACCGCCCGCCTGGCTGGCCCGGCAGGGGCATCCCGTCAACGCTTAAACCAATTGCGAACCCGGCATGCCCCGCCACGCGAAACTCAGCCTGTGCCGCAGACCTCCGAGTCTGGAAACCTGCGCCACGCCTGGCGCCCAAATTTGCCCCAATAACGCGCCCATTTGAATTATGCTGAACGTCACCAAACTCTATTGCAATGTCGCCCAGCCTGCGGACCACCTGCGCTACGGCCAGGGCCACGGCGCGCCCAAATCCGCGGCGGAACGCCGACCCATCGTTGTCTGGAACATCACCCGCCGCTGCAACCTCGATTGCATTCATTGCTATTCCGATTCCGAGGCCCGCGTTTATCCCGGGGAACTGACGCTGGATCAATGCCAGGCGGTCATCGAAGACCTCGCCGGCTTTCAGGTGCCGGCCGTCCTGCTCTCCGGCGGCGAGCCGCTGATCCATCCGGACTTTTTCGCCATCGCCGCTTTCGCCCGCCAGAAAGGGTTGCGCCTCACGCTCTCCACCAATGGCACCCTGATTGACGCCGAAGTGGCGCGACGCCTCAAGGACCTTGAGTTTTCCTATGTCGGCATCTCCCTCGACGGCATCGGGGACACCCACGATTATTTCCGCGGCCGCAAGGGCGCGTTTGCCAAAACCGTCGAGGCTTTCCGGCATTGCCGCGCGGTGGGGCAAAAGGTCGGCCTGCGCCTCACGCTCTCGCGCACCACGGTCGAAGACATTGACCGCATCCTCGATTTCATTGAGGCCGAGGGCATCGAAAGAGTTTGTTTTTATCACCTGGTTTTTAGCGGGCGGGGCGCCAACCTGGTGGACGTGGAACCGGTTCGCACGCGCGAAGCCATAGACAAAATCATTGACCGTTCCGCGCGCTGGAACTCCGGCGGGCAAACCCGCGAGGTGCTGACGGTGGACCAGCCGGCCGACGGCGCCTACCTTTACCTGCGGCTGCTGCGGGAAAACCCGGAGCGCGCCCGCGAGGTTCATAAATTGTTGGCCTGGAACGGCGGCGGCGCCAACAGTTCCGGCGTCGGCATCAGCAACATTGACACCCAAGGCAACGTGCATCCCGACCAGTTCTGGCAATCCCTGACGCTGGGCAATGTGAAGGAGCGCCGCTTCAGCGAAATCTGGACCAGCCAGGAAAACGAAATTCTCAAGGGCCTCCGCAACCGCCTGCCGTTGCTCAAAGGCCGCTGCGGCCGCTGCCAGTTCAAGAACATCTGCGGCGGCGGCTTTCGTGTCCGCGCCGCGCAGGTCTATAACGATCCCTGGGCGGAAGACCCGGGCTGCTACCTCACCGACGAGGAAATCACCGGCCCGCTGCCGCAAGCCTGAGGTTCCGGGTCATGGGCCAAGTTACCGTCAATGGCCGGATTTTAGAAGCGGCGCTGCCCAGCGCGCTGGACGAATTTTTGCGCGCCCAAGGCCACCTGCCCCGCAGCGTGGTGGTGGAGCTGAATGGCGAGGCGGTGCCCCCTTCCGAATTCCCCCGCCACACCGTCAAGGAGGGCGACCGTCTGGAAATTGTCCGCATTGTCGCCGGCGGATGAGGTTTATTGCGCGGGCGGTTTGCGCTCAACGCCAAGCGGAGGCCAGCCGAGCGGCGGCGGCGAGGCGCTTCAGGAACAAGCGCCCGATGTCGCCTCCTTTACGCCGTGCTTGGCCTCCCGCCGAAGGCGCTCCTCGCGCAGCCGCAGTTGTCCGCAGGCCGCGTCAATATCGCCGCCCTTTTCGCGGCGCAGAGTGACCACAATTCCTTCCTTTTCCAAGGCGGCCAGGAAGGCCTCACACGCGGATTCCGACGGTCTGGCGTAAGGCAACCCCTCGACCGGATTATAGGGGATGAGGTTGACCTTGGCCTGCAGCCGGCGGGCCAGGCGCCCGAGCGGCTTGATTTGATCCAAACGGTCATTAAGGCCGGCCAGCAGTATGTATTCGAGGGTGATCATGCGCCCTTGGCGCCGCTGATAATGCTCGCACGCCGCCGCCAGCTCCGCCAATGGGTATTTGCGGTTGACCGGCATGATTTGGCTGCGGACTTCATCGGTGGCGCCGTGCAGCGAGACGGCCAGCCGGAACTGAAACGGCTCGTCCGCCAGCCGGCGGATTTGCGGCGCCAGCCCGCTGGTCGAGATGGTAATTTTGCGGGCGCCCAAGCCGCCGCCCCAGGGGGCGTTGATAATCGCCAGCGCTTTCAACAGGTGGTCGTAATTGGCCAGCGGCTCGCCCATGCCCATAATGACCAGGTTGTCCACCACCCGCGCGCCGGCAGGCAAGGATTCCACTTCCGCCCGGTTCCGCTCCGCCCGGCCCCAGCGTTCGACGGCCAGGAGTTGCTCGACGATCTCCCCCGGTTCCAGGTTGCGCCGCCAGCCGTTGAGCCCGCTGGCGCAGAAACGGCAACCGTAGGCGCAGCCCACCTGGGTGGACACGCACAAGGTGCGGCGGTCGCTGGCCTCGCCATAAAGCGCGGGATTGGCCGGGATCAGCACGCTTTCAATCAGGGCGCGATCGGGGAGTTCCCAAAGGAATTTCCGGGTGGCATCCGTCGCGCCCTGGCAGCGGACCAATTTCAGGGAAACCAACGAAAAACCGGCGGCCAGTTCCGCCCGCAAGGCGGCGGGCAGATTGGACATTTCGTGCCAGGCGGAGGCCTGCCGGCGGTAAATCCACTCCAGCAATTGGCCGGCTCGGTAAGCCGGCTGGCCGCGCTCGCGAAACCATTGCGCGATTTCCTCCCGGGTCAGGGAAGTGATGGCGGTGGGCATGGGCAACAGGCTCCGGGCCGCCGGCGGGCGCGGCCTTAGCGGGTCAAATAGTATTTCTCGGTGTATTCGCGCACCATGCGGTCGGTGGTGAATTGGGGCACCAGGGTGACCATGGCCCGCCGGATCATCTGAATCCATTGGCGCGGCAGTCCTGCGGCGTCGCGATTGTAGAAACACGGGATGACCTGGGTGGTCAGCACGCGGTAAAGGTTCTCGGCGTCCACCCGGTCTTGTTCCTCGACATTGTCGGGGTGCGCGTCGGGCCCGATGGCGAAGCCGTTCGTGCCATCGTAGCCCTCGCGCCACCAGCCATCCATGATGCTCAGGTTGAGGCAGCCGTTGCAGCCGGCTTTTTGGCCGCTGGTGCCGGAGGCCTCGAGCGGGCGGCGCGGGTTGTTGAGCCAGACGTCGCAACCGCTGATCATCTGCCGGGCGACATGCACGTCGTAATTTTCGATGAACACCAGGTGCCCCTTGAGCTCGCTGTATTTGCTCAGGTGGATGATGTGCTGGATGAAATGTTTCCCCTCATCGTCCCGCGGATGGGCTTTGCCGGCGAAAATAAATTGGACCGGCTGCAGCTTGTTATGGACCAGTTTTACGATGTTTTCAAATTGCTGGAAAATCAAAGGGGCCCGCTTGTAGGTGGCAAAACGCCGGGCAAAACCAATCGTCAGGGCGTCCGGGTTCAGCAAGGCGTCGAACTCGATAAAATCCCGCTGCGAGATGCGCTGCCCCTGGATGAGCAGGCGGCGACGGCAAAATTCGATCAACTCCCGCCGCAGCCGGTATCGCAGCGCCCACAACTCCGCATCCGAGATGAAGTTCGGATCGGCCAGGCGCGCCCAAAACTCGGGGGAATTGATCTCCGCGTCCCAGGCGGCGGCCGGCCGGTGGGACCAGAAGCTGGTGTTTTCGCCCTCGGCCGGAGCGGCGGCGGCCTGCGCCGCCGCAAATTTGCGGCGCCAAAAGCGCCGCACGGTCCCTTTCATCCAGCCCAACAAATGAATCCCGTTGGTGATATGTCCGATGGGCACCTCCTCCACCGCTTTGCCGGGGAACAGGCTCTGCCACATCTGGCGGCTGATTTGCCCGTGCAGTTCGCTGACGCCATTGGCGGCGCGGCTGCCTTTGAGGGCCAGCACCGTCATGCAGAAAGGCTCGGCGGCGTCGTCCGGGTTGACCCGCCCCAGCGCCATCAAACCGGGCAGGTCCAAGCGCAGGCTGGCCAGGAAATCGTGCGCCGCGTATTCCATCAGTTCCGGCGAAAAGCGGTCGTGCCCCGCTTCGACCGGGGTATGCGTGGTGAAAATGCACTCCTGGCGCGTCGCCGCCAGCGCCTCCGCAAAAGGCTGGCCGCCCGCCATCTTTTCCCGCATCAATTCGAGCACCAGAAACGCGGCATGCCCCTCATTCATGTGGAACACCCCCGGCTGCACCCCCAGCGCCCGCAGCAGGCGCACGCCGCCCACGCCCAGCAGGATTTCCTGCATGATGCGGGTGGTCCGGTCGCCGCCATACACTCGCAGTGTCAGGTCCCGATAGTGCAGATCGTTCTCCGGCAAATTGGTGTCCAGCAGGTAAACCGTCGCGCGCCCGACATTCACGCGCCAGGCGCGAAAATAAACCTCGCTGACCGCCAGCCGCACCGAGCAAATCAGCGGCTCGCCTTTGGCGTCCAGCACCGGTTCCATCGGCAGATTGCGGGGATTCAAATGCGTATAATACTCGGTCTGCCAATTGTCCTGGTTGATGGACTGCATGAAATAGCCCTCGCGGTAAAAGAGGCTGATCCCCACAAAGCCCAGGCCCAAGTCGCTCGCGGACTTCGTGTGATCACCGGCCAGAACGCCCAACCCGCCGGCGGCGATGGGGAGGGTTTCATGGAAGCCAAATTCCGCGCTGAAATAGGCGACCGGGTTTTCGGCCAACTCCGGCGCCTGCCGGGCCGCCCAGGTGTCTTTCTCGTTTAGGTAGGCGTCGAATTTTTTCAGCACCTCCCGGACCCGCCGCGCAAAATCAGGCTCCTGCAGCCGAACTTTCAGCTCGTAGTCGGATACCTCGTGCAGCACGGCCACCGCGTTGTGGTAAAGGTTCTGCCAGCCGCGCGGGGAAAGCTCGGAAAAAATTTCCTGCGCCTCCTGGCTCCAAGTCCACCAAAGATTGCGCGCCAGCCGGTTGAGACCGACCGTCAGCTCCTTTAGTTCCCCCGCCGTTAGTGGTTGTTTGTTCATAAATCAGCGCCCGATTAGGCCCGTTGAAACTAGCGGGCGGCACTCCGGGCCGCAAACAAATTCCGCGCCGCGACCCCGGCTTGACAGGCGGACGGGCTTGCGGTTTGCTGCCCGAAGTCATGGCGGATGCGCGCGCTTTAACAGCCCGGTTTTCGCGGGGCCGCCCGCGATGGGTGGGACGTTTGGCCGGTGGCGGCTTCACCCTGTCGCTGGTGTTCGCCGGTTTGTGGGCCGGCCCCCGGCCCCCGGCGCCTCCGTCCGCCGCCGCGCCCGCCGTCACCAACACCCATTTCCAGCAAGTTGCGCCCGGCCTTTTTCAGTTGGGCGAGGTCCGCCTGAACAGCACGAACAAGTCGGTCAGTTTTCCGGCCGTGGTCAACCAGCTCCAGGAACCGGTCGAGTATCTAGTGGTCGCCACCGACGGCAAATTGCATGAAAGCGTCCTGAAAACGTCCGCCGAGCCTTACCACATCCATCTCGGGATGCTGCTGCTCAATGCCAAAGGGGCGCGCGTGCCCAACGACGTTATCTGGAACTACGACCGGCCCATCACGGGCGACCCGGTCGTTATTACCGTCCAATGGCGGGAGAACGGCCAGTCGCGCGAGGCCCGCGCCGAGGACCTGGTTTATGATATCGCCGCGCGAAAAGCCATGACCCGGGGGGAATGGATTTACAGCGGCTCGCGCCTTTTTGACGGCGTCTTCCTCGCCCAGCGCGACCGCTCCATCATTTCCATCATCGCCGACATTGACGCCCTGGTGAACAACCCGCGCCCCCGCCGCGACCAGGACGATAACTGGCTGGTGAACACCAACGTTTGCCCGGCCCTGGCCACCCCCGTCGAGGTCACCATCCAATTAGTCACCCGCCCAAAGGAAGTTGCCCCCCGCCCGCGCCCTTAAACCGATGCGTGGTTTGCGCCCTTGGGGGGAGTCGCGGCACGATTGGCCGGCAAACCGAAAACCAGAAAACTCCATGCGCCACCGTTTGATTTTCCCCCTGCTGATTGTTCTGCTCGCCAGGCTCCACGCCGCCTCCCCGTTGGAGGCTTATCATGTCGTTTGGGATTCGCCCAGCCTCAATCATCACGGCTCGATGCCGCTGGGCAATGGCGATCTGGCCATCAACGCGTGGGTGACCCGGGAAGGCGGCTTGCAGCTTTACCTCGCCAAGACGGACGCTTGGGATGAGTACGGGCGCTTGGTCAAAATCGGCAAAGTCCGGGTCCAGCTCGATCCCAATCCCTTTGCCGGCAGCCTGCCGTTCCGCCAGGAACTGCAACTGGGCAAGGGAACCATCGAGGTGTCCGCGGGGCCCGCCGAGGTCCCGGTTAGGTTGCGGCTCTGGGTTGACGCGCATCATCCGTGCGTGCACGTCGAGATCGAAAGTGCCCAGCCAATCGAGGCCGCCGCTTCGTTTGAATTGTGGCGCACCAACCGGCACGAACTCGCCGAATTGCAGGTCAGCGATGTGCTGCTGAACCGGAAGCTGGCCGATAAAAAACAGGCGCCGACGGTGATCGAGCCCGACCTGGTCCTAACCAACCTCGCCGGGCGGATTGGCTGGCTGCATCACAACCAAAAATCCGTTGGCCCGCAATTACTCGCCGAAGTGCAAGGCCTGACCGGCTTCCCACAAACCGACCCGCTGTTGCATCGCGCCTTTGGCGCGCTGATCTTCGGCGCGCAAGCGGTCCGCGCGGACGACACCCGGCTGCGCTTCCCCAAAAGCCGTTCGCATCGCGTCAGCATTCTGGCGCTCACCCGGCACCCTTGCACACCGGAGACCTGGCTGGCCGACGCCGACAAACTGGTCCGCGACGTTGAAAGCCAACCCTTTGAAACCCGTCGCGCCGCCCACGAATCTTGGTGGGCCGATTTCTGGAATCGCAGTTGGATTCGCGCCTCGCTCCGCCCCGGCGCTGCCCCCGCCGACGGCTCGCTGGTCCCCACCAACCGCCATCCCTTGCGGGTCGGGATGGATCAAAGCGGCGGCAACGTGCTGCGCGGTGAGTTGGGCCGGGTCAGCGTCTTTAACCGCGCGCTGACCGCCGAGGAGCTGCAAAAACTCGCCCAAACCGAGCCCAACCAGCCGCAGGCCCTTAAAGAGGGCTTGTTATTTGCGGACCACGGGTCCCAACCGCGGCTTATCACCAATTCCGCCGCCTGGAATTTTTCGACCGGCCTGACGATCGAGGCCTGGGTAAAGCCCGCCGCGCTTGCCGGCGGCGGCGCGCGATTGCTGGACAAGATCACGCCCGGCGGCGGCGACGGTTTTCTGCTCGACACCCACCCGGGCAACAGTCTGCGATTCATCTGCGGCCAATCCACCCTGGCTCAGAAAGATGCCCTGCCGGCCGGGCGCTGGAGTCATGTGGCGGCAGTGGCCGATCCCGCCGCCGGCGGCTGCCGGCTGTATTTGGGCGGAAAGCAGGTGAGCGGCAACACAGGCGCCGCGGTTCGCGACGAAGCGGCGCATGTCAGCCAGATGTATCACCTCCAGCGTTTCATCACCGCGTGTGCCGGACGGGGCGCTTTTCCCATCAAATTCAACGGCTCGCTCTTTACCGTCCCGCCCGGGCCGACGGAGAAGGACCCGGATTACCGCCGTTGGGGGCCTGGTTATTGGTGGCAAAACACCCGTCTGCCTTACCTCAGCCTGTGCGCCGCCGGCGATTTCGACTTGCAACGACCGCTCTTCAAAATGTATGCGGAAGACCTTTTGCCGCTCGCCAAATATCGCACCAAACATTACCTGGGCCATGACGGCGCGTTTTACCCGGAATGCATTTATTTCTGGGGCCCGATGTTTAGCGAAACCTACGGCTGGACGCCCTTCGAACAGCGCCGGGACAAACTCCAGGAAAGCGGCTGGCACAAATGGGAATGGGTCGGCGGACTCGAGCTTTCCTGGATGATGCTGGACTACTACGACCATGCCTTGGACCGCGAATTCCTTCACCGCGTCGCGCTGCCTTTCACGCGCGAAATCCTGACCTTCTTCGACCAGCATTACCCGACCAATGCCCGGGGCCAGTTGGTCATGCATCCGTCGCAGGCGCTCGAAACCTGGTGGCGTTGCACCAATGCGATGCCGGAACTGGCCGGCTGCCGCGCCGTGGTGGAGCGCCTGCTGGCCTTGCCGGACGATCTGGCCGCTCCCGCGCAAAAGTCAGAATGGCGGCGCTTCGCCGCCAAACTGCCGCCCATCCCGCTGCGCGAGGTTGACGGCAAAAAAGCGCTGGCGCCCGCCGAGTTCTTCGACCAAAAGCGCAACATTGAAAATCCGGAACTCTACGCGGTCTTCCCGTTCCGGCTCTTCGCCTTCAACCGGCCGAATGTCGAGTGGGCTTTGGCGGCGCTGCGTCACCGTTGGGACCGGGGCAACCACGGCTGGCGGCAGGACGACATTTTCCTGGCCTATCTCGGTCTGGCGGCGGAGGCGCGCCAATATGTCGTGGGCCGCGCCCGCAGCCATGACCGCCAGGAGCGCTTCCCGGCCTTTTGGGGACCAAATTACGATTGGACTCCCGACCAGGACCATGGCGGGGTGTTGATGAAAGCCCTGCAAGCAATGCTCCTGCAAACGGACGGCGATAAAATTTATCTGTTCCCCGCCTGGCCCGCCGAATGGGAGGTGGATTTCAAACTGCACGCCCCCCGGCAAACCGTCCTTCAAGGCCGGTATCGCGATGGCCGGCTGCAATCGCTGCAGGTGACCCCCGCAAGCCGCCGGGCGGATGTGGAACTGCGGGGGCGGACGGGCGCGCCCTGACTTTCAAGCCTTGCGCAAGCCCAGCTTGTTCAGGCCGGACGCGGCTTGCTTGCCGGTTCAACAGGCGCGACGGTGGTTGTTCGGCCCCGCGGGCCAGCACCCGGTCGCTGAGGGAATGCGACTTTTCTAGCGGCGCCAGGAACTGTTGTTGTCGGGGCCGCGCAGCCAATCAAAGCCGCCGCTCAGCATCATGGGACCCATGCGGCTGTTCTCCAGGCTGTCGCGCTGATCAAGCTTAAGCGTTGGGGCGACTGTGGCCAGCACCTTGGCCCGGAGCATCAGCATCTCCGTCTGGATTTTGGCCACCGCTTCCGCTTTGGCCTTGACCTCGGCTTCCTCGAATTTTTCGGCCAGCACGGCGGCCATTAGTTCCTTCTGGGCGTCGCGCAGTTTGGCTTCGAGATTTTGCAACGCCTGGTTTTGGTTGGCATTGGCTTCCCGCAGGACATGGCGTTGCTGGTCGTCGAGCATGAAGCCACCGCCACGGTCATTGCTGGTGGCGCCGCCCCGGTCATTACCCGGCGGGCCGCCGCGGTCCCGGTTAAAAAAACCGCCCCGATCACCGCTGTTGGGTGGGCCGCCGCGGTTGCCGCCGCGGTCACTGCCCGGTTGCGGGTCGGCGGCGCTTAGCGCGAAGCTTCCCGCCAACCCGGCGGCTAAGGCCAAACCCAGCCACGTCCCCGGAAACCTGCCTGTTTTCATAAAGTTAGTTTGATGGTTTTCCGCAATTTCACCGACTTTGGCGGGCCGGACCGTCCTGCGCCGATTACGCCCGCGCCCGCCAAATTGACTCAGACGTTTAGGCGAAGTAAAAGGTTACCGCCGCCGTAACTTTTTGCTATGGACTTTCGTCTGAGAAGGCAAGAGCTTGAAGGAACTATGGCAACGCAAGCGCAAAAGCAAACCGGGGGCAATAAAAAAACGGGCTGGAACCGCCAAACGCTGGTGGCGGTTGGCTTGGGCGTCCTGTTGCTGGGGGGAGGATACTGGCTTTGGCAGGACATCACCAACCCGCCCCGCCCTTGGCTGGTGCGCTGGCGGATCAATAACTACTTGAAAAAACAGAGCGGTGTATCGAACTTCAAGACGGATTTTGGTTTTCCCAGCCGGTCGGAAATGGCGGACCCCGGGCCGCCCCCGTCCACCAACCAGACGGGCCAGGTATTTAAGGGGCCGCGCACCGGCAAGGATTTTGATTACCTGAAGAGGGAATATATCCGCCAGAAAACGGCGTTGCTGGTATTGGAACGCGAAATCGCGCAAAGCGAGGCCACCCTGAAATTCCGCCAGCCGGAACTGGAGGCCATGACTCGCCAGTTGGCGGATGACCCGGGAAGCATCACGAATCTGTCGGCCTTCCAGACCAACCTGTTCCGGCTCTCCAACGCGGTGGCCGCCGCCGAGAAAAAGCTGTCGCAAAAAGCGGCGCTGCCGGCGATGGAAAAGGAAATGGAGCCGATCATCAGCGACCTGTGGGCGTTCCAGCGGCACTGGGGCGAAGAGCAAAAGAAAATTGACGAACAAGTCACCAGCAAAGTCGCCAAGGCCCGGGCCGCCTTTGCGGAAGAGATGCGCAAGAAAATGAGCGAGGCCTCGACCTATAGCGCGATGTATCGGCTGGTCGGCCAGCAATTGTGGGTGGCCGGGGAATTGCTGGCGGCGGCTAATCCCACCATTCGGCGCGCCGGCCTGACCATCGCCTTCCAGGCGGCGCAATACGCCAGCAATGAGGCGCAAAACTATTGGCTCGCCGCCCGGATTTGCGAGGGCTACATCTGGCCCAACCTGGACGTGGCCAATGACGCCAACCGGCGCTCCGCTTACAGTTTGGACACCGTGCTGGGCCAATGCAGCAATTATTTCCGCCAGGCCGAGGAATACGACAACAACGTGCGGAACTGGGAGTGGCTGCTCAAGCGAGCGGACTCCCCGCAGCGGCTGGACTGGGCGCATTCCCAAGTGGCTTTTGCCCAGGAACAAGCCGGCGACTTCGCGGGCGCCGTGAAAAACCTCAAATCCATTCGCGCCACCAACGATTACGGCTGGGCCATGCGCCGCCTGCCGCGCCTCGAACAACAGGCGCAGTTCCGCAAGTAACGCGCAAAAAGCATTGCGCCCAAGCCGGAACTTCCGCAAATTAGCGGCGCTGCCGGAGAGATGGCTGAGTGGTTTAAAGCACACGCCTGGAGAGCGTGAGTGGGCTAATACCCCACCGTGAGTTCGAATCTCACTCTCTCCGCCAGTTTTCCCCCCAGGCGCTTTTGGCCATTGATAAGCAGCGGCTTGGGGCCATCGTTTCCCCTCGTCACCCGAAGCGGCGCGGTTTAGGCGGCGGATTACTGCGCCTTGGGCGGTGCAATAATTTGCCCCTTTAACTGGGCCATCTGCTCCTCCCGGTCGTAGGTGCCGTAGAACGGGACGTTGGCGTCCATCCACAAATACAGCCGGCGGCGGGCCTCGTCCGTCAGGCCAAGGCCGCGATGGTTGGCGTCAGCGAGGATGCGCGTCAGCGGGCTTTCATCCGCGCCGAGGCGCCCGGGATGGGTGGCAATCTGGGTGATGCTGGCCTTGCCCCATTCATACCAGCGCACAAATTTTTTCAGGTTGCGATACGAGGCCGTGAAGGGGCCGGACGGCTCGCCGGTCAGCGCCAGCGGGCTTTTGCCGGGGCCGGCGGCGCCGTCGTGGCAGCGGACGCATTCGCGATCCAAGACCGGTTGCACCAGCCGGACGTAACTGAACGGCAGGCTGCCTGCGGGGCCGGGCTGGAGGGGGCTCGGCGACCGGCGCGTGGACAGCAAAGGTTGCGACGGCGCGGCGGCGCCCGTCGGCTCATGGCAGCCGACGCAGGCGCGGCGTTCGCCCGGTTGCAAATAAACGGCGCTGCGCATCCCTTGGACCGCCCGCCCTTGGCCGTCCACCGCCTGGAAATAGAGCGGCTTGCGGGCTGGAACCTTGAAATAAGCGGAGCCGTCGCTTTCCACCGGCACGGTGCCGAGCAGCATCCGGGCGTTCTCCGCGTTGGCGTGGCCCAGGCGGGGATCGTTCGCGGTGTGTGAGCCCGTCTTCGGCAAAAGTTGGAACACGCGCAGTTCAGTGATGGTCCGGTCGTCGGGCAAGGGCATGAGGCTGCGGCGCACATCCGCCAGGATGAACTCGCCTTCCGCGTCGCCCGCCAGGTCTGAATTTTCCGCCAAGTGCGGTTTGCGCGGCGGCGGTGACAGCAGCAGGGGGTACATGCTGGAAATTTCCGGGTCGCGGTAAAGCAGTTCGAGGTTGCCGTGGCGGTCGAAGTAATAGAGGCCGGTGCGGGTGTCGCGTTTTTCGCCGCTGCTCATGCCGGGCAGCGGATCGAAGCTGAACGAGACCAGCATGGCCTCCTCGGAGAGCGGCTGGGGGCTGTGGAAATAACTTTTCGGCCAGCCTTCAGCCTCGGCATAACAGAGTTCCGGCGTCAGATTTTCCAGGCTGTCAAACGAATCCTCCCCGCTGGCGGCGTCGAGCCGCGCGCGGGCCGGATCAAACATCACCAGGGAGCCGCCGACATCGGCGTGGTGGGCGCCCGCCACAAAGAGAATTTTGCGCGAGCCGGGGATGGCCTTGGGCTGGTAGCAGGCGTTGATGCGCATGGTGTAGTTGCCGAACAGGCTGGTCGCGCCGCTGCCATCGGGGTTGCACGCCCACAGGCCGTGGAAATTGGCGGCGGACCGGTCCACGTAATCCCAGCGGATGTAAACGATCCGACCGTCGTTGAGCACGGAGGGATGCCACTCGGCTGTTTCGTGGCAGGAGAGCAGGCGCAGGTTGCCGCCGTTGGCGTCCATGCGGTGGAGCGTATAGGAGGCGGTTGGCTCCCAGGCGTTGTTGCAGCGGGCGAAACCGTTGCGACGGGTGGACATGAAGGCCAGGCCGCCATCGGGCAGCGGACACGGATCAAAATCGTCCTCGCGGCCGCGGGTTAATGCCCGCAGCGCGCCGTTTTCCAGGTTCAGCTCATACAGGTTGAAGCCGCGTCGCTCCGGCGAAAGAAACGCGGGCTTGGCCGGCGCGCGTTCGGCGTAGGCGAAGTAGGCCTTGCGGGCGTCCAACCCCAGCGCCAGGGTGGTGTAGTTCCCCTTGGGCAGGCGGCCGTGGATCAGATCGGTAATGGCAAAGGATTGTCCCGGTTTGTTCAGGCGGTAAACGCCGCCGCCGGCGATGTCCCCGTAATCGCAAAAGTAGGCCATGTATTCGTGCAGCATCTGGCAGATGAACCGATGGCGTTTCATAAACAGGATGGGACGGTCACGCAGGAGAGGCTGGGCGAGGATTTGCTCGCGGATATGCCACCGAATCCGCGCGTAGAATGCGAGGCGGGCCGTTTCGTCCAAGGACGCAAGTTCGGCGGCCGTTTTTTCAAATTCCCGGACCGCCGTGGTCTTGCCCAGGGCCTGGGCGCGCTTCAGCGCCGCCTCGATAGCCGCCGGGCTGTCGGGGTTTCGGCCCAGTCGCTTTTCCTGTCGGGCCCAGTCCGCTTCAATGGCCTGCCGATAATCAGGCGGCAGTTCCGCCGCGCGAGCGGGAACAGGCGCCAGAAAAAACAGGATCAAGCTGGTCAACAGCCAGAGCCGCCGCCAACCAGAGCGCTTGCGCCAAAAAAGAACCGCAGGCCCCACGCGGCGGATGATAGGCGCCGGTTCGTGCCCGGCAAGCCCCAATACCGTGATGGCCAAGGCATAGTAACGCGCAGCTCCCTGCGCACACGAGGCCTGGCCCGCGGCGGCCAACGGCAGATCACCCGCTCGTCCGGGAGCGGCGCAAATTCCGCGCCGGATGGTTGGCCCCCGTTAGGTTCCTTTTGGATTCCTGGAGCGGCGGGGCGAGTTTGAAATCCACCTGTTTTTTGAAGCGGTCCACCTTGCAGATCTGAACCGTCACCCTGTCCCCCAACCGGATGATTCGGCGGGTGCGGCGTCCAGTCAACAGGCTGCGGACAGCGTCGAAGACGAAAAAGTCGTCGGTCACGGAGGAAAGATGCACCAGCCCGCTTAAACCCAGGTCGGGCACCGAGACAAAGAAGCCGAAATTGCGCACTTCGGTCACCAGTCCGGCATAGGCGCGAGGCTTGCCCGATTGCAATTGGGACGCCAGAAAAGCGTAGAGTTTGGCTTCCTTGCTGTCGCGCTCGGCGTCGCTGGAGTTGCGCTCGGTTTCGGAGAGGTGCTGGGCCAAGGCCGGGAGATTGCCCGACGGCGCGGTGTCGAACAGCGCGCGATGGACCACCAAGTCGGCATAGCGGCGGATCGGCGAGGTGAAATGGGTGTAGTGGGTTTTGCACAAACCGTAGTGGCCCAACGGCTCGACGGCGTAGCGCGCGCGCATCAGCGAGCGCAGGAAGCCGATTTTCAGCGCCTCGCCGTGCGGCAGGCTGTTGAGCCGGCGCAGCAGCCGCTGCAGTTCGGGCCGGTGACTCAGGTTGCCGCAAGGCACCTGGTGGGTTTGCAAATCCTCGCGGTATTCCTGCAAACGGCGGTCCGCGGGCGGTTCGTGGACCCGGTGCAGGGCGGGCCGGCCGAGGCTCAGCAAACGGACGGCCGCCGCCTCGTTAGCCAGCAGCATGAATTCCTCGATCAGTTGGTGGGAAACGTCATTCTCCAGCCGCTCGATGCGCAGCACGCGGCCGCGCTCGTCCAGCCGGATTTTATTTTCCGGGAAATCCAGGTCGAGGGCGCCGGCCTTGAAGCGGGCCTGACGAAGCCGCTGGGCGAGTTGATGCGCCTGGCCCAGCATCCGGTGCAGGGGATCGGCGGCTGGCCGCGACAACAAGGCCAGGACCTCCTGGTAGGTAAACCGCCGGCGCGAGCGGATGATCGCCGGATAGAATTTCGTTTGCCGCACCGCCCCCTCGCGTGTCAGCAGGAACTCGACGCACTTGGTCAGGCGGTCCTCGCCGGGTTTGAGCGAACACAACTCGTTGCTAAGGGCCTCCGGCAGCATGGGGATCACCCGGTCCACCAGGTAGGTCGAGTTGCCGCGCTGCCGCGCCTCCTGGTCCAGGGCGCTGCCGGGGCGCACGTAATGCGAGACATCGGCAATATGCACCCACAGCCGAAGCCGGTCGCCGTCGGCGGGTTGCAGGCAGATGGCGTCGTCAAAGTCCTTGGCGTCATCCGGATCAATGGTGATTACGGGGTGTTGGCGGCAGTCCACCCGGCCAGGTCCGGCCGCGCGATCGCTGACGCCCTGGCGCGCGATGGCTTCCGCCTCCCGCAACACATTTTTCGGAAAACGGGTCGGGAGGCGATATTGGCGGAGAATGGAGAGCATGTCCACCCCCTCGGCCTCCGGCGGGCCCAGCACCTCGACGATTTCCCCCTCGGGATTGTTATGGCGCGAAACCCAGTCGCGCAAGGCCACCACCACCTTGTCCCCGACGCTGGGCCTTCGGCCAACATCGCGGGGCGGCGGCACATAGATGTCGTGCGGGAGGCGCGGGTCGTCGGGAATTACGTAAAGAAACTGGCGGCTTTGTTGGAGGGTGCCGACAATTTCCGACCGTTTCCGCTCCAAAATGCGGACCACTGAGCCGGTGGCCGCCAACGCCTCCGGACGACGCAAGCCCGCCGGCCGCGTGTCCCGCCGCACCAGCACCCGGTCGCCATGCAGCGCGGTGCCGGTGGCGCTCTCCGGAATCACCAATTCCGCCAACCCAACGTCGTCCGGTTGCAGAAAACCCTTCCCTTGGCGATTAATCAGGATCACGCCCGGGATCAAATCGGCTTCCTGGGCTTTGATATAGCGGCCGTGTTTGGTCCGAACAATCCGTCCGGACTTTTCCAAAATCTCCAGCGTCCGCCGCAATTCGTGCTGCCGCCCGGCATTCAGCCCCAACTGGCGCAGCACTTCGTGCAGGTTTGACGGGGAATAATCCTTGCGACCTAGTAATTTCAGGATGAGGTCTTCCATTCGCGGGAAAGAATACCTGATCTTGCGGCAAAGGGAAGCGGAAACATGATAGGGCGGCAAGCGGAGCGCATCCGCAAGTTACTCATGAGTGCCTGGCCGAAAACAGGTGATTATTTGCGATGCCGCGAGGGCAAGTGATCCAGTTTTAGACCGGCGGCCCAAAATTTCGTTCAATTGGCATCGATCTGCCTTTTTTAAGCGTTTTCAA
>Ga0101944_10003016_pt1 | contig 24903 bp, 22 predicted proteins | sample DewCreD2012metaG_FD_75245 | JGI IMG/M metagenome (GOLD analysis project Ga0101944, IMG submission 75245) | Hot spring sediment bacterial and archeal communities from British Columbia, Canada, to study Microbial Dark Matter (Phase II) - Dewar... ... | reverse complement strand
AGATAGGTATTCAGGATGTTGCACTCCCCTTTGTTCAGCGGCTCGATGGCCAAGAGAATGCCGTACTCTTGAGCAAACCCCGCACACAGACGCAGGAATTCGACTAACTGTTCCCAGGCCTTTTCGCGTGGGAAGCCCTCCGGCACAGCGCGCGCTCCGCCACTCCCAAAGACGATGCATTCCACGCCCAGGGCGCCGGCACGCCGAATAGCGCTCTTGACATAACGCTCTACCAACGCATGGTCTACTGCCTCGCCGACGAGTTTGATCTCGCGCGGGATGAACACATTCAGGGCACGGATGGGCACGGGGAGTTCCTGGAGCATTTTCAGGCGAGGGGCAAAGGCTTCGTCCCCCTCTAAAGGCGCGAGGGAAGCCACGGTAAGTTCGACATAATCATATACGCCGGCCACAAGGGGCACGCGTTCCGGCATGCGTAGCATCGCAGGCACCTGGACACAAGCTGTGCAAAAAAGGCCCACTTCTTCTCCGGGTCCATCTGCTCGATGCTCTCCACATCACTGAACGCATTCACCCCTTCCTGCTCCGGCACAGGCTCCGCTATCAGCTCATCGTAGATCACGGGGTTGCGGTGAGTGCACACCGCACAGTTCCGCTGGAGAAAATCCTTCTTCCTGAAAGTCTCGCTGAACCCTACTCCCCGGACGGTGAACTCGTCGCCCGTCTCCTCTACCTCCAGGATCTCCCTGGGTGCCACGGTCCGCGTCACCGCCCGGTGATCGATCATGCCCGTGCAGGGAATCCCGAGGATGTAGAGCTGCTCCCGCTTGATCTGGTTTTCCAGGATGTGCGTCACGATATTCCGGGAATTGCAGCCCGTGGCCACAATCCCGATCCTTTCCGTCCTCTTGGTCAGGGTGTTGCAGAGATTGAGCCCACAGTGGCTGTCCCAGTGAAGAAGGTCTGCCTGGTCCGCTTGACGGATGAGGACGGGCTGGTTCATCATGGCCACAGATCCTTTGCGGTACCCGATGAACACGTCCACCTTCCCCTCTGCAAGAAGCTTTCGGGCTCTTTCCCTGATCTTCTCCGCGTATTCTCGCATCACGCCACCTCAGCCCTTCTCTTAATCAGGTGCTTTGCCGGGCCGAGCGCAGCCACCTCCTTGGACACAGCCTGCGCGACCTCCACAAATTTCGTGGCCTCCGCAGAGGAGATCCAGGAAAAATGAAGTCTCCCCGGCTCCATCCCGATGTGCTCCAGAAGCCCTTTCAGGAGAGCGAACTTTCTCCGCGCGTAGTAATTACCTTCCAGGTAATGGCAGTCTCCGGGGTGTCACCCGGACACCCACACCCCGTCCGCTCCGTGCCGGAGCGCGGCCAGAATGAACTTGGGGCTCACCCGGGCTGAGCAGGGCACGCGAATGACCCTGAAATGGGACGGGTACTGGAAACGGCTCACCCCTGCCAGGTCCGCGGCCCCGTAGCTGCACCAGTTGCATAAGAATGCCGTAATCTTGGGTTCCCAGTCAGTCATAAATCGCTCCTCGGATACAACAGTGACAAGTAACGAGTGACAAGTGACAAGCAAGACAGAGAAAGAATAAATTCTCGTCACTCGTCACTTGTTACTCGTCACTCTCTTCTCACATCTCATTAATCATGGCCATGATCTGGCCTTCTTCAAATCCTCTCAAGTTCAGGGCGCCGGAGCGGCAGGAGGCGACACAAAGCCCGCATCCCTTGCAAAGCACCGGATTCACCTCGGCTTTCCCTGCGAAGGGCCCCTTCTCCACAAAGGACGGCGCCGAGTAAGGACAAACCTCCACGCACACGCCGCAGCTGCTGCACAAGGCGGGGTTGACATAAGCGACCATGCCGCTGACCTTCACCCTTTTCCTCGCCAGCAGAGTCACGGCCCTGGAAGCGGCAGCCTGGGCCTGGGCCACCGATTCGTCGATAGGCTTTGGGTAGTGGGCCATTCCGCAGAGAAAAACGCCGTCCGTGGCGAACTCCGAAGGCCCTAACTTCGCATGCGCTTCCACATAGAAACCGTCCTCGTTCATGGGGACCTTGAAAAGCTGGGCCAGTTTCTCATCCTTGTAGGGCAGGATAGCTGAGGCGAGGGCCAGAAGGTCTGCTTTCAGAACCAGGGTTTCCCCCAGGTTCTGGTCCACCACCTCGATCCTGAGCCCCTCGCCTTCTGCCGACACCTCGGGCTTCCGGTCCTTGGAGAACTGAACAAACATCACCCCTTGCATTCGGGCCTTGCGGTAAAGGGACTCCCTCTCTCCATAGGTCCGGATGTCCCTGTAGAGGATGTAAACATTCATGTCAGGGTTCATCTCTTTGAGCTGGAGCGCGCTTTCGATGGAATGGGTGCAGCACACCCTGGAACAGTAGGGCCGGTAGGGTTCCCGGGATCCGACACACTGGATAAACACCGCAGTCCGAATCTCCTGGAGCGATGGATCGTGATTCTGAAACCTCCGGTCCAGTTCCAGGTGGGTCAGGACTCTGGGATCTTTCCCGTAAAGGTACTCGTCCGGTTTGAATTCCTTCGCTCCTGTGGCGAGCACGGCAATGCCGTGCTCAACGACTTGAGACTCGCCTTTCCGGCTCAGAGTCGTCTTGAAGTTTCCGACAAAACCCTCCACCTCTTTTAGCTCGCTGTTCAGATGCACATCGATGTTGGCGTCGGCCTCGACGGACCGGACGAGCTCTGCAAGATTTTTCTGGATGTCGTCGCCCTTCCAGGTTCGGTAAAGACTCAGGGCTTGGCCGCCCAGCGAAGAGGTCCTCTCCACAAGACTCACCTTGTATCCCTGCCGGGACAGGGTCCTGGCACAGACCATGCCGGAAATGCCCCCTCCCACCACCAGGGCCCTCTGGTTGATGTCCACATCGGCTTCTTGGAGCGGCGTCATCAGGGCTGCCTTGGCCACGGCCATCCGAACCAGGTCCATGGCCTTTTCCGTGGCCTTCTTGGGCTCCTCCTTGTGGACCCACGAATCCTGGTTCCGGATATTGGTCATTTCAAAAAGATACTTGTTGAGCCCCGCATTGACGAGCGTCTCCTGAAACAGGGGCTCGTGCGTCTTCGGTGTGCACGCGGCCACCACAATGCGGTTCAGGTTTTTTTCCTGGATCACCTTGGCGATGATGTCCTGGGTATCGGTGGAACAGGTGAAGAGGTTGTCGGTCGCATACTCGACATAGGGGAGCGATGCCGCGTAATCCCTTACGGCCGGAACATCCACCACGCCGCCGATGTTGATGCCGCAATGACACACAAACACGCCGATGCGCGGTCTCTTGTCGCCGGCACATCGCTCCGGCGGAGTCTCCTTTTGCCTGGTGAGGGTGTTCCTCGCCCGGTTCAGAAGGGCGCCCGCCTCCGCGGCGGCGGAGCTCGCTTCAATGACCGACTGGGGGATATCCTTGGGCCCCTGAAAAGCGCCGCATACAAAAACGCCCGGCCTGGAGGTTTTCACGGGCTCAAACGTTTCGGTCTTGCAGAATCGGCCTTCCGTGAGCTCGATGTTGAGCTTCTCGGCGAGCTCCAGCGCCCCCGGCGCGATCTCAAGACCGACGGAGAGCACCGCCATGTCGAAACGCTCCTCCACCACCTCGCCCTTTTCGTTGACGTAGGGAATGAGGACATCCCCGCTCTCCTGCACCCATTCGATCGTGGGAACTCTGGAGCGGATGAATCGGACGCCGTGGGTTTCCTTTGCGGCATTGTAGTAACGTTCAAAGTCCTTCCCAGCGGTCCTCATGTCCATGTAGAAGATGGCGCACTCCAGGCCCTTGCCGGCATGCTCCTTGGCGATCACCGCCTCCTTGATGGCGTACATGCAGCAGACGGAGGAACAGTAGGGACGGTCGCATCGATGCATGTCCCTGGACCCGACGCACTGGAGCCACGCGATCTTCTTGGGTTCCTTGTGATCGGACATGCGAACGAGATGCCCCTGGGTAGGACCGGACGCCGAGAGAATCCTCTCGAACTCCATGGACGTGACCACATTGGGACACTTGGCGTAGTGGTAGGTCTGGTAACGGGTCGGGTCAAAAGGTTGAAAGCCCGGCGCAAGGATGATGGCTCCCACCTCCAGCTCAAGGATCTCATCCTTTTGAGAATAGTCGATCGCTCCGACGTCGCAGAACTCTGCACAGATCTTGCAACCGCCTGTTTTGAAATGGACGCACGCACTTCTGTCTATGGCCGGTATGTTGGGAATGGCCTGAGCGTAGGGAACGTAAATAGGCTTTCGGCCTTTGAGGCCCATATCGTATTCGGATGGAATCCTCTTGACGGCATGTCGGCTGATCTCTTCCACTTTGATGTGACCAGTCGGACAGACCGATGCACAAGCCCCACACCCCATGCAGAACTCGGTCTGAAGGTGAAAGGGCGTATCCACCTTCATTTCCGTGCCCCGGCCGGTCAGGCTAATGGCCGCGTTCCCCATCCTCTCGCAGATCCTGGTGCAAAGTCCGCAAAGGATACAATCATCGTTCTCTTTCTTGAATCGGGGTTCTTCAATCCCGTATTTCTTTGCCAGTCCCTTGAGAAGGGGGACATCCGGACAGCGCGCCAGAAGCAGTTCCACGAGCAGCTTTCGCCCCTTGTGGACGGCCTCCGAGTCCGTCTTGACCTCCATGCCTTCCCATATCGGGTAGTTGCAGGACGTGACAAAGCGGGACCGTCGTCCGTCAAAAACCTCCACCGTGCACAACCGGCACATTCCTGAAGGCTCCAGGGCCTTGTGGTGACACAGTGTGGGAATCTCGATTCCATATTTTCGTGCGACCTGGAGAATGTATTGTCCCTCTTCGCCTTGGACCGTTTTTCCGTTCATCTTGAAAGTAATCATTGGCCAAATCCTTTTTTCCGCCCTATCTCACGACAATGGCGTCGAACTTGCAGGCATCGTAGCAGATCCCGCACTTGACGCATTTTCCCTGGTCCAGTTGATGAACTTTTTTCTTGTCTCCCGTGATGGCTTCCTGGGGGCATTTCGCGGCGCATACATGACAGCCTGTGCAGGCCTTTTCGTCCACTTCATAATGAAAAAGAGGCTTGCAGACCCCTGCGGGGCATTTTTTATCCCGAATGTGCGCCTCGTACTCATCACGAAAATAGAGGATCGTGGTGAGAACCGGATTGGGAGCAGAGGTGCCGAGGCCGCACAGAGAAAACTTCTGGATCATGCTTCCCAACTCTTCCAGAAGCTCGATGTCCCCTTCCTTTCCCCGGCCCTCGCAAATGTCCGTGAGCACATCGAGCATTTGTTTGATTCCCTCCCGGCAAGGGGTGCACTGGCCACAGGATTCTCCATTGAGAAAATCAAGAAAGTACCGTGCCACATCCACCATGCAGGTGTCCTGGTCCATGACGATCATGCCGCCGGAGCCCATCATGGATCCCACCTTGGTGAGCTCGTCAAAATCCACCCTGAGATCCAGAAAAGCCTCGGGGATGCATCCTCCTGACGGCCCTCCGGTCTGAACGGCCTTGAATTTACGCTTCTTGGGGATACCCCCGCCGATATCATAGATGATGGAGCGAAGAGGGGTCCCCATCGGCACCTCCACCAAACCCGTGTTCACCACCTTGCCGACCAGAGAGAAGATCTTCGTGCCCTTGCTTCCTTCTGTTCCAATGGAAGCGTACCAGTCAGGGCCCTGATTGATGATCACCGGAACATTGGCCCAGGTTTCCACGTTGTTTAAATTGGACGGATTCTGGCGGAATCCTTTCGCCACGGTATGAACATATTTCGCCCTGGGCCGGCCGGGTTTGCCCTCCAGAGAGGCCATGAGAGCCGTGGATTCCCCGCACACGAACGCTCCGCCGCCTCGGCTGATTTTCACGTCGAAATCAAACCCCGATCCCAGGATATTCTTTCCCAAAAGACCCAGCTCTTCGGCGCTCTGAATAGCGATCACGAGGTTCTTGACGGCCAAGGGATACTCGTGACGGACATACACATACCCTTCATGGGACCCGACAGCAAAGGCGCCGATGATCATGCCTTCGAGAACGCTGTGAGGGTTTCCTTCCAGAAGGCTGCGATCCATGTAAGCCCCGGGATCGCCTTCATCCGCATTGCAAATGATATAGCGGTCTCCGTCGTGCCTTCGGCAGGTTTCCCATTTGATTCCAGTGGGGAATCCGCCGCCGCCCCGCCCCCTCAGTCCCGACTTCTTGACCTGACGGATAATCTCTTCAGGGGAGAGATCGAAGAGAGCCTTGCTCAGCGCGCTGTAACCGCCAACGGCGATGTAATCTTCAATGCGGGTGGGTTCGATCATGCCGTTATTTCCGAAGATGACCCTGTGCTGGAGCTTGTAAAAGGGAATGTCCTGCTCGTGGACGATTCTCTTCTTGGTGGAAGGATCCTTGAAGGTCAGGGCTTCGACCACTTCGCCTTTTTTGATGGTTTTTTCAACGATGTCGGCTATTTTTTCTTCCTTCACCTGAGGGTAGAAGATGCCTTCGGGATGGATGACCATGATGGGCCCTTTTTCGCAGAACCCGTGACACCCGGTCAACTTCACCAAGACCTCATTCTTGAGACCTTGTTTTTCCAGTTCATCCATGAGGGCGGCATGCACCTTTGCCGTTCCGTAAGCTCCGCACCCGGATCCGGCACAGAGAGAAATGACTTTTCTTTTCTCCTTCTGGCGCTTGATCTGAAGTTGCTTGCGAAGCTCCTCCAGTGCCTCTTGATTCTTCAATTTCGCCATGTTCCTCTCGAGTCCTCCGTCTCCCCCGGTCTTATCAGGAGGCAGCTTTCTTGTACCCATCGATGATTTGAAGAACACTGGAACGATCAAGACCCCCATGAGTCTCTTTGTTCACCGTCATGACCGGGCCGGAGGCGCAGCATCCGATGCAGCGCACGGCCTCCAGGGTGAAAAGATAGTCGTTTGTCGTCCCTCCTTCTTCGACACCGAGCTTCTCTTCAAGGGCCTCCAGGATTTTTCCTGACCCCCTTACATGGCAGGCCGTTCCCGTGCAAACCTGTATGATGTACTTGCCTCGTGGCTCCAGGCTGATGGTTTTGTAAAAGGTCGCAACTCCATACACCAGGCTTTCTCTAACGCCCAGCCTTTTCGCCAACACCGGAACAACCTCAGGCGGGACGTAGTGGTAAATTTCGCTGATGTCCTGCATGATCATCAGCAAAGCCTCGGGATTGGCGCCGTAGTTGTTGATGATCGCCTCGATCATCTTCCAATCAATCTCAAGAACCTTTGTCATCGCACGTTCCTTTTGCCTTCCTTATAGGAGATGAAATGGACAGGGTTCGGTGCCATGCAACCGGCAAAAGCCCACGTCACTGTGCCGATCCGGCGGATGAAGCCTTGACCTGATTGGTGACCGGGCAGTTCTCAACGCAAACGCCGCATCCGGTGCACAAATCCATGTTGATACTCCGTGCCCGTTTTCTTATTTTCACTTTGAAATTTCCGGGGCTGCCCTCTACGGACTCAAGGTCAGAGTAGGTAATGAGCTCGATATTGCGATGCCGGCCGACCTCGACCAGTTTGGGAGAGATAATTCACATGGCGCAGTCGTTGGTGGGAAAAGTCTTGTCCAATTGGGCCATGGCCCCGCCGATGGCAGGCGTTTGATCGAGAAGGTAAACGTAATATCCGGAATCTGCCAGATCAAGTGCGGACTGCATCCCTGCGATCCCCCCGCCCACAACCAAAACCGACCCTTTCACAGTGCTGGACATAAATCACCTCTTTTCGGCACAAAAGCCTGTCCTCAACATCCTCCTTGCAGTGTAACTATAATGTAGCCACATTTCAACTACAAACTGCAAGGCATGTTATCCTGCTCCCCGATGCCCTCGGCGGGCTGAAAAACCGGTGGGAAAAGGCTCTCTCCCCCACAATCGGCCCAGCCCGCCAGTCTGGAGAGCGATATGCTTTTCGTTCCTCATGATCCTTCCAAGAATATAGAAGACAGAATACAGGAGACAGCATACAGTATATAAGCATAAGAACTCACCACGAAAACTGGAAAACCCTGAAAAGGAACTGGGTTTCTCATACCCCCCTTCTTCCTTCGTGCTTTCATCCCCCGCCCAATGAACGGCGGGCAGGTTTCGTGCATTCGTGATGGATTCGTTTTTCAATTCTTTTTCATCTGTCTTCTGGATGCTGTCTGCTGTCTACCTATTTTGGTTTCACCGTGTACTTTTTCACCATGTGATGAGGGTAGTAAGACTCCTTGGCCTTTCTCAGCCCCTCGACGCCCATATCCTGTTCGCGATTGATATAAGTCATGTGTGACCACGCATTGAGACAGAAGAGTTGGTTGATGGCCGCATAGAGCCCGAGGATGTCCGGATTCGCTTTCTCGATGTGGATGACCGCCGTGTCCGGGTTCAGCGGCTCGCCCAGGGAAAAAGCTTGCACCACAGAATGGATCAGAACGGCTCCACCCTGATAGCCCAATTCCCCAAAATGGGTCAGGGCTTCACGGACGGCAAAGTCCTCGGCAAAGAGATCCGGTTTTAACACGCACTCCCGGATTTGGCACCATGCCTCCTGCATCCCCAGAACGCGTTTCACCAGGTCTGTATCGAGGGGGCGATATTCGAAGGGGTGGTTCTTGAGGAACTGATTCAGATGGTTCTTTTTCCGGTGATACTTGTTGCCCGAGAGATGGATCAGGTCCTTGGCAAGGTAAACATAATCACTGTTGTCCCGGTCGGGCACGACTTCATACGCCTCAGGGTCTAGAGAATGGGTGACAAACTCCTCTCCCACCCTGCAGATCCTAACGTCGCTCGTCTGTGTCGCCAGCTCCGTGCAGAGAATATCAAGCGCCTCTCTTTTGTCGCCCGGACCAAATGGGCAAAGCCCATAGGGCTCGCCCCCCTTGGGATGAAAGACGATCAGGAGGCACCCCTTCCGCTCCATCCATGCGGGTTGATAATGGTGCCGCCAGATAAACAGGTTGGTGAACGTGAGCTCTGAGACTTGGGGCGGATCTTTGGCCAGGAACTCGTCAAACAGGGGTTTGTCTTGAATCTCTATCGGTTTGAAATCACTCATCAGCCTGCTAAAGCTTTTCCGCCATCATTTTCAGATCAAACCCCTCTTTGCGGACGCGAATGTCATAGTAAAAGAGGATCATGGCAATCGCCGTGTATGCAGTGGCCAGGGACACAGCCGCCATGTTCAGAATCCCCTGCAGAGTGATCATCAGGAGCCCCCCGGGAAACACCATTCCAAGCAGCACTCCTGGAAGCTGAAAGAGGAGATGGATGCCGATCCCGATCAGGAATCCCACCAAGATGATCAGCGAAGCTTTTGCTTTGATGGACCTCCAGAAACCGGGCTCCGTCCGGCCCCTCATGAGTTCCTTGCTCCGGCGCAAGGCTTTCATCCAGGCAAACTCCTCCAGCACCACCACCTTGTCCGCCAGGAGCCAGTTCAGGAACAGGGTCGCGAAGATCCATACGGCGAGAAGGACCAGGACCGCTGCAAGGATGCCGGTGAGAGCGCCTCCCATCCCCATCATGGCAAGGCTCGGAATGGCCAGAGCGGCAACGATTCCAAGCACCGCAGGGACACCAAAGACCAGGATGGACCAGAGGATGAGGGTTCCGATCAGCCGGCCAAGCCGTCTGCGCATGGCTCCATAAGAAGCCTTGATCGAAGTCTTGTGCCCCAAATACGTTTCCGACACCGCATGGATAAGCGCTCCCTGGGCCCAGAATTGCAGCACCAGAAAGACGAGTCCGGCCAGAAGGGCTGAAATGCCAAACCCCGCTCCCATGGCCATTGAAAAATCCTGCGTCATTCCGCCTGAAAGGAGAAATTGAAGACCAAAGTTCACCAGAAAAAAGACGGCCTGGGGAAGGAAGATAATCGTGAAGAAGAGCCAGAAGTACTGGCGCAGGAGCCGAAAGGATCGATCCAGGATTTCCCCAATGCCCATGGGTTGTACCTGAATCCCTGCGTGAACCCTTGGCTTGGCGCGCCGTTCCACTCCGGCGGGAGCGCCCTCGCTCGCCTGCGGCCCTTGCTTGAGCGTCGTGATTTCCGGCCTTTTCCTTTCCTTGGGTGGCGCGATGAGGGCCGAAGCCGAGTAGGTGATTTTCAGGATTGCCCCTTGGGCTTCGAGAAACAGCTTGACCTGACGCGCCTGATCCTCCGTCACCGAGCGGGAGAGCACGAGAGGCAGCCGTTCGAGGGCTTCCTCCAGTTGCTGCGCGTTTTTTCCTTTGAAAAGCTTTTGAAGGGCCAGGCCCAAGGTTTCCCTGGAGGCTCCCGGCTTGAGGCCGACAAGCCGGATGATGAACCTCTTTTCAGCACCCTCAGGGGTGTCCTTTTCCATGGTTTCCCTCGCACTTGTGCGAAATTACAAATCAGGCGCTGCTATTTCAATGTCATTTCGACCGAAGGGAGTAATCTTTCCCGAACCAGATCACAGAGTTCTCAGTCGCTTCGCTCCTTCGAAATGACAGGCGGATTAATGAAAGCACCAGATGCCTCCTACGGAATCAGATGGCTCTTCGCCTTTTTTCATACAAAGCCACGATTCCTTCGATAAAAGATTCATAAGAGACGCTTATCCTGCCGGACTTGGATTTCTGTTTGAAAAGCTGGTGACACAGGAGCCGGGCAAGCTCGTGTCTGTGCTCTTTCTCCATTTGGGCCCTTCTATCGAGAAAAGAACGAAGAACCTGATACTGGGCCGGCTGCAGCCGGGAAACATACCATTCGGTTTCAGCATGCGTCAATCCCCGAGGCGCAAGAGCCTGTTTTCTCTCCGCAGGAACGCTCTGCTTGCGCTCCACGATGACCACGGTTCCCGCTGCGTAATCCCCGATTCTCTGGTTGTTGCGGCTAAGGAAAACGACGACGATTCCTAGCGGGTAGAAGCCTGCAAGCAGATCAACCGCTCTCAGGATATTGCGGATGGAAGATTCGAGCCAGCCGATCGGTTGACCGTCGATCCGGATCACGCGCAGTCCCTGCCGCCTTTTGCCGGGAGTCTGGCCGCTCCACAGGGCTTCGAAGATAAGAAAATAGCCCAGTTCCACGAAACTGTAAGCCAAAGCAGCCACCGCAATGAACCAGAAGGCCCATGGCTTTGAAGGATCGGCCATCCACTGAGAAAAATCTTTAGAGGGCAAGAACCTCAAGACCAGAGTCAGCACGGCAAAGACGGCGAGGACGATGAACCACCTGATGGCGGTGTCCATGAGGAATGCGGCACTCCGCGAACCAAGGCCGGCGAGGACATAGTCAAACCCCACCTGTTCAGGCGTTTGGATCGTCAATCTGTCTTTCGCTGTCTCCACCATTTTGCTATTGTACCACAAAAGGGTCCATTGCGTCATGGCTGAGTCGATTCACAAATTCATCGAATCCCGAAGGTCCCGCTGGGAAAAATTGGAGACCACGATCCACTCCCTCGAGCGGGGACGCCTGAGCGCATCAGAGCTCGGCGGCCTGACCCGTCTCTACCGTGAGGCCACTGCGGACCTTGCCCGTCTTCAGACTTTTCAGACGCAGGACAGCCTGGAACATGATTTGAAGATCTATCTCAACCAGCTGGTGGCTCGTGCTTACAGCCAGATCTATCGCAGTCCCCCGCCCAGGATGGCCTCGCTCTGGCGATTTCTTCGGTCCGGATTTCCGGCCGCCTTCCGTGAAACCTTGCCTTGGACCCTGCTTGCGCTGACCGCCTTCACTCTGGGCCTGGCCTACGGTTTTGTCACCGCCATCTCGGACAGCAGCTTTGTGGCTCTCATCGTGCCCCCCCAACTCATTGAAAAAGTGGAGGGCGGAACGGTCTGGTTCGACTCTATCCTCGCGGTGAAGCCCTTTGCCTCCAGCATGATCATGACCAACAACATCTCCGTGAGTTTCCTCGCCTTTGCACTGGGAGTGACCTTTGGTCTCGGAACCCTCTACCTGATGCTTTTCAATGGCCTCATGGTCGGGACTCTTGCGGGCCTCTGTCACACTCATGGTCTGAGCGTCCCCTTTTGGTCCTTTGTTCTTCCCCATGGAGTCCTAGAGCTGACGGCGATTTTCATCGCAGGCGGTGCAGGGTTCTTGCTGGCCGGAGCCCTCCTGTTTCCGGGGGATCTTTCCAGAAAAGACGCTTTGCGCAACAGGGCAAGGCAGGCGGGCCGAGCGATTCTGGGATGCGTTCCCTTGCTCGTGATCGCGGGCATCGTGGAAGGATTCTTTTCGCCCCTCCCTGTGCCCTCCGGCTTCAAGTTCGCCATGGCCGGCATCCTGTTCGCTCTGCTGCTCTGCTATCTCCTCCTGTCTAGCGCCGCGTCTCAAAGGCACCTTGACTGAAATGTCATTCCAGTACGTCGCAGTGACGAGGGATGAGGGTGACGCCGCAGAGGGGCGTTTTCCGGCAGCCTGCTAGAGGAGCCCCCTTCGCTTCACTTCCAGGTAACGCTCCATGGCGTTTGAGCATAGCAGCTTCGGAGGCAGGTCCAAAGCGATCGCCCCCTTTTGCCGGAGCTTTAAGACGGCCGCCCTTCGTTGCCTCATGCTTTCCTGGAGCACAGACCTCTCATACACCTCCATGGCGTCTGTCGGAGGCCGATTCATGATAGCGTCCCACTCCGAATCTCGGATCGCCATGCAAAGCGGAAGATGCCTGGGTCGAAGCAGGGTCACCGCCTCCAAGAAATGATCCGAAGCCAGCTCATCCATCAAATCCGTGAAGATCGCCACCAGGCTTCTTCTGCGAACCTGAGACTTGAACCACAGAAAGACTTCTTCATAACGAGGCTCAACCATGGCCGTACGAAGGGCGACCGTTGCCTCCAGGATAACCTGCAGTTGTCCATGGGTTTTCTTGGGCGGGATAAACAGGAGGATCTGGTCTGCAAAGGCAAAAAACCCGACCTGATCTCCGGTTGCCAGCGCCGCCTGAGCCAGGAGCGCGCTCGCCTCCAGGGCATGATCCAGTTTTTTCTTCCCTTCGGTGACCGCTCCCATCAGCCGCCCTGCGTCGACAGCAATCATCACGATCTGGTTTTTTTCAGGCCGGTAGTCCTGGACAATGGGTCGATCCAGCCTCGCAGAGGCTTTCCAGTGAATGTGGCGGGGGTCATCCCCTTCCCTGTATTCGCGGAGGCTTTCAAACTCCCGGCCTTTTTCTCGCCATTGGATCTGTCTCAGGCCCCAGTGCCTTGCTCTGCGGCGGTAGGCAAGCAGGTCCGGATAGCGAAGGGTTTGAAGGCAGGGCAGAACGCGGACCTCTTCCGAGGCCGGCACAGACAGGGGTCTGGAGATGAGCCGGAGCCGGCCCTCGACTCTCAGGTCAAGGTCTCCGAATCGGTAAAGCCCCCGTTCAGGCGGTGTGACGGTATAGCGGAGAACCGCTTCCGACCTCGCAGGAACCCTGCTCCTGAGGACGGGAGCGACTTTCCATTCCACTGGCGTCCGATCGCGAACTTTGACGTCTTTGGCCAGGTCGGTCCAATTGCCTAAGACGAGCTCGATTTCCTGCGAGACTCCCTGAAGAACATGACGGGGAGATCGCCGCCGAGCCTGGATTTCCTTGCCTCTAAGACTCAACCCGTAGTCAACACCGCACAGGAAAAGGATTGCGAGATCCCAGAAGATCATTGCCTTCCAGTGCCAACAAAAAGCGACGACAAGCCCTGCCGCAGCAGCCCAAAGCGCGCCCGCCGCCGGCAGCGGCGCTATTTCAATCAGATATCGGATTCGGCTCTTCATGGTGTTCCCCATGCAAGCTTATAGCCAGACAAATTCGAATCTCGAAATCCGAAGCCCGAAACAAATTCAAAACTCGAAAACTCCAATGTTCGAAACAAAAGTTCAATTCCCTGGTTTTGGTCATTTGAATTTGGGTCATTGAATCTTGTTTCGGATTTCGTGCTTCGGATTTCGAATTTTTAGCCTCTCTGCAGCTTGCTCAGAAGTTGCCGTTCAAGATTCTACCTGGGCACAGGAATGCCTTCGAGAATCCTGGCGATCACGTGATCCGGCGTGAGGCCTTCGAGTTCGGCCTCAGGCCTTAAGAGGACACGATGCCGGAGCACCGGCAGGGCCAATTTCTTGACATCGTCCGGCGTGATGTAGCCGCGTCCTTCCAAAGCCGCCAGGGACTGACTGGATCTCAAAAGCGCGATCCCTCCTCGAGGGCTTGCGCCGAGATAGAGGTGGGGCGAGTGCCGGGTTTGCTCCAGCACATTCTGCACATACCCGATGATCCCTTGTTCCACCTTGACCTCTGTGACCTGCTTTCGCAGTTTGGAAATCCATTCGCCCTCGGGCAGTCTCTTGAGCCCTGCTTTATCAAGGTCATGCGGGTTTCCGGACCTGCCGTAGCGGCCCAGGATTTCACATTCCTCCTGAGGAGAAGGGTACTCAAGGCGAATCTTCATCAGGAACCGGTCGAGCTGCGCCTCGGGAAGCGGGTAGGTCCCTTCCTGTTCAATGGGATTCTGGGTCGCCATGACGAAGAAGTTTTCAGAGAGGAAAACGGTCTTCCCGTCGATACTCACCTGTCTTTCCTCCATGGCTTCGAGAAGAGCCGCCTGCGTCTTTGGAGGGGTTCTGTTGATCTCGTCGGCAAGGAGAATCTCCGTGAACAGAGGCCCCTTGCGGAACCGGAAAGATCGGTTCTGGAGATCATAGACCTGGGTCCCCAGCACATCAGCGGGCATCATGTCAGGAGTGAACTGGATTCTCGCGAACTCCGCCCTTAGGATGAACGCCAGAGTCTTTGCCAGGAGCGTTTTGCCGAGACCCGGCACCCCTTCCAGCAGCACATGCCCTCGGGACAGGAGGCTCAGGAGAAGAAGCGTGACAACCTCTTTCTGGCCCATGATCACCTTGGAGATCTCGGAAGAGATCTGATCCGAAAGCCGCTTCAATGTGTCATCCATAACTCATCCCTTTTTCTCCCAAAGATTGTCATGATAGAAAACGCTTCCATCTTTTGCCCCCCACCTTTACCCGCCCCTGGCGGGCTGCCCCCCTGAAGCATTTCTTCTCGCTCCTGCCAGGGCACCATAAAGCTTTCTCACCACGCTCACGAGATCCCTATCCGTCATGGTTTCCAGCAGCACTTGCTTCTTGGCTTTCGCCATCTCCTTTTGAAAAGCCGGATCTCTCTCGAGGAGAAGACGCCTCGCTTCTGCATCAAACCAGCGCAACACACCCTCCAGCGCAAGCCGCCTCGCCTTCACACGCTGGAACAGGTGCGCCACGGCCTGCACATATTCCATGGAGGAGCGCGCCGTCTCTGTCCTCAGAGGCCTGGGCGGCCCGAATCGGCGGCCTTCAGCCGCCCAGAGTAAAAGGAAAAGGAATAACATCTGAAGGATCGATGGAACTGCTCCTGATTGATGAAGGTAGGACGCCACAGAGGTCGCCCGGCCGTACCCATGGTGGTATTCATCGATGAGAAGCGCCCCTTCGCCCAGATGGGACAAAAGAGCCTCGAGGGCCAGACGCGCATGATCGCCCTCCCTGAGATGGAGGTTGGTAAAGAGCGAGGGGTCGGCAATCAGAATCACCCGGCCTCTGCCCTCCTCTACGGCCACAATCAGATTTCCAAAAGCATCCTTCGCATGAACAATCGCATCCGGTCTCCCGGAATCCGCGCTGAAATGGGTCTTGCTCTGGATCGTTCTCTGACCTCTCACGTAAGGTCCGGGTTGAGAGAACAGGATCTCTTCGTGGGGCTGTTTTCTTGGATCCAGGGACCGTGTTTTCATTTCAAAGCCGAAGTGCTTTGCAAAAGCATTCCATGGGTTAGAGATGAGGACCAGAGATCCCCCGCCACGAACCCAGGTTTCGAGCGCTTTGAGCTCATGAGGCCCAGGACCAAGCCTGGGCGATATCATCAAGAGCACTGCGGCCTTCTGGGACAACTCTGCAAGCGGCCTCTCCCACCTTTCCGCCGGAACGCCCAGCGATCGAAGCCACAGGTACAAGGCTTTGTATCCTCCCGAAGCCGCATTGTAGGTTGAAGGAGGACCGGGTTGCTTCTTCGTCTTATGGTAGGCGTCGATGCCCACGATCACCACGAACACTGCCGTCAGGAGGGCCGCCAGCATCGTCCCTTTCCCGGCGCCATGGCTTTTCTCTTCCATTACGCCGCCTCCATCAACCGCAGCCACTCTGCACACTGCAGGAGAGCTTCTTTTCCGGAGCTTTCGTGACCGTACCAGGCCTTCTCGTACAGCTGAATCATTTTCCCCAGGGCGTCGCGCCGAGCCGGGCTTCCTTCAACACCGCTCAAGTGTTCCCGGTTCGTCGCTTCACGTCGGTAGACCCACCAGCCCCGCTCGTGACCTTCCATCAGGACGGAAATGAAGAAAAGCCGGATCGCTTCGCGAAAGGCTCCTTCCTCTCCCTTGTGGCGTGATTCCTCGCGCAGGGCTTTCCAATCCATTCGCGAGCCTTTCCTCTCCAGGTCGGTCTTGATCTTGGGGTCTCGAAAACGCCAACCCACGGGGCCGAAGGATCGGACAATCCACAGAACCAAGAGGAGAATGCCGGCCAGCATCCCTCCATAGAACACGTATTCTATCCAACGCCCGAAGACGTTAACCTTTTCGGAGTGACTCAGCAGCCACTCCCACACTTTCTCAAGAGTATCTCTGAGAAAGACCATCCACGCCGGTTCTTTCCACTCCTCAAGACCCTGGAACTCCTTGCCACTGAAGACCTTTCCCAGGCGAGCACGGCTCCCCTCCCAGCCGTCCTCGCTCAAAGGAATCGGTTCTTCGGCGAAGGAGATCTGGCTGCCCAGCGCTTTGAAATGGGCGATCAGAGACTCGCGTCCCTGCTCGGTCTCTTGCGCTTGCTTCACCCAAAGCAGGAGCGGTCCGTTATCCACGGTGACGGGATCGCCGCTCTTGGTGTTCACCACAAGATGGCGAGGAAACTGTTCTTCGAGAAAAGCGGATGCTTCGGGTTCCAGCGGCCCCTTCCCGGCTTCGACCCGCGAGAGGGCTTGCTGGATGGAAAAGCGGTATTTCTCCAAAGACAGAGGGCTTGCCCACGTGCAATCCCAAGACAAGATAAGCAGGAGGAAGAAAAGGCTGTACACTTTGGTCGAAGCCCTGCAGCTCATGATCCCTCATACCCCCCATCTCACCGCCGAGGCACAGAGCGCACAGGGAAGTTTCTGTTTGTCGGGAGGTGCCGACAAACAGAAAGATTCTGCGCCTTGAAAATGGTTACACAAACTGTCACTCGTCCGCAACCTGCGGAGGGTTATTTCCGTCTATCGGTGCTTGCCCCGCCATAGCTCTCCGAGCGACGGCGGGTGCCTTTGTGGTGAATTCAATCCTTTTGCGTGCGAATCAGGGCCGGCGCCAGTTCATCCTGCTCCTGCTGGAGCTGAAGCAACACAATGGCCAGGATCACCATGCAGCCCCCGAGGATCTGGAGGACCAACAGGGTCTCTCCCAGGAGTATGAACGCGAGGAATCCGGCGAAGATGGGCTCCAGGGTCGCTGTAATGCTGGCCCGGGTGGACCGGATGTGATTGATCCCGGCAAAAAAAAGCCCGAAAGGAAGAATGGTTCCCACGACTGCGATGTAGAAAATCCATCCCCATTGAGCAAGGCTGTATCCTGCACGAAAATACGTGAAGGGAGGATAAGCCACGTGCCAGGTGAGGGCGGAGAAGGCCAAAGCGTAGAAGAGGACGGTCCACGGCCTGTAGCGATGCATGGCTCTTTCGCCGAGCAGGCTGTACCCCGCAAAGGTAATGGCCGAGGTAAGGCCCCCCAGAATTCCCAGAAGGTTCATCTGCAAAAGCTTGAGGTTGTATCCCCCCACGACCAGAAAGCATCCGCCGAAAGCCAGGATGAGGGCCATAATCTTGGCAAAAGTTGGACGCTCTTTCCAAAAGAGCATGGCATAGATCGCGACGAAGATAGGGGCCAGGTACTGGATAAGAATCGCGGCAGCCACCTGGATCTTGCTGATCGTGTAAAGGTAACTGCCCGTCACAACCGCCATCACGCCGCCTCCCAAGAGCAGAAAAAAGGGAATGTCTTTGGGCCGGAGACGGAGCAGTTCTCTTGAGAAAAAGAGGAACACAAGGAAGATAATCGCCGAGGCGAGAGCCACCCTGATCTGAGTGAGATCAAAAGGGCTCATCCCGGCCTCGAACAACGCCTTTCCGGCCGTTCCTGATGAGGCCCACATCAAGGCGGCCGTGATCACGCACAGGTAGCCTTTTGCTGAATTGCTCTTCACAGGACTCAAAGGGGACTCCTCGTTAGCGCGCTCTTACCAACTCCGGACATCAGGGTCAATAAAAAATTCCCCTGCCCCTCGCTTGGCGAAGGGACAGGGGAATCTCTCAACACTGTCAGGGAATCGTTTTTACCTGATGATTCCCATACCGGCAAGCACGGACAGCATGACTGCCGCCGCGATCACCGAACCCACTTGACCGCCGGCATTGGCTCCCATGGCGTGCATCAGGAGGTAGCTTTTCTTGTTGTACTTCTGCCCTTCCTTCTGGACCACACGGGCGGACATGGGGAAGGCGGAGATTCCCGCAGCGCCGATCAGGGGATTCACTTTGCCTCCGCTCATCACTCTCATCAGTTTTCCAAAACACACGCCGCAGACCGTGTCCAGGCAGATGGCAAGCAACCCCAGGCAGAGAATGATGAGGGTTTGGGGTTTCAGGAAAGCCTCTCCCCCCATGGTGGCGCCGATGGAAATCCCGAGGAAGAGGGTCACCACGTTGGCAATCTCGTTTTGAGAGGCGTTGGTAAGACGGCTGACCACTCCGGATTCCCTCATGAGGTTCCCGAGCATGATGGTTCCAAGAAGCGGCAGGCCCTTGGGGGCGATCAAGCCGCCGACCACCGTGATGACCAGGGGGAAGAGGAGCTTGGTTGTTTTGGACACCGTCCCTGTCATGGTCGGCATGATGGTGTTTCTTTCCTTGTCAGTCGTGAGCAGCTTCATGATCGGAGGCTGGATCACAGGCACCAGGGACATGTAAGAGTAGGCTGCCACGGAGACCGCTCCGAGCAGGTGAGGAGCATATTTCGAGGTCACATAGATCGCCGTGGGACCGTCGCACGCCCCGATGATCCCTATGGAGACCGCGTCCAGCTGCGGGAACCCCAGGGCAAGGGCCAGGGCCAGGGTAAGAAAGATTCCGAACTGTCCCGCGGCGCCTAGGAGAAAAACGGATGGATTGGCCAGGAGCGGACCGAAGTCCGTCATCGCGCCGATCCCGATGAAAATCAGCAGAGGAAAAAGCTCATTGGCAACACCCATGTCATAGATCGTTCGAAGAAAACCCTCGTGCCCCATGAGATCCGCAAGAGGAATGTTTGTGAGGACACACCCGAACCCTATGGGAACCAAAAGCAAGGGCTCGCAGTCCTTTTTGATCCCGAGGTAAAGGAGGAGAAAGCCTACAATAATCATAACAACGCTTCGCCAATCGAGGTGCAGAAATCCGCTGATCAGACCTTGCAGCCCACCCAGAATTGCTTGTTCCATGGTTATTTGCCCTCCTTTTTCTCCGGGAAAAGCTTCCCGAGGAGTCTCATGACCATGCTCAGGATCCACAGGGTCAGGATGGTTCCCCCCATCCCGCAGACCATCATCGTGACTCCGAACGTAAAATTGTCCATGGCTTCATCCTCTCTAAAAACCTTGGTTTAATAAAGCGTTGACTTCCCTCGACCTCCCAATATAGCTACTTCATAGCACTGTTGTAGCTAAAGGTACAAGCTTTTTTTCTTACTTTATGGAAGCGCGGCGAGGAACTTGGACGCGGGCATCACGCGAACCCCGCCGTCAAGAATGTCGTCCTCTCCTTCCATGTGGATCTGATAGAGATAGGGGATCCCCACCCTTTCTCCGAAATACCTCAAGGAAGGGCTTGGCGTATCCGCCTTCACCTTGCATTCCACGGCGAACCAAGGCTTCTTCTCAAAGATCATGAGGAAGTCCACCTCCCTCTTGTCGGCGTCCCTCAGGTAGTGAAGCCCCACTCTGTATCCTTCCTGATCTTCCAGGGCGTGCTTCAGCTTTAACAGATGGCTCGCCACGAGGTTCTCGAAGCGTGGCCCTTCATCCGGTACGGAAGACCAGTCCCACAGATAAAGCTTTGAAGCCTTTTTCAGCGCCCGGACCGCCTTGTGGGAAAAGGGATGGATTCTGTAACAGAAGTAAAGTCGGTCCAGGATCTCCATCCAGTGGGATACCGCCCTGTGACTTACTTCGAGATCCTCGCGAAGCGACTGGAGGGAAAGCAAGCTCCCTGCCCTGTTCTGGAGCATGTCGGCCAGCATTTCCATCAAGGACATGTCCCTCACATTTTCTAACTCCCTCACATCCTCCCTGAAGAATCGATCCAACCTTTCCCTTCTCCAACGCCTCAAAGTGCGCTCATCCTGTTTCAGAAAGGGTTCCGGGAAAGGCCCAAACCGCATCAACAAAGAGAGGGTGTCCCGATCCCAGGCCTCAGGAAACTCGATCTCACCTCCTGCCTGAATCCTCCTTCCGGCGTGAAGCAGTTCCCCAAGGGAAAACCCATGAAGGCGGTGGGCATGGTAACGACCCTGGAGGGAATCCCCTCCACGCCGATAGATGTCCAGACGGGCACTCCCTGTAATGAGAAACCGCAACCTCTTGCCATGAGCGTCAAATTCCCCTTTGATCCAGTTCCTCCATCTCTTGTACTTGTGCAGTTCGTCCAGCACAACCGTGCATCGAGTCGCCGGCCAGCGGCCGGCAAGGATCTTCTTGCGGTCTTCCCTTTGATCCCAGTTTAGATAGAGGTCTTCCTCTGTCTGCAGGAAAGCTTTCGCGAGGGTCGTCTTTCCCACCTGGCGCGGTCCTGAGAGGAAAACCATCTTTTCCTCGAGATCTTTTGCGATTGCTTCCTGGAGGTAGCGAGGGATCATGGCACGTAAAATTTTGCCAAAAAGCAAAAAAAAATACAAATATTTTTGCTTTGTGGCAAAATAATTTAGGTCTCCCCACATTCGCATTCAGCAGGACTCCGGGGAGTTTCACGATGCTTTGGGGTGGGTCTCTTTGCGGATCAGAAGGAGTTCCAATCCAAGCACCGTCACCAGAACCGCAAGGCACAGGACATAAGGAGCGCGAAGACCCCCAGATTGAGCGGCGACTCCGCCCAAGATAGGCCCCAAGACCGCACCGCCTCCCAATATGGACTCGTGCAGTCCGCTTCCCCTTCCTTTTTTCTGGAGAAGGCGCACACTGTAGTACAAACTCGAGTAGTAGGTGACGCTGCAACAAAAGCCGATCATCACGAACGCGAAGGCGAAGAGCGCCGGTCGGTTTGACAAGGCAATCAGCAAAACCCCGATCAGCGCTAGAGTCTGAGCGCCGAACAGAATGTTCCTTCTGAAGTGCCACTGCTCCGTCCTTCGGAGAAGGAAAAACCCGGAGAACAGAGAGAAGCCCAGAAAGCCGATGAGCAACCCTATGATGTGAGGCGGAAGGTTCAGCTCCCGTGCGAGTTTGGGGAATTGGTACCTGGCATTGGCTAGGATGAACCAGGAAGCGAAATTGGCCGCCCAGGCGGCATAAAGAAAACTCTTGCGCCGGTGCAGTGTTTCTGTGTCCGTCAACTCTCCCTTTTCGAGTGAGGGGACCTCCCTTTCATGCACCGTAGCGAAGACCAGCACAAAAAGCATCAGCGCAATGGCCGCCGCAACAAGAAAGGGCAGACCTGCGTACAGACCGTACAGAGATCCTGCAACGATCGGACCGGCAAGGGTCGCAGCGGTCCACGACAGGTTAAAGCTCCCGATGTCCCTCGCCAATCCGCTTCCCCCTTGGCGATCTGCAATCCAGGCTTGGAGAGAGGGCCAATAGATCGAGAGGCTCAAGCCGTTTGCCACTGAAAAAGCCAAGATCATCCACACCTCTCTCACCTGGGTCATGAGAAGAGAGGTGGCACAAAAGAGGAGCGGGGCGGCGATGATGAGACGACGACGCCCCAGCCGGTCCGACACCCCTCCCATGAGATGAGCCATGCCCATGTGAACCGCTGAAGCCAGGGTGCCCACCAGACCGAGTTGAACCGGGTTTGCCCTGAGATCGATGAGCAGAAGAGGGGCAGCCAGATAATAGATGCTGAAAACAAAATCCATCCCGAAAGGGGCAACCCTCACGGTCGTTTTCTCACTGATACGAAGCATGATCAGTTGTTTCCTCCAGGCTTGTTCGAAACAAGTTACTCCTCTCATACCCGATAATGAAGAATAAATGTGGTAAATTATTTTTCTCCTGTTGGCCTGAAGGACTTCAGAAGATATCCTGAAGACAAACGGCAACAAGTCTTTTCCCACAAAAACGTTTGACATCGTCCATGCGCTTAAATAATAAACTAATCTATCATTCTTGATAGATCCAAATGCCGGTGTTCATGGCGATCAAATGAGTACAATGAAGTTCGTCCAACGCCGCTTTCTGAAAGTTCATTCCATGGAAACACGGCAACACTTTATCTGTTTGAGATGCATGACCTTTTCCTGTGACCGTTTCAAACAGTTAAAGTGTTACGAATATGAACCCGCGAGAAACAGGAAATCCGGACTGACAACCGCTGGGGGAGGTCGCGCACAGGCAGACGCCTGGAAAGGAGAAAAATCATGCTGTTGCCGAAGTTCCAGTACCACGAACCGAAGGCTCTGGATGAAGCTTTGACGCTCATGGGTGAAATCGGGGAGGAGGCGTCTGTTCTCGCAGGTGGAACGGATCTCCTGGTCAACATGAAAACGGGCAAGACAGCGCCCGGCCACGTCGTTTCTCTGTCCCGCATCGAGGAGCTGCGAGGCGTCGGAAGACAGCAGGGGACCTTGACTCTTGGCGCCTGCGTGACGGCCGGCGAGCTCAAAGAGCAGGAACAGATCCAGGCCGAGTTCAATGGCCTTTGCCAGAGCGCCGGGTCCCTGGGATCCCCCCTGATCAGGAATCTGGCAACGGTGGGGGGAAACATCGTCACTGCGCGGCCGGCCGCAGACCTGCCGCCGTCCTTGATGGCTTACGGGGCGAGCCTTTTGCTGAAAAAGAAGGACGGTGAAAGACTCCTCCCTCTGGAAACTTTTTTCAAGGGCCCGGGCCAGACAAGGATAGAGCCTGAAGAGATCCTCTGCGCCGTTATTCTCAAGGAGCCTCCTCCCTATTCAGGCGGAGGGTATGTGAAGCTCGGGGTGCGGAGGGCTCTGGAGATCTCCCTGGTCAATGTGGCGGCCTTTGTTGCCTTGGATGGGCCGAGCGGACCCATCAAAGAAGCCAGGATCGTTCTGGGAGCCGTCGCGCCGGTACCCTTGCGTGCTCCCTCTGCGGAGGCTGTCCTCATGGGAGAAAAACCCGGCGACGAGGTTTTCGAAAAGGCGGGAGAGGCCGCGGCTAAAGATTCCAAACCGATCGACGACTTCAGGGCCTCAGCCGAATACCGCCGTGACATGGTGAAAGTCCTGACCAGGAGAGCGCTGAAGCTGGCCTATGAAGAAGCCAAATTGCGAGAATGGAGGAGATGGAAATGAAAACCCTCATCACCCTTAATGTCAATGGGAGAGCCAGGGATCTTGCGGTCGAGCCGAACCGGACCCTTCTCGATGTCCTGCGCCAAGATCTTGAACTCACGGGAACCAAGAGGGGTTGTGATCTTGGCGAGTGCGGCTCCTGCACGGTGATTCTCAACGGCAAACCCGTGAACTCCTGCCTCGTGTTGGCGGTTCAGGCGAATGGCGCGGAGATCCTCACCATCGAGGGCCTTGCAGGCCCCAGCGGCCTCCACCCCGTTCAGCAGGCCTTCGTGGACAAAGGGGCCATCCAGTGCGGCTTTTGCACGCCGGGGATGATTCTCTCCGCCACCCACCTTCTACAGAAGAATCCCAAACCGAGCGAGGAGGAGATCCGAACCGCTCTTTCAGGAAATCTCTGCCGCTGTACAGGATACCAGAAAATCGTCGAAGCCGTTCAATCGGTCGGTGAGAGAGACCAAGGATAAGGAAGGAGAGGGATGATGAGCGAGTATACCGTTGTCAATTCAAGAGCGCCGAGGCTCGATGCGCCGGCCAAGGCAACAGGAAGCGCCCTGTATATTGACGACATCCGGCTTCCGGGAATGCTTTATGGAGCGATTCTGCACAGCCCCCTGGCGCACGCCAGGATTCTCTCCATCGACACATCGAGGGCCAAGCGCTTGCCCGGCGTCAAATCCGTTATCACCTCGGAGGATGCGGGACTGGTCAAGTACGGCGTGAGCCCGGCACGGTACGATGAAACGGTTTTCTGCCATGATAAGGTTAGGTACGTTGGAGACGAAGTCGCGGCCGTAGCAGCCGTAGACCTGGAAACAGCCATGGAAGCCTTGTCCCTCATCAAGGTCGACTATGAGGAGCTTCCCGCGGTTTTTACCCTGGAAGAAGCCCTGGCAGAAGGGGCTCCTGTGGTGCACGACGAGTATCCTCGCAATATCGGCGCCCAGGTCCACCAGGAGTTCGGAGATGTGGAGGCGGCTCTGGCTCAAGCCGATGTGGTTCGAACCGACACCTTCAGGAGCAAAAGGCAGGACGGCGGGTTCATCGAACCTCAGGGGTGCATTGCCGAGTATGACCAAAACGGCAACCTGACCCTCCGCAGCAGCACCCAGTCCCCCCACTACGTGCAGAGGACCATCGCCATGGTCCTCGGCATTCCCATCGGCAAGTTGCGCGTCCTCAAGCCTTATGTGGGGGGAGGCTTCGGGCCCAAGGTCGCAGCCAATGCCATGGAAATGGCTGCCTGCCTCATGGCCATGAAAACCCGAAAGCCGGTGAAAATGAATTTCACCCGGGAAGAAGTGTTTCTCTACGGCAGAGCGAGACACCAGTTCGTCCACACTTTGACCACAGGGATCCGGAAAGACGGGACCCTCCTG
>Ga0101944_10003015_pt1 | contig 24905 bp, 16 predicted proteins | sample DewCreD2012metaG_FD_75245 | JGI IMG/M metagenome (GOLD analysis project Ga0101944, IMG submission 75245) | Hot spring sediment bacterial and archeal communities from British Columbia, Canada, to study Microbial Dark Matter (Phase II) - Dewar... ... | reverse complement strand
TCAACGCATTCGAGAAAGTGCCTGTAGATCAACTGCTTATGAAGTCACTGTCCCGATTTCCAGAACCAGACAATCCGAACCAACTGCGGCTGTTTGAGTTATGACCGGACACGCATGATCCAGGATAGACAAGCAAAAGAACCGGAATTTGTCTACAAGAAAGTTAAACCCTCAAAAACACGCGCTAATGGATTGCCAAAGGAAAAAGCCGTGAGCGCGAGACGCCGGCCGCCATCCGGCGCTTGAACCCCGCCGTGAGCTTTGCTCTACTGCTTGGGAAGGCCCTCGGAACTCCGGAATCGCGTCTGGGACCGCTGATGATCGCCCAACACTCCAGAGCCGACGTCAAGATCGCCTTGTTCCGATCTCTGTTCCGCGGGCGCGAGGACGTGTATCCCCGCCGGTTCGAGAGCCGCAAGACCGGCAAGAGCGGATACAGCCCCGCTTGCGCGAATGAGTGGCTTCGCGGGCTCTGCGACCGAAGCGCGGTGAAATGCGCCGATTGCCCGAACCGCCGCTTCCTGCCCGTGACCGATGACGTCATCCGCCAGCACCTGCTCGGCCAGGATCCGGCCGGCGGGGAGTTCGTGATGGGCTTGTACCCCATGCTGCTGGACGAAACATGCTTCCTGCTGGCCGTCGATTTCGACGGGAAAGACTGGCAGGAAGATGCGGCGGCGGTGCGGGAAACATGCCGGCAAGCTGCGGTCCCAGCCGCGCTCGAACGCTCGCGGTCCGGCAACGGCGCACATCTCTGGCTGTTCTTCGCAGAGGCCGTGCCGGCCGTCCTCGCGCGGAAACTCGGCGCGTATCTTCTCACGGAGACCATGGAGCGCCGGCCCGAGATCGGATTGCGATCCTACGACCGCTTCTTCCCCAATCAAGACACGCTTCCCAAGGGCCAACTCGGCAACCTCATTGCGCTGCCGTTGCAGCGACAGCCGCGCGCTCGCGGCAGCAGCGTGTTCCTTGACGAGTCCATGCTTCCCTACGCCGACCAATGGGCTTTTCTGGCGAGCATCCGTAAAATCTCGCGGTCCGAAGCCGAGCGCCTGGTCCGCTCGGCGGAGGCGGCGCGGGGCTGTGTCGTCGGGGTACGCCTCGTGCCAGGGGACGAAACCGCCGATGCCCCCTGGACGGCGCCGCCGTCGCGCCGTCCCCGTGATCCGCCCATTGCAGGTCCGTTGCCGCCGTCCGTGGAGCTCGTCCTGGCCAACGAAATCTACATCGCAAAGCAGGGGTTGCCGCCCGCGCTGCGCAACCTCCTGATCCGCCTGGCGGCCTTTCAAAACCCGGAGTTCTACCGCGCCCAGGCCATGCGGCTGCCGACCTTCGATAAACCGCGTGTCATTTCCTGCGCCGAGGATCACCCCCGACACCTCGCGCTCCCGCGAGGGTGTTTGGAGGATGTTCAGACCCTGCTGACCCGGCTGGGGATCGGGTTCGCGCTTCGCGACAAGCGATACGCAGGGGCGCCATTGGCGGTCTGCTTCCAGGGCGAACTGCGGCCGGAACAACGAGCCGCGGTCAAGGCTCTGGCGGCGCACGACATCGGTGTGCTTGCGGCCGCGACCGCCTTCGGCAAAACCGTCGTCGCGGCGTGGATGATCGCCAAACGGGGCGTCAACACCCTGGTGCTGGTGCATCGGCAGCAGTTGATGGAACAGTGGGTGGAACGACTCTCGGCCTTTCTGAATGTTCCGGCCCAGACGATCGGACGGATCGGCGGCGGCCGCAAGAAGCCCGGCGGCCTGCTGGATGTGGCGTTGATCCAGAGTTTGGTCCGCAAGGGAGCCGTGAACGATCTGCTGGGCCGTTACGGCCAGCTTGTCGTGGACGAGTGCCATCACTTGCCGGCGGCCAGCTTCGAACAGGTGGCGCGCCGCGCGCCGGCGAAGTACGTCCTGGGGTTGTCCGCCACGGTGACCCGAAAGGATGGCCATCACCCGATCGTTTTCATGCAGTGTGGCCCGGTGCGGTATCGCGTGGACGCCAAACCGCACGCTGTGGCGCAGCCGTTTTCGCACAGCGTCGTTGTCCGTCCCACGGCATTCCGACAGGCGCAGAGCCCGAAGGCGGACGTCCGCGTGCAGTTTCACGAGCTCTACGATGCGCTGATAGCGGACGAGACCCGCAACCGGCTGATGCTCGACGACGTCCTGGACGCCGTCCGGGATGGCCGTTCGCCGCTGGTGCTGACGGAGCGCACGGCACACCTGCATACGCTTGAGCAACGCCTCGCGCCTCGCGTGCCCCACCTGGTCGTGCTTCACGGCGGCATGGGAAAGAAGCGGCTGAGAAACGCGCTGGCCGCCTTGGCCGCGCTTCCCGCGGCCGAGCCCCGAGTCCTTCTGGCGACGGGTAAGTACATCGGCGAAGGGTTCGACGATGCCCGGCTGGACACGCTGTTCCTGGGGTTGCCCGTCTCGTGGCGCGGGACCATCGCACAGTACGCGGGCCGTCTGCACCGCCTGTACGAGGGCAAGAAGGACGTCCGCATCTACGACTACGCGGACCTCAACGTGCCCATGCTGGCGCGCATGTTCGACCGCCGCTGCCGGGGATACGAGGCGCTCGGTTACGCGATCCTGTTGCCCGCCAGCGCCGTGCCAGGGTGGCCCGCCGAGGTTCCGTTGCCGGTCGAGCCGGAATGGAAACGCGACTACGCGGCCAGCGTTCAGCGGCTGATCCGGGACGGCGTGGATGCGCACCTGGGCAACCTTTTCGTCGCTGCCGCGCGGAAGTTTCCAGCCGAGGCTCAAGGAGCGGACCGCGCGCGCAGCGCCACGGAAGCCTTTCTCTTCCGCCGGCTGGAGACGCTGCCTCAAACGGCCGGGGAGTTCGTCCTCAACGTCGCGTTGCCGATTCCCTTCGACGGCCGCGGGCAGATGGAAGTTGACCTGCTCTGCGCTCGGGCGCGGCTGGCTGTGGAACTGGACGGCCCGCAGCACCTGTCGGACCCCGAGGCCTATCGCCGCGATCGTCACAAGGACGCCTTGTTGCAGGAACACGGTTATTTCGTGCTGCGCTTCCTGGCCGAGGACGTGGGCCGGCGCCTCGACCAGATTCTGGACGCCATTCTGCGCGCGCTGGCGCGAGATCATTGTCGGCGATTTCCATTCGACGCCCGGTTCGTTTTCGGCTACGTTAGTCGCCCGTTCCTTTCCCCTCGCGGGGAAGTTTGACCAGACCGAGGAGAACAACGCCATGCTCGAAGCGCTCTTGAAACCCGCCGGCATCGCCGTGATCGGCGCCTCGCGTTCGCCGGGCAAGGTGGGCCACGAACTGGTGGCCAACCTGCGCGCCAGCGGCTACGCCGGCGCGATTGTGCCCATCAACCCCTCCGCCGCGGACATTCTGGGCTTCAAATGCTACCCCGACTTGCGCGCCTACGGCGGCAAGATCGATCTGTGCCTGATCGCCGTTCCCACGCCGCTCGTCCGTCCCGCGGTCGAAAGCGCCGTCGAGGCCGGCGCCGGCGCGGTGGTCATCATCACGGCCGGGTTCAAAGAGGTGGGAGCGGAAGGCGCGCGGCTGGAACGGGAAATCGCCCAGTACTGCGCGGCCCATCGCGTCTCGCTGCTGGGACCCAACTGCCTGGGCTTGATCAACACCCATCACCGCATGAACGCTTCCTTCGCCAAGCAGATGCCCCAGCCCGGCAACATTTCGGTCATCTCCCAGTCCGGCGCCCTCTGCACCGCCATCCTGGACTGGGCGGCGGCGCGCCACCTGGGGCTGGCCAAGTTGATCAGCATGGGCAACAAAGCCGACCTGTCGGAAACCCATTTCCTGCGCGCCTTCGCCGAGGACCCGGACACCAAGGTGATCGTCGCCTACCTCGAAAGCGTCGATTCCGGCGATGCCTTCATCAAAGCCGCCGAAACCGCCACCTCCCGCAAACCGGTCGTGATCTTCAAGGCCGGCACGACGCGCGCCGGCGTCAAGGCCGCCTCGTCGCACACGGGCAGCCTGGCCGGCGCCGACATCGCGTACGGAGCGGCTTTCAAACGCACGGGCATCATTCGCGCCGAAACCTTCGAAGCCATGTTCGACTATTCGACCGCCTTCGCCATGCAGCCCTTGCCCCGCGGCGAGCGGGTCGCCATCATCACCAACGCCGGCGGCCCCGGCATCATGGCCGCGGACGCCGTGGAGGAATCCGGCCTGAAGGTCTGCACCCTGGCCGGCGGCACCGCTACGGCGCTGGCCGAGAAATTGCCCGCCGCCGCCAGTGTCGGCAACCCCATCGACGTCCTGGGCGACGCGGACCCCCAGCGCTACGTCATGGCCGTCAACGCCGCCCAGGACGATCCGGCGGTGGACGCCATCATCGTGATCCTGACGCCGCAAGCCATGACCCAGCCGGCCGAGACCGCCCGCGCGATCGCCGCCTGCAACCGCCGCGAGAAACCCATCCTCGTCTCCTTCATGGGTGGACAGGACGTGATGCCGGGCCGCGCGGAGCTCGTGGCCGCCCACCTGCCGGACTACGAGTCGCCCAGCCGCGCCGTGGCCGCCCTGCGCGCCATGTGCGAATACGCGGCCTGGCTGCGGCGCCCGCCGCGCATTATCACGCGCTTTCCCGTCAACCGGCGCCGCACCGAGCGCATCATCCAGCGGCATCTCAAGACCCGCGAATGGCAGGTGGGCGAAGCCTCCGCCAAAGATATCCTGCGCGCCTACGACTTCAACGTCCCGCCGGGCCAACTGGCAGCCACGGCCGCCGAGGCCGTGGAAGCGGCGGACAAAATCGGCTATCCGGTGGCCATGAAGATCGCCTCGCCGGACATTATTCACAAATCCGACCTCGGCGGCGTGCGCCTGAACCTGACCTCGCCATCGGCCGTGCTCGACGCCTTCGATCTGATCATGCTGCGCATCCGCGAACGCCTGCCCCAGGCCCGGATTCACGGCGTGTATGTCGAAAAAATGTGCGAAAAAGGCCGGGAGGTGATCCTGGGCATGACCCGCGACCCGCAGTTCGGCCCCATGCTCATGTTCGGACTGGGCGGCATCTTCGTCGAAGTGATGAAGGACGTGACGTTCCACATCGCCCCCATTACCCAGGAAGAGGCCCGCCAGATGCTGGAAAGCACCAAGTCCTTTGCCCTGCTCAAGGGCGTGCGCGGCGATGCCGGCGTGGACCTCGACGCCATCGCCACCAGCCTGCAGCGCATCAGCCAGCTCGTGACGGATTTTCCGGAAATCGTGGAAATGGACATCAACCCGTTCATCGTGGGCCGTCCCGGCAAGGAGTCCGTGGCGGCCGATGCGCGGATCACATTGAAAGAGGTTGTCGCGCCATGACGCCGCACCGCACACCGCCCGCCTGGGATCCCGACTGGCAAGACAAGTACCGCGAGCTGATTGCCACCCCCGCCGAAGCCGTCAAACGCATTCGCCCCGGTCAACGGGTGTTTGTCGGCACCGGCTGCGGCCAGCCCCAGGAACTCGTGCGCGCGCTGGCCGCGCGCGGCCGCGAGTTGAGCGACACCACCATCTTCCATCTGCTGACCTCGGGGGACGCGCCCTACGCGGACACCGCCTTTGCCGAACATTTTCGCGTCAACAGTTTCTTCATCGCCGACAACGTGCGCAAGATCATCCAGGAGGGTTTGGGCGATTACACGCCGATCTTCCTTTCCGATATTCCCCGGCTCTTTGCCTCGGGCCAGTTGCCGCTGGACGCGGCCTTGATCCAGGTCAGCCCTCCGGACGCCCGCGGCATGTGCAGCCTGGGCGTCTCGGTGGACATCGTCAAGAGCGCGGCGGAAAACGCCAGCCTGGTGATCGCCGAGGTCAACCCCAACATGCCGCGCACGCTCGGCAACAGTTTCCTCTACGTCTATGATCTCGATGTGCTCGTGCCCACCGAGTTGCCGCTGATCGAAGTGCAGCCTCCCGTGGCCGACGAAGAGACCCGCCAGATCGGCGAATACGTCGCCGCCCTGGTCGACGACGGCGCCACGGTCGAATTCGGCATCGGCGCCATCCCGCAGGCGGTCATGGAATTCCTGAAAACCAAACGCCACCTGGGTATCCATACGGAGATGTTCACCGACTCGATCATCGAGCTGATCGAGGCCGGCGCCGTCAGCGGCGAACGCAAGACCCTGGACCGCGGCAAGATCGTCGCCAGTTTCTGCATGGGCACCCGCCGGCTCTACGACTACCTCGACAACAACCCCCGTTTTGCCTTTCACCCCACGGAATACGTCAACGATCCGTTCGTTATCGGGCAGCAGCACCGGCAGGTGGCCATCAACGTGGCCCTGGAGATCGATCTGACGGGCCAGGTCTGCGCCGATTCGCTGGGCACGCAGTTCTATTCGGGCATCGGCGGCCAGGTGGATTTCAACCGCGGCGCGGCACGCTCGCCCGGCGGCAAGGCGATCATCGCCCTGCGCTCCACCGCCCGCGGCGGCACGGTTTCGCGCATCGTTTCCCGCCTCAGCCCCGGGGCGGGGGTGGTCACCACCCGCGGCGATGTGCACTACGTCGTCACCGAGTTCGGCGTGGCCTACCTGCACGGCAAGAGCGTTCAGGAACGGGCCATGGCCCTGATCGCCGTCGCGCATCCGAAATTCCGCGCCCAGCTCCTGCAGGAGGCCATCGCCTGCAAGTATTTGCGCCCCGATCTGGCCGACGTCAGCGGCAAACTGGTCATCGGCCCCAAGGAATTCCGCACCAGCTACGTCCTCTCGGACGGCACGCAGGTGCACTTCCGGCCGATTCATCCCACCGACGAACCGGCCATGCGCGATCTGTTTTACGCCCTCTCGCAGGAAACCATGTACTACCGGTTCATGTCCCGCACGAAGCACATCCCGCGCAAGGAGTTTCAGGACTTCGTGTTTATCGACCATCGCAAGGATATCGCCATTGTCGCCACGATCACCGAGGCGCATGGGGAGGATATCATCGGCGTCGGCCGCTACTATCTGAACGAAAAGACCAACACCGCCGAAGTCGCCTTCGTGGTGCGGGACGACTGGCAAAACCGCGGCATCGGCACCTTCCTGCTGAAACATCTGGGCACGATCGCCAAACGCAACGGCATTCGCGGCTTCACCGCCGAGGTGCTGCGCGACAACCGCGCCATGCAGCGCGTGTTTCAGAAAAGCCAGTTCAAGGTCACCAGCGAACCGCACGAAGACGTCGTCAGCTTTCGCATCGATTTCGCGTGACCCCGCCGCGCGCCGCTCAGGTCGTCCGCCACAGCGACTCGCTCGCAGGCTCCGCGCCGCCGAACTTGCGGTAGAGCGCTTCGAGTTTTGCTAGATAGTAGGCCGTATTCTCGTCGCGGTCTTCCGGGTTCCATTCCGCCGCCAGCTTGCAGTTTTCGTGCAGCGGCACGTTCTTCTGCGTCCCGGTCACGTAGAACGACAATGGATCGCCCGCGCGATACGGCCGGCCCGATTTCAAGGCCAGCTCGTACACGGCGTTGCGCGCTGTCCGGCCGGCGGCGCGCTTGGCGGCATAGGCGGCCGGCGCCTCCTGCAGCCGCTCGGTTTTGGCCAGTCGCTCGATCGGCCACTTCCGTTCGCGGATGGCGGCCGCATAGCGCGCCTTGAGAGCCGGCAGCTCCGCCTCCCGACACTCCAGCCGCAGCCGCAAGAGTTCGCGCAGAAAGTCCCGCTGGAACGGCTCCAGCCCCCGCGATTTCAACGCCGCGCCTTTCACAATCAGTTCGCCTTCTTCCGTCAACAAGGCGTAGTTTTTCATCTTGTAACTGAACATGGCCCGGTACACCCCGTCGAATTCGACCTCGATGCCCGGGGGCAGGGAGCGCGCGAAGTCCTCGCGGAACCGCTGCAGCTCCTCCCCGCCGGCCGCCCCGACCGGCGGCAGAAAGTAGATGCCGTCCGTGTCGATCTCGATCGGCTGCGCGCCGCGCGCGCGCAGCCACTCGAGCATCGAGGCCAGCAGCGCGCGCCCGCGCTCCGCGACCCGCTCCGCGGCCTGAAAGTCGCTGAAGCGCGCCTGGGCGAAACCGAGATAGCCGTAGAAGGCGTTGATCAGGACCTTGAAGGCGCCCTGGCGCGCGTGAAAATACGCCCGCTGCGCGGGCGTCGGCGCGCGCTCGGCGTTGCGCTTGGCCTCCAAACGCACCGTCCGCAGCGCATCCAGCAGTTTGAGAAACACGCCCAGTTCGTCGCTGCGCGGCCCCAATCCCTGCGCCAGCATCAGCGACGGGTACAACGAACGCACGTCGCAGTGATGCACGTTGCGGACGATGCCGGTGACAAACAGATCCGTGTAGCCGCCCGCGAATTCCCACGGCGCGTCGGGTTTCGGCAACGCCTGCCCCCGCCGCAAATACTCGCGGATCATCAGGGCGTCAATCTTGGCGGCCTGTCCGCGCACGCAGACGTTCTGGTACGTGTAGGGCAGCATCTGCGCCTGCGCGAAGTAGGTGGGGGCCAGCAGACTGCTCAAGGCCCGCGTCTCGCGCGCGTCGTCGCCCGCGTAACGCAGCACCTCGTCCGGCGCCCGCGCAAAGGTCTCCGAGATACGCCGGCCGTCCAGGTAGGTGCGGTCCGGCGCCGCCAACCCAAAATGCGCCGCCACCTCCTTCAACCCGAATCCGTCCAGCGAGCGGTTCAGCACATCGTAGGCGTGCGTCAGGAAGAGCGTGTCCACCACGTGCCGCCCGAAAATCTCGAACCGTTCGTAGGCCAGGGTGCGGTCGCCGACGGCGAACCGGCTGGCCCGGCGCCGCGGCGGGCTGCCGTCCCGCCCCAGCGCCAAGGCGACGCCGCAGCGCCGCGCCCGCGCGGCGAGGTAAGGCAGATCGAAGTTGAAAAGGTTGTGGCCCTCGATGACGTCCGGGTCTTCCTCCCGGACGGCGGCCACGAAGCGTTCCAGCAGTTCCTTCTCGGTCGCTTGCGCTCCCGAGAGCACGGTCACGCGCCCTTCGTCGCCGCAGAGCGCGATGGCGATGATCCGGTCGCCCTCCCGCTCGGCGTTGCAGAACTCGTAGCCCGGACTGGTGCGGCACTCGATGTCCATCTGCAGCCGCCGCAGGGCCTCGAACCGCAGGCCTTTGAACAGCGTTCGGCCGGTGAGCATCAGGTGTTGCTGCACGGGGTCGTTGAGGAACAGATAGGGCGCATCCGCGGCGGCGGGCGGCACGCCGGTTGTGGACGCCAGCCAGTCCCGGGCTTTGAGAACGTCCCGCCAGCGCGAGAAGCGGGCCAGAACATTCAACGGTCCGGTCCCCGCCAATTCCCGGCTTTCAAAGGCCACGGGGCACCCTGCCAGCGCCGACCGTTCCGCCGCCAGGAACAGGGCCAGCGGTTCGCGGGTGGCTTCCGTGCGGCCGTCCCGCCGCCAGAACAAAACCGCCTCGTCCGCTCCCTGGCGCGCCGGCACGGCTTCCACCGCCACGAGCCCCTGCGCGGGGTCGCCGCCAAACAGCAGGGGGTCGCCGGCGCAAACGCTGTCGCCGCCGCTCCGTCCTGCCCCGCCGTCCATGGTGGGACGCGCCTCCCGCCGCTACTTCAGGTGCTGGGTGGAAATCCCGCTTTCTGGAAACGCGCTGAGCCAGAAAGCCAGAATCACCCGATACTCGTCTTTTTGCTCGCTGCCGTCGCTGCGGGTGTACCCCGGCATGAAGTTCATGCCGCAGCGCACCGACAGGCAGTCCAGATTGCGCTGCACATAGCCCCCCTGCTCTTCGAGCCGGCGATCCTCAAATTCGTAGCGCGTCGAGACGTTGTACGTCCATTGGCGGTTGGGCCAAAGCGTGACGTCGCCGATCGCCAGGTTGCTGTCCTCGTGCCGATAGCGGTGTTCCACGGCCAGGCGCAGCGCCTCGCTGGCGGTCCAGGCGACGCGCGTGTTGAAGCGTTCCAGCGTGGAGTCCGCCACGTTCCAGACGCCGTCCGCGTCCAGCCGCACCCCGGCCAGGGGCCGCAGCTCGATGTCGGTATACAAGCGCTCGATCAAATCCTCGCCCGCCGGCCGGTGAAATTGGCAGAGGGTGTACAGGTCCACATCGGCCAGCGTGCCGACGGCTCCTTCCTGGCGCGATTGCAGCCGGTTGCGCACCCCCAGTTTCACCTGATTCTTCTCGTCCAACTCGTCCACACTGTCGAAGGGATGGAGCCGGTCCGGCGTCAGATTCGGCTCCGGCACGAAGGTGTAGTCGGCGTACGGCTCCACAATGTGCCGGTATTCCGCGTCCCAGCCCGGCCAGGTTTTGAACGCCTTGAAGGACGTCTCCAACCCCAGCTCGATCAATCCGCGCAGTTCCGCGCCCGTTTCCAGGCGGCGTTCGACGCGGTTGGTCTGGCTGCCCGTCTGCACCACGGGCGTCAGCGTGCCGTCGCCCGCCGCCACGAAATTGGTGCGCGTGACCGTGACGACCTCGGTCTCGACGACCTGCCGCTGTGTCTCTGAATAATACGTGCCGCGCACGCCGCCGCGCGGCACGAGGTTCAGAAAGCCCCACAGCCGTTCCGGACGGTAGGCCATGTGCCGGGAATCCAGGCGGAAGGTCGAGGGTTCGTCCTGCTCGGGCGGATCGTCCGCCCAGGTCTGACGCAGAAAGGCCGCCGCGGTTTCGCTTTCGTAGTACAGGGCCCCGTCGGCGAGCGGGCGCCGATACAACTCGAGGTAGGCCTCGGGCAGGCGCTCCACGCTGGTGTAAAAATCGTTCAGGCGCGCGCGCAGCCGCACGCCGGCGCCATAGCCTTCGCCGAGATGGCCGTAGGTCGCGTAGTTCTCCGGCTCCGCGCCGCCGCGGTATTCCTTTTCGAAGAAATCCTCCAGCACATCCCGATCGCTCAGATAGTTCGCCTGCAGCAGAACTTGATCGGCGGGGCCCAGCCAGTAGTCTTCACGCAAGCGGATGCGGTAACGGTCGCGATCGATGTCTTCCTCCGGCGTGTCGTCCGGATCGTTCGGCTCGGCATCGGCGGCGTAATACAAGGTCAGATCCCCGTGTCCCTGCAGCCAGCCCGGCGGCTCATGCCAGCGGAAGTCCTGCCCCACCCCCACCCCCCGCTTGCTGCGCAAGTCCAGGTGCGTGGTTCCCCCCACGAGGGGGTTGATCCGGTAACGGTACGAATTGAGCAGAAAGGCGCCCATGCGGCTGTCGTAGCCCGGATGCACGCGGTAGCCGAAATCCCCGCTGAGGTCCCGATGCCAATACGGCACGTACATCACCGGCACGGGTCCGAACCGCCAGACCGCGCCGCGGGCCGTCACGGACTCGCCGGGCACCACCTCCACCTGCCGGGCGCTGACGGAGTAGTGGCAGCGCTCCGGCGCATTGGTGCAGGTGGTCACACGCCCCTCCTCGATCCGGTAAACGTTGCCCGCCTTCTTTTCGGCGCGCCGGCTTGACAAGAGCCGAAACGGCCGGCCGTCGAAACGCATGTTTTCGGCTTGTCCCACGCCGGTGCGAAAGTTGTACTGCAACCGCTCGCCGGTCCAAACTTCCCCCGCGCGGGTCAGCCGCACGGCGCCGGTCGCCGTGGCCTGGCCGCTGGCTTGGTGGAACCGCACGTGATCCGCTCGCAGTTCATCCGTCCCGCGCCGGATGGTCACGCGGCCGATGGCCTCCACCTCGTCGCGGCTCCGGTCGTAGTTCAACGTATCCGCGGTCACTTCGAAGGGGGCCTCCGCGGGCGGCGGCGCGGACGTTCCCGCCGCCCGGCTGCCGAGACTCCCCGCCCCCAGAATCGCCGCCGCCCCCAGCCCCCCCCACCAGACTCTCGTCCGCAAGGTCACGCGCTCATGCTCCCAGTTTGTCGCCGCGGCTCGAATAAAGCAGTTCCCCGGTCTTTTCGTTCAGCACCGCAAAGTACTCCATGTGTTTGGTCGGATCCGACTTGAAGGTCAGCCGCCCTTCCTGCTGTTCCTGCAGGTCGACGAGGAACTGCTCGTCCTCGCGGCGCAGCCGATCCAGGACCGCCGGATGCACAACCACCTGCAGGGCGATGTCCGGATCGGTCTTTTTCCGCCGCCGCATGATCGCCGCCAACTGCCGCTGGATGTCCACGCTCATGTTCAGCGGCGAACGGATGCTGCCGCGGCCCTTGCAGTAGGGGCAATCGACAAACATCTGCGCCTGAATGCTTTCTTCCACCCGCTGGCGGGTCATTTCCAGCAGCCCCAGGTCGGAAATCGGCAACACATTCGTCCGCGCCCGATCCACCTTCAGCGCCGCTTTGAAGGTCTTGTACACTTGCGCCCGGTGTTTCCGGGATTTCATGTCGATCAAATCCAGGACGACCAGACCGCCGATATTGCGCAAGCGCAACTGCCGCGCCACTTCCTCCACGGCCTCGGTGTTCACCTCCAAAATCGCCTGCTCCTGAGAGTCCGACTTGCCTTTGTGTTTGCCGGTGTTGACGTCGATCGCGATCAACGCTTCCGTTTCGTCGAACACCAGGCACCCTCCCGACTTCAGCGTCACCTTGCGCCGAAAGGCCTCGTCCAGTTGCCGCTCCACGTCGTACTGATCGAAGATCGGCAACTCGCCTTCGTACAAGTGAATCTTGTTCCGCGACCGCCGGGAAACGCGGCCAGCCACCTCGCGGATTCTCTCATATTTGGCCCGGTTATCAATCATGATCCGGTCGACGTCTTCCGTCAGCCAGTCGCGCACGGCCCGTTCCGCCAGATCGGGTTCCTGATACAGACAGCACGGGGCCGGCTTCTCGGCCATCGCCCGTTTGACCTCCTCCCAGGTGGCCAAAATCTGCCGCAAGTCCCGGCCAAAGCTGCTGCGCCGCGCTCCGGCGCCGGCCGTGCGCACGATCAACCCCATGTCCCCCGGCACCTGCAGCCGGTCCAGAATCTTTTTCAGCCGGGCCCGTTCCTCGGCCGACTCGATCTTGCGCGAAACGCCTTTCATCTTCGAGCCGGGGACCATCACCAGATAGCGGCCGGGAATGCTTAAGTTCGTCGTCACCCGCGGCCCCTTCGTGCCGATCGCGTCCTTCGTCACCTGCACCACGATCTCCGCGCCCGGCGGAAAACGCTTTTCGATCTCGGCGTTGGTGTAACGCTTCTTGCGCGCGGAGCGCCGGTTCCGCTCTTCGTCGTCCAGGTCGAACAGCTCCTCGTCGGGCGTCATATCCCAATAGTGCAGAAACGCATTCTTCTTGCGCCCGATATCCACGAACGCCGCCTGCAACCCGTGCTCCAGATTCTGAATGCGCCCCTTGAAAATGCCGCCCACCACCCGCTCGCGCGACGGATGCTCCATCTGGAACTCTTCCAGTTTGCCGTTCTCCAGAATCGCGACCCGCGTTTCCAGGCTTTCGGCGTTAATGATGATTTCCCGCTTCCGTCGGTTGCGTCTGAGAAAACTGAACGAAAACATCTCCCCCTCCTTGTCTCCTGGGCCGCGCCGCCCGGCTTTAAGCCGTCACCCACAGCCCCGCCTGCTCGAAGGTTTCCTCGGGCGGACGAGACCGGATGTACACGCTTTGCACGATCCCCAGCGCGGCCATCACCGTCAGCATGAAACTGCCCCCGTAGCTCAACAACGGCAAGGGCAGCCCCGTAATCGGCAGCAACCCCACCGTCATCGAAATGTTGACGAACACATGCGCCCACAGCAGGACGCCGATCCCGACGCACAGCAAACGTCCCAGCTTGTCGTGCGCCAACAACGCAGTCCGCAGCGCGCCGCCGATCAGCACAGCAAACAACAACAGCACGACGAGCGAGCCGGCAAAGCCCTTCTCTTCGGCAATCACGCAAAAGATGAAGTCCGTCGGCGCCACGGAGCGCGGCAGAAAGCGCAGGATGTTCTGAGTGCCGTTGAGAAAGCCCTTGCCCCACACCCCCCCCGAACCCACCGCAATCTCCGATTGCCGCTTGTTCCATCCCGCCCCCAGCGGATCCGTATCGGGCTTGAAAAACACCCGCAGCCGTTCCTTCTGGTACTCGCCGGCGCCGATCCGCCGCATGATCCGTTCCTGCTGCGCCTGATCCAGGCCCAGCTTTTCCGGCAGAAACATGGCGCCCACGAACAGTCCCAACGCCAGGATTCCCGCCGCGGCCAACGCGCCCAGCGCGGACAACGGCACCCCCGCCGCGTACATCATGGCGAACGCCACGGGCACCAGCACCATCGCCGTGCCCAGATCGGGTTCCTTCAGAATCAACAGCCAGGGCACGCCCACCGCGAGCAGGACGGCCGCCAACGGCCGCGCCTGTCCCAGGTTGAGACCCGGCCGACTGAGACGCCGCGCCAACACCAGAATGGTGGCCAGTTTGGCGAGTTCCGAAGGTTGAATCTGAACGCCGGGCAGGTCGAGCCAGCGCTGCGCGCCGTAAACGCGGCGGCCGATCGACAGCACCAACACCAGCAGCACCACCGACACGCCGTAAATCCACCAGGCCGGCTTGCGCAACTGGCGGTAATCCAGGGCGGCAAAGAACTGATGGCAAACCAGGCCGGCCGCCGCCCACAACAGCTGCCGGCGATACAGCGCGCCCGACGTCTGTTCCTGCGCCACATAGCCCGCGCTGTACACGAACAAGACGCCGATGGTGGCCAGCGCCACGGTCGCGGCCGTCAACAGCCAGCTCTGCCGCCGCAATTGCCGCAGCTCTTTGAACCACGATTTCATATTGTCCTTCGCGCTCAGTCGCCGACTTCGTGGGCGCCGGCCGCCGCTTCGTCCAGCTTCTTCAAATCCGCCGGCTGGCCGAAAATCCGCGCCATCACATAGCCCACCCGCGGAGCCGCCGTCACGCCGCCGGAAACGCCGTCTTCCACCACCAGGGCGATGGCGTAGCGCGGGGCCTCGAAGGGCGCAAACGCGATCATCCAGGCGTGCTTGCGGCGCGCCGCGCGCGGACCGTACTCCGCGCTGCCCGTCTTGCCCCCCATCGGCACCCCCGCCACCCGCGCCCCTTTGCCGGTGCCGCGGTAGCTCTCCACCACCTCCCGCATCCCCTCGCGCACCGCCGCCAGCGCTTCGGAGGAAACCGGCAACCGCCGCAGCAGTTCCCCCCGTTCGACCGGGAGCGCCGCCTGGGCGTCGTCGACCGCTTCCGGCGGCGGTTCGTACACAAACGGGCCTTCCGGCCGGCGCGCGCCGCGGCGCACCAACCGCGGGCGGTACACGTCGCCCCCATTGGCCAGCGCGGCGGCCACCACGGCCATCTGCAGCGGCGTCGCCAGCAAGGCGCCCTGGCCGATCGACAGATTGCAGGTATCCCCTTTCCGCCAACCTTCCCCCCAGATCCGCCGCTTCCAGCCTTCGTCGGGCACTAGCCCGGCCGCCTCGCCCACGAGTTCCACCCCCGTCGCCGCTCCCAGGCCAGCCGCCCGCGCGAGCGCGCCGATGCCTTGTTCCCCGCATTGCAGTCCGATCTGGCAAAAATAGACATTGCAGGATTGTTCGATCGCCTGGGTTAAACCGATTGGCCCGTGACCGTACCGATTCCAACACCGAATCACCAGGTCGCCGATCTCGAAATACCCCGGACACTCGAACTCCGTTCGGGCCGTGCTCCGGCCGCTTTGCAAAGCCGCCAGCGCCACCAGCGGCTTGAAGGTGCTGCCGGGCGGATACAGGCCCTGCACGGCCCGATTGAACAAGGGGCGGTTCTCTTCGTCGTTCGTCAATCGGCTCAACTCCACCGGCGAGCGGATGTCTTTCGGATCGAACGCCGGGGCGCTGGCCAGCCCCAAGAGGTCGCCGTTGCGCGGGTCGATCACGACCGCCGCTCCCCGCCGGCCAGCCAAAGCCTCCTCGAGGTAACGTTGCACGCGGATATCGAGCGTCAACACCACGTCCTCGCCGGCGATCGGCGCCCGCTCGCCCAGTTCCTCGTGCTTGAAGCCCAACGCGTCCACGCGCACCAGCCGGCCGCCGGCCACGCCCGACAAGGTTTCGTTCAAAGCCAATTCCACCCCCGCCCGCCCCTCCATCTCCGGCAGATAAAAATGATAAAAGGCTCCGAAATCCGGTTCCAGCCGCCCCACATAGCCGATCACGTGCGCGGCCAGCGTGCCCTGCGGATAGACGCGCATCGGCTCCACGTAAACATCCGCGCCCGTAAACGCCTGTCCGCTTTCCGCCCAGCGCGCCAGGGCCCGATCGTCCAAATCCTCCCAGACCAACAGCGGCAACAGGCACCGCCGCCGCAGATGCAGGGCCAACGCCTCCCGCGTGACGGTTCGCTCCAGCTTCAGCGCCGCGGCCAAGCCGTCAATCGCGCGTTCCGCGGCGTTGAGCGTGTTGGACATGCGGCCCGGTTGCCGCAGCTCCTCCAGGTACAACGCCAGGCTGTAGCTCGGCCGGTTGTTCGCCAGACAAACTCCGTGGCGATCGAAAATCGCGCCGCGCGCGCCCGGCAGGCGCACCCGACGCATGCTCTGCCGATCGAGACTGCTGCGGTAGCGTGAGGTGTGCACCACCTGTACCCGCCACAACGCCGCCGCTAGCGCCGCCAAGGCCATGAGCGCCGCCAACAGCAGCAGCCGCGTCCGCAACAGCTCGCGGTCAAGCTGGCCCACGGCGTCCATACCAACTCTCGGCCTCCCGTTCCTCGTCCGTCACGTTGCCCACCATCCGGTCTAACGCCCGCGCCGCGCCGAAGGTCAGCGGCGTCGCCGCCGCCCCCAGCAACCCGTCCGCCGCCACGCGCCACAAGGCGCGCGCAAACGGCCATTCCACGGCCCCCCGGCCGGCCAACAACACATACCACGCCATCGCCGAGGCCGCTCCCGCCACGGCCCCGAAGACCGCCTGCGTCGTCACCGACTCCCCCAGCACCAGGGGGCGAAACGCCGCGGCCAGCAGCCCCACCCCCGCCAGGCAAAACGCCGAATAACCGAACGGCAGCGGACTCAGCGCATCCTGCAGCACGCCGCCGACGATGGCGGCCACCAGCATCGTCGCCGGACGGCGGGTAAAGGCGTAATACAACGTCGCCGCCAGCAAGAACGGCCATTTCGCTCCGCCCAGCCAGATCCAACCCGGCAGCCCGCTCTGCAGCAACGCCGCACCGAGCAGCACGCACAACATGACCGCCCACGTCATCGGCTCGGCTCCTCTCCCGCTCAGCCTTCGGGCGCATACAACATCACGAACACGTACTTCAGCCCGGCCAGATCGGCCGCCGGCTCCAGGTCCGCCCGCTGGTACAAACCCGACGGGTCGCGCGCGACGCGCAAAACCCGCCCCACGGGAATGCCCGGCGGATACAATCCGCCCAGCCCGGAAGTCTGCACCGCCGCCCCCGCGACCACGTTTACGTCGCAGGAAACATAGTCCATGCGCACCGGCTCCGCCGCGGCCAGCAGTTCGAGCCGGGGAGGGCCGCCGCTCCTCATCCCGCGGCCCCGCACGATGCCGGTCCCCTCCGTGCCCGCGACGCGCGCCGCCACTTTGAACGTCGGATCGCTCAGCAGCAGCACTTCGCAGGTCTGCCGGCTCACGGCCACCGTCCGCCCCACCAGCCCCTCCGCCGTAACGACCGGCATGTTGGTGGCGATGCCGTGCTGCCAGCCGCGGTTCAAGGTCAGCGTTTCCCACCAGCCGCTCACGTCGCCGCGCGCCACCACCTCCCCCAAGACCAGACGCGCCGGCTGCTGCGACGCAAAACCCACCAACCGCCGCAGTTCGCGGTTCTCTTCCTCCAGCGCCTGCAGCCGCCACAGGGCCGCGCGCGCTTCGGTCAGCGCCTGCGCCAGATTCTCCTGCCGCCGGTGGAACCCCCAGGCGTCGGCCAGAAACGCCCCCACGCCGCTGAGGCGTCGCGCCGCTGACGCCCCCAGCCCGCGCAAGGGCGCCACCTGGTCGCGGAGGCGCGCCTTGACGCGCAACGAAAAGGAGAGCGGCAGATTCAGCAGCACCAGAATCGCCAGCACCAGGGTCAGATAGACCAGCGCTTTCCCGCCGCGCACCGTGTTCTCCTGTCCAGGCCGCCGGGCCTGCCGTTGGGGGGAGAGGAGCAACCCGAGATCGGGATCACGAGCGCTCGGAGGATGTCCGGCGCAGGAAATTCAGCTCGTTCAGAACGACGCCCGTGCCTTCGGCCACCGCGCTGAGCGGATCGTCGGCCACGTGCACCGGCAGGCCGGTTTGCTCGGCGATCAGCTTGTCGATCCCCGTCAGCAGGGCGCCGCCGCCCGCCAGCACCATGCCCCGGTCGACCAGGTCGGAGGACAGCTCCGGCGGACAACGCTCCAGCGTGATGCGGATGGCATCGATAATCGACGAGATGGGCTCCTGCAGCGCCTCGCGAATTTCCTCCGAGGTGATCGTCAGCGTCTTCGGCAATCCGGCCACCAGATCGCGGCCTTTGACCTCGGCCGTCATCTCCCCCCCCTCGATCGGATAGGCCGAACCCATCGTGATCTTGATTTCCTCAGCGGTACGCTCCCCAATCATCAAATTGTACACCCGCTTCATGTACTGGACGATACACTCGTCCATCTCGTCTCCACCCACCCGCACGCTGCGGCTGAAGACGATTCCAGCCAACGAGATCAGCGCCACCTCCGTGGTGCCGCCGCCGATGTCCACGATCATGTTGCCCGCCGGCTCCTGCACCGGCAGGCCCACCCCGATCGCCGCCGCCATCGGCTCCTCGATCAAAAAGACTTCCCGCGCTCCGGCCCGGGTCGCGGAATCCTTCACCGCTCGTTTCTCCACTTCGGTGATATCGCTCGGCACCGCGATGATGATGCGCGGGCGCACCATCTTGCGCCGATTGTGAACTTTCTTGATGAAATAGCGCAGCATCGCTTCCGTGATCTCGAAATCCGCGATCACGCCGGCCTTCATCGGACGAATCGCGACAATGTTGCCGGGCGTCCGCCCCAACATGCGCTTCGCCTCCTCGCCCACCGCCAGAATCCGTTTCGTACCGGCCTGAATCGCCACGACCGACGGTTCCCGCAAGACAATCCCGCGGTCTTTGACGTACACCAACGTGTTGGCCGTTCCCAGGTCGATGCCAATATCGTTGGAGAACAGTCCTAGAAAATTGCTCCACATGGTCCTGTTTTCCTTGCAGCGCGCGTTTCCAGCGTTGGCCCTAAACTCTGGCGATTCTTCGCCTTCCCGTCAACAGCAAAAACCGCGCGGCAAGAACCGCAAAAAAACGGGGCGGCGGGGTTTCGCGGGAGGTCGCGGCGGGTTCCAGCGCCGACGTCGTGCCGACCCGCCTCCCTGCCGCGGGTCTTTCCTGCGCAGCCGCTTGCCCGCCACCAGAGCTGCGCCCGCCAACCACCGCCTGACGAAAGACGGGTTGCGAACTCAGTTCAACGACAGCGAGTCCCACTTGGCGATGCCGCCATAGATCGTGCCCGCTCCGCTCTTGGGCAGACCGGGCGGCTGGGTGGCCTGATTCCGAATCCGCTCGTCGTAACTGATTGTCATCTGATAATGCCGCAGGGAGGCCAATTGCGTGGCGTTCGTAATCCAGGCGCCGTCCAGCGCGTCCTTCCATCGACCCGTCAGCGTGTCGAAGACGGCGGGTCTGGCACTGCTGCTGCGCGTGTACCAGTCCCGGTAAACCGTCACTTGGTTGAGCGCCGCGTAGTTTCCGAACACGCTGTATCCCGTCGTGGGTTCCCCAGGCCGCCCCGTGTTCGCCGAGGTGTTGTAGAGGAAGTCGTTGGCCGCGAACATGAAGGCATCCACCGTGTACAGGGTGCCGAACTCCGGGTCGCCAAAGTAAACGTTGCCATGGCGAAGCGTGCCGTAGGCATCGTACTTGCCGAGGGCTACCAAACCGAGCATGTCCGTCACCCGGCTGGCGTAGGCCAGATTGTCGCTGACATGAATGTCGGCCGTGGCCACGATCGTCGCCTGGCCGCTGATCCGAAACCCGTACGTCGTATGGTTGTTGAACCACACGTGGCCGTCCACGTAGTAAATCCGGTTGCGACCCAGATTCAACGGCGTTCGAGCGTCCTTCTGGGTCCCGGCGACGAAGCCGCTTCGCGGTTCGAAGAAATAATCGTCGCCCGGCGTGGCCCGGCATTCGTCGGGCCGATCCGAGGGATTCTTCACCACCACGTCGCGCAGGGGATGGCCCACCGGCAGGTAGCCGGATGTGATGCCGGCGTCGTTGAAGATTTTCTTGATGTCATACGTGTGGTTGGTGGCGTACCCCATGGCCTCCAGGTCCGGGGCCGGTTTGGGCAGCACATGCGGGAACTGACTGCCGGCGATGACCGCGTTGCTGCTGACGCTGATATTGCCGACCGCTTCGGCGTCGCCCTCGAGCTGATAGGTGTTCGGCGCCGGCGCCGGATTGATCCGGCTCTGCTCGTAGAGCGCGATATCCCCATTGGCATAGACATTGCCGTTGACGGTATCGCGTCCGCCGCGTTCCCGACCGCCGACCATGGCCGGAACTCCGGTCCCGCGCATCTGGAAGGACCACTCGACCCCGCTGCGGTTCCCGGCGAACACGGCATGCTCGTACGGCGGAGCCAGGTACGAAAGCTCCACGCGGATCCGCTGTTCTTCGCCCTGCACAACGCCGATGCTCTCGGCATAGGGCGGATTGACGTCCAGGTGCGTCTCAACCCGGTAACGGCCGCCGCCAAAATCGGTATCCGGGATGCTCTCCCGCACGCTGTTGAACAAGCGGCGATCCAGGCGCTGCACGCCCGCTTCCGCCAGCCAGAAGGCTTTCGCGCTGCTCAGGGCGCGAGAGGTCGCCCGCGCATTCATGCCCGACAGAGAAAGCGCGCCCGTGCCCAGCAGCGCCACCGCCAGCACGACGACCATCGCCAGCCCCAGAACGGCCCCCTCTCGCCCCCGCCCCAAAACGCGGCCGCTCCTCCGCCTCGCCGGGTTTTTGTTCATGGCCCCTCCCTTCAGTTTCTGAAGAACGCCACGCTGTTCGTCACTTCCATCCGCTCGCCGCTCTCGCTCAGGGCCAGATAGAAAGAGACGCTGTTCGTGTAGCGTGTGCACACGAACTGCTCGACCCGCCCGCGCGACAGAATGATCTCGTTCCCCGCCGTCCCGGTGTCGGGATCGTACACCAGCAGCCGTCCCGCGGGATCGTAACTCCTGGCGCTGTTGGCGCGGTAAAAAGACCGCCGCCCGATCGTCAACCGCGCGCCGGAAGCTCCAACGGCCGGAGTGACCAGATCGGCGTTCCGCCCCTCGCGAATGGCCATGCACAGCGTCGGAAACGCCGCGCGAAAATCGCCCTGCATCTCGGCCAGCGCCAAGTGGCGCCGCCAGGCCTGAAAGCTGAACACGATCATGGCTCCCGCCGTCAGGGCCAGAATGGCCGCCGGCACCGCGGCCACCAGAAGCTCGATCAACGTGAACCCGGCTTGACGGGTATGGCGTCGCATGCGTTTTCCCCTTTGTCGGTCGTTACTTGGAGCGGAGCATCTCCAGCGTCACCGCGTCGCCGCCGCCAGGCTCGTAGGCGACGCTGACCGTCAACCACAGGCAATTCTCTGCCTCGCTGCCGGCGTCCGCGAGCGTCGTGGTCATCGTGAAGCCGGGCCGATTGTTGAGGGCCACGGTCTGCACCACGGTGGTCGGAGCCATGGCCGCCAGCGTGCTGTAGTCGGTATTGCGCAGGAGTTCCTCCATGCGCATATTGGCCGTCTCGATCGCGGCGCGTTTGTATTTCTGAACCAGAATGTCCGCTCGGCTCCGTAAGATCAACGCCCCGGCGCCGAGCGTCAGCACCGCCAAAAGCAGAGCCGCCACCAGGACTTCAACCAGCGTCATCCCCCTCCGCGGCTCGTCGTTGAACCTACCACCGTCCATCGCAGCTACCTCCTCGCTCTGTCGCAAACCCAAAACGTGTTGATCCTTAAGGGGATTAGCAAGTTCTGTTCCCGCGCGCCCAGCGTCGGCGCCAATAATCGGACGGCCATTGGCATCGGCCATAGGGTCACCTTCAAGAAACACTCTCTCCCAAAAAAGTTGTACTTGTACCAAAAAAAAAAAAGTCAACCGGCAACCTGGCCAAAATCTGCCCAAAACCACCAAGAACCTCTTCTGCAACCCGATTGTGTTTGAGGCTGAGAATCTCTCCTCCGAGTTCCTAGGGCTGGGGGGCATGGCCGACCTGTGGCCCGACCACGGCGTCTGCGCGGCGGTCCGCGGCGGACAATTGGGCGGCCCGCCCACCCATTGCGACCTGCTCTCCTGGCACGGGGTCGTGGGGCTCGAGAACATGATCCACAGCATTCACGAGGCCGGCTACTACGACACGGCCTCGGAAACCGGTGTGCCGGCTCTTCACGGTCAGCGACGGCCAGGGCCTCCTGGCGCTCGACCGCGTGCTGGGCCGCGCCAGCAATCCCGTCAAGGCCCGCGTTTACACCAAGGAAAAAGCTGCCGCCCGCAGCCTCCTACTCTTGAACCACGTCCATCGCGATCTTCTCCCACGCGGTCAACCGTCCGGGGTCGTTGCCCACCGTGCTCAAGTCCTTCAGGATTAACTCGCAAGGCGTGCGGTGCCGGCGACAAATGGCAACGGTTTCCCTTAAGTCTTTCCGGACCAGTTCGGCGTCGAACGCGCCCATGGCCACATAGGCCGGATTGGGCTTCGCCGAAAAGACATAGTCGCCGTGAATGTTCTCGGCGGCGATCTCCTTGTCGGCCCAAGGGCTGACGGAAATCTTGCGCACATTCCGAAGCTTGCGCACGATGCCGATTTTGTGATGCAGCGGCTCGCAGCAGCCGTAGTACACCAGCCCGTAGCGTTCCAGCAGGGGTTTCATCGGCAGAATTTCGAACCGCTCGTGCATTTCCGGCGAGACATCGGAAAACATCTGCGCCATGGCAAACGTCCACGTATCTCTGGCCAGCGCGCGCTTGCCGTCATAGGATGGGGAGGGTAGCTCGTCGCAGAAGGCGCCGGTGCAGTGAATCTCCGGGGGCGCGGCTTCCAGCAGCCCGGTTTGCTCGAACTGGTCGAGAACGGCGCTTTCCATCTCGACGAATTTGCCGATCAGCTCGGCGACGAACTCCGGCCGGTCCACCAGGTCGTAGAGCACCCGCTCGGGCGACACCTTGGTGGTGATCATGTCCCAGAGCCCGGAGTGGCGGATGTGGCCGGTCAGGCGCGCGGGCAGGATGCCGCCCAGGATGTCGTTCGCCTCTTCCCATCGCCGCCGGTCCGCTTCGGGGTCCACTTCGACGACGGGCGCTTTCAGCGCGCGCACCTCCTCGAGAGTGTTCAGTTGCGATGCATAATGCTGCGCCAGTCCGATCCGTTCGACCTGCGCCGGCGGACCGAGACTGGCATTGCGCACGGTTTTCGGCAGGGACACGTAGGGCATTACGACCATGTCGGCGGGAAAACGTTCCCACACGTACAACGTCCGCCGCAACTGCCCTTCGATCGCATGGGCCACAGTGCCCCTGGGACTGACCATCTGCTCACGGCCCCAGTCCAGTTCCTCCCACGGCAATTGATCGATGCGCACCATCGGACGCGCAGGCCGCAGGCCGTTGAGCCGCCGCCAGGCGTCGATGGTCTCCCGCTGCCGCGGCAGAGCCGCCACTTCTGCATATCGTTTGGCCAGATCACGGATCGTTGCGATCTGCGCGCGCGTCAGGTTCTTTGCTTCTTTGCCGGGGTTCATGTTCTGAGATACCTTCCGTGTTCGAAGACTGTGTCGGCCATGGCAACGACGTTTTCCACCGGCGTTTCCTCGAGCACCCAGTCATGGCTGGCGCCGGCCACGTAGCCGCCGCCGGGCATCATGATCTCCAACACCTCCCGCGTCCGGGCGCGCACGGACTGCGGCGTACCCTCGATCAGCACGTGCTGCGAATCAATCGCGCCGTTGAACACGATGCGCCGCCCGTACTTCTCCTTCAGCGCCCGCAGTTCCATCCCGCGGCAACAGGGCTGGATGGCGTGCAGGGCGTCCAGTTCCGCCCCGATCAGCAGCGGGATCAACGGCTCGAATCCTCCGCAGCAGTGCAACTGCACCTTCAAGCCGTAGTCATGCCCCAATCGAATCAGCCGCCGGAAATGCGGCAACAGAAATCGTTCGAACAATTTCGGCCCCAGGAGCGGCCCGGTCTGACTGCCCAGGTCGTTGCCGATGAAGAAGATGTCCATCAGATCCCCAGCCTCCTCGAAAATCCGGCGGTTGGAGGCCTCGTAGAAATCCACCAGGTGGGTCAACAGCGCATCCACCAGCGCCGGTTCCTCGTACATCTTCACATACAGGTTTTCCATCCCCAGCAGATCAATGGCGTCGTGCCAGAATGGCGACCAGTCGCCGCCGAGAATCGCGAATTCCTCATGCCATGCCGAAGCCGCTTCGCGGATTCCGCAAACGTTTACGCAGGCGGGATCAGGCCAGGCATAGTCGTGAATCTCCTTCAGGCCGGCCTGGGCGAGCGGATGCGACAACGGCTGGCCGTATTCATAACCCGTGCGATCCACGCCGAAAATGGTGCGGCTGACGACCCCCTCCGGGAACCGACGGGACGGCGTGTCATAGCGCGCAAACACCCGCCGGAAATCGTCGCCCAGCCGCCGTCGCAACGCTTCCTCATCCGGCAGTCCCAGCTCGCGCAGCGCTTTGGCGATGAACCGCTGCGACAGGCCGTGCCACATCGGCACCCGGTCGGGTTCTTCGAACCGAAACGCCGCCAACACCCGGTCGCGCCCTCTCATATGCCTCTCACACCCGCTCTGCTTCCGCGGCAGGACTGCCGCCTTCCGGAGCCGCCAGAACCTGTTCCGCGTCGGCGTCGCCGCCAGCCGCCTCCGGATACGGCGCCGGCAAAACCGATGGCGCGATGGCAATATCGCCGTTGGCCCCCAGCGCGTAAGCCTCCCGGCGCAGAATCTCCGGCCCCGGGGCAAAATCGTCCCCGACAACCTTCAGCCGTTCGGTCAGACGGGCATCCAGCCGCCGCAACGTTGCGGCATACGCCGGATCGTTGACGACATTGCGCTGT
>Ga0101944_10003014_pt1 | contig 24907 bp, 22 predicted proteins | sample DewCreD2012metaG_FD_75245 | JGI IMG/M metagenome (GOLD analysis project Ga0101944, IMG submission 75245) | Hot spring sediment bacterial and archeal communities from British Columbia, Canada, to study Microbial Dark Matter (Phase II) - Dewar... ... | reverse complement strand
GGCACATGAGTTCGTTTTCGGTTGCGCAAAACAGGCCAAGATCCCCTGGACGCCGTGACGGTTTCATGTCTCGGGGGTGGCGACAACCATGCCCCATCGCCCGATACCGCCACGGCGTTTTTATGGACGGGGGCGGCTCTCATCATCAGGGTTTAATCAAAGGACTTTGACGGGGCCGTGTCCCGAATGGACAATCGAAAGCAGCAGCTTCTTCGCCGCAGTCCCTTCTTCCGATGGGCTTCCCCCGATCCGCCATCGAATGCGTTTGCTTCGGGAAGTGTGACCCGACAAGATGCAGAGCGCCCCGGCCGGAATGCCCAGGGCTTCCGCCAACAGCTGGAGCACCATCCGATTGGCCGCATCATCTACAGGCGGGGCCGTAACGGCGATTTTCAGGGCATCCCCGAACACCCCGAGGATCCGATTCCGGGATGCCCTGGGTTGAACGTGCACCTTGAACATCAACCCATCAGGGGTTTCATGGATATCGAGATGCTCGGACGTCATCGGAACGAAGACCTGCACATCGATCGATAGCTTCCTTGAGAAAGGCCGGCGGCCGAACCACCCTGCCTTCCGGTGTCACACAGGCATGCAGGGTCCATCCCCGTGCGGCAATGGTTTGATCCGCTTCGATTCGAATCGTATAGTGGAATTTCATTCCCCCGCGCACCGTCGGGTCTACCGTCGTTTCGATGATCAGCACATCGTCGTAGCGTACGGGGCGCAGGTAGTTGCAGTGTACTTCCGAGACCGGCAGGTAAACCCCCCGGGCCTCGACCTCCCGATAAGGAAGGCCGAGGAAGCGGAATAGTTCCGTCCTTCCGATCTCGAACCATCGCAGATAGTTGGCATGGTAGGCCATGCCCATGTTGTCCGTATCGCCGTAAATGACCCGGCAGGTGGTGTGGTGGATGACAGGCATGGCTCACAGAAACGAGCTGATCATTTGGAACAGCGTCTTGTACTCCGTGCATACGGGAAACTGCGGAAACGCATCGACGACCGAGGCAGGCGGCCGGAACAGGATGCCGTGATCGGCTTCGACGAGCATGGCCGTATCGTTGTAGGAATCTCCCATGGCGATCACGTTGTAGTTCAGGCTTTTCAACGCCTGAACCGTATGTTTCTTGGCCTCCTTCTGCCGCAGGTTGTAGCCGATGATGGTGCCCGATGCATCCGTCGTCAGATCGTGACAGAACAGGGTGGGCCATCCCAGCTTTTTCATGAAGGGTTTGGCAAACTCGATATAGGTATCCGAAACGATGATGACCTGGGTCGCTTCCCGGAGCCTGTCCAGAAAATCGAGCGCACCATCGAGCGGTTCCATGGTCGAGATGACATCCTGAATGTCCCGCAGGGTCAAGCGGTTGTCCTTCAGGATCTGCAGCCGCTGCCGCATCAGCTGGTCGTAATCGGCAATGTCCCGGGTGGTCAGCCGCAGCTCGGGAATTCCGGTCTTTTCGGCGACGGCAATCCACACTTCCGGAATCAGAACACCTTCGAGATCGGTACAAACGATGTGCATGGGGTCGTTATCCTTCCCTGGTCAATATCGGCATCAATGGCCGTTGGGCTCCTCGATCCGGATCAGCGTCGGATGGCCGCAGACGACGTCGAGCCGCTCGATCTCCGTCAATGCAACCCGAACGTCTCGTTCTTTCGCCAAATGGGTGAACATCACCAGCGGAACGGAGGCGTTCGATTTCCTTCCCTTCTGGTGAACCGACTCGAGACTGATGCCATGGTTGCCGAGGATACCGGAAATCTTCGAGAGTACTCCCGGACGATCGATGGCGAAAAACCGGATATAGTAATGCGATACGAGCTCGTCGATCGGAAGGATCGGGATGGTCTGGATGGCATCGGGTTGAAACGCCAAGGTCGGCATCCGACCGACGGCACCGGTCATCAGATTGCGGGCGATATCGGCCAGATCGGACAGAACGGCGCTTGCCGTCGGCATCATACCCGCGCCATATCCATAGAGCAGCGTATCCCCTGTGGCATCTCCCGTAATGGTGACTGCATTCAGAGGACCGTTCACGTTCGAGAGCATGTTGTTTGCCGGAATCATCGTAGGGTGAACCCGGGCTTCTATGGCCTGGTCGACCCGTTTGCAGATGGCCAGCAGCTTGATCCGATAGCCGAACTGTTCGGCGAATTCGATGTCCATCGGGGTGATGCGGGAAATGCCCTCGACATAGATATCGTCGAGCCGGACATCCGTGCCATAGGCCAGCGCAATGATGATGGCCAGCTTGTGAGCCGTATCGATGCCTTCGATGTCGAGGGTCGGATCGGCTTCGGCAAATCCCCTGGCCTGCGCCTCGCGCAGGGCCTCTTCGAAGGAGCAGCGTTCATCGGTGATCTTGGACAAAATCGTGTTGCAGGTGCCGTTCAGAATGCCCCGCACGGAAACAACGGCGTTTCCGACCAGCGATTCCCGAAGCGTCTTGATGACAGGCATGCACCCGCCCACACTGGCCTCGAACCCCAGATCGATGCCGTTTTCCCAAGCCTTGGCGAACAGCTGGATTCCTTCACCCGCCAGAAGCGCCTTGTTGGCGGTCACGACCTGCTTCCCGTTCTGGATCGCCATCAGGATGAGGTCTTTTGCGATCGTCGTGCCCCCGATGGTCTCGACGACGATGTCGATCTGCGGATCGAGAACCACTTGTCTCGCATCCTTCGTGAAGAGCGCTCTGTCGATGGGAAAGCCCCGATCGCGATCGACGTCGATATCGGCGATGGCTTTTAGGACAAGATCCGCGCCGACCCTTCTTCGGATGAGATCCCGCCGCTCCAGAAGCATCCGGACCACGCCGGTTCCCACGGTGCCGCAGCCCAGCACACCGATATGAATGGTCTTCATCTGGAAGAACTCCTCGAATCACATGATTTTTCGGATGCCGCGAACGGCCTGTTGAATCCGCATGGGATTTTCAATCAGGGCAAAGCGCACATATTCATCCCCGTATTCCCCGAATCCAAGCCCTGGAGAAACGGCCACCTGGGCTTCATGAATCAGGAATTTGGCGAATTCCACCGATCCCATCTTGCGGTAGGCTTCCGGGATCCGGCCCCATACGAACATCGTTCCTTTCGGGCTCTTGATCTCCCAGCCGATGCGGCTCAACCCCTGAATGAGTGCATCCCGCCGTTCCCGATAGGTATCGCAAATCTGATGCACACAATCCTGCGGTCCGTTCAAGGCGATGATGGAGGCGATTTGAATCGGCTGGAAAGCCCCGTAATCGAGATAGCTCTTGATCCGCTTGAGCGCAAAAATGGTTTCCGCATTCCCGACACAGAACCCCATCCGCCAACCGGCCATGCTGTAGCTTTTGGACATGGAGAAAAATTCCACGCCGACATCCTTCGCGCCCTTTGCCTGCAGAAAACTGGGCGCCTTGTAGCCGTCGAAAACAAGGTCTGCATAGGCGAAATCGTGGATCACGAGGATGTCGTTTTCCTTGGCGTAATCGACGATTTTCTGAAAGAAGTCGAGATCGACCACTTCCGTCGTCGGGTTGTGCGGATAGGAAAGGATGAGGACTTTGGGACGCGGCCAGGTCTGTTTGGTGGCGTTGATCAGGTTGTGGAAGAAATCTTCCTCCGGACCGACAGGGATGCCGCGCACATCTCCACCTGCGATGATGGCGGAATACGGGTGGATGGGATAGGTCGGGTTCGGCGTGAACACGACGTCTCCCGGTCGAATGGTGACCAGAACGAGGTGGGAGAGCCCCTCCTTGATGCCGATGGTGACGATGGCCTCGGTTTCCGGATCGAGATCGACGTCGAAGCGGCGCTTGTACCAGTCGCAAATGGCCATCCGCAGGCGGGTGATTCCCATGGAAGCCGAATAGCGGTGGTTTTGAGGCTTTTGGGCCGCCTCGATCAGTTTGTCGACGATGTGTTTGGGTGTCGGAAGATCGGGGTTTCCCATGCCGAGATCGACGATGTCTTTCCCGGCATGCCGGGCGTCCATCTTGATCTTGTTGACGGTTGCAAAAACATAAGGCGGTAATCGATCGAGTCGTGCGAATTTGTTCATACCGGTTTCTCCTGAGAGGCTTTCCGCTTCGTTGCGGAAAGGACGAATGCTAAGATTCCCACGAAAATGGATGGTTCATACAATAGATTGGGAACCATGTCAAAAGCAAAGGCTCGGCTCAAGAACCCGTCATGGCCCCAAGCTGGGAAAAATTTTCTTTTGACTTTTGCACCCATTATCGATACTGGAACGGATGACCAACACTCCTGAATTCTGGGTGGTACTTCCAGAGCGCTTTCTTTTTCTTTCATGGGGTAAACAATGCAGAAGCCGTTGACCTATGCAGACGCCGGTGTCGATATCGACAAAGCCAACGATCTGGTGAAAACCATCAAGCAAATCGCCTCTCAAACGCCGAGGGCGGGTGTTATGGGGGAGATCGGCGGTTTCGGTGGGCTTTTTTCCCTGAACACCGCCAACATGGAAAAGCCCATTCTGGTCAGTTCCACCGACGGGGTCGGCACAAAACTCAAGATTGCCTTTCTCATGCAGGTACACAACACGGTAGGCATCGACCTGGTAGCCATGAGTGTGAACGATGTCGTGGTTCAGGGGGCAAAACCCCTGTTCTTTCTGGACTACCTCGCGATGGGGAAACTCGACGAACGGATCGCCATCCAGATCATCTCGGGCATCGGGGAAGGGTGCAAGCAGGCCGGATGTGCCCTCATCGGCGGAGAAACAGCCGAAATGCCCGGCATCTATGCGGAAAACGAGTACGATCTGGCCGGATTCGCCGTCGGCATTGTCGACAACAACAAAATCATCGATGGCTCCGACATTCGCGTCGGTCACAAACTGATCGGCTTGGCGTCCAGCGGGCTGCACAGCAACGGATTTTCCCTGGTTCGAAAAATCTGCTTCGATGTCCTGAACCTGCGGGTCGATCAGCATGTCGAAGCGCTCGGCAAGTCGTTGGGCGAAGAGCTGCTCACGCCCACACGCATCTATGTGGATACGATCCTGAAACTGATCCGGGACCTTCCCATTCATGGAATCGCCCACATCACCGGGGGAGGCATTACCGAAAACATCGTCCGGGTGCTGCCCCAGGCCTGCGGCGTTCTGATCCGGAAAGCCTCATGGAGCAGACCGCCCATCTTCAGCTTCCTTCAGGAAGCGGGCCGGGTGCCGGAAGAGGAAATGCTGCGCACGTTCAACAACGGCGTCGGTATGATTCTGGTCGTCCCCGAATCCCATGTGGAAGATGTGATCGAACGGTGTACAGGCATGGGGGAGAAGGCCGTGGTGATCGGGGAAGTGCTTGAGCGGCAGGCGGGTAGGGAGCGGGTGCTGTGGGCCTGACATCATCGTTTGTCCTTCGGTGGTGGAAGCACCTGAAATCCGTACTGGTGCGGTTTCTGGCCTGGACGGGCAAGGTCGGACCGGTTCCCCCGGGTTGCCGTGCATGAGCGCCTCGATCGACTCATGGGTTCATGAGCCCGAATGCATCCCGGCAGCCTGCATCATCCGGAAAAAGCCCTTCACGCAACCATGATTCTCGCTAATGCCGTCTTGTCTCTGGCGTTGTGCGCCCTCGTGACCCCCGCAGTCAAATGGATGGCCGGCAGATATGGATGGCTGGCCCACCCAACCCAGGATCGATGGCATCGAAAGCCGACCGCCCTGATGGGCGGGATTGCCATTTACATTGCTGTCTCGCTTCCCATGTTGATCCGGCTCGATGTGTTCGACATCGGCACCATTTCTGTTTTCCCCGAGTCTTCCGACTTTCAGCCACCCTTCGCCTTCGTCGCCTGGCTTGGAATGAGCCTGTTGTTCGCATTGGGACTGGTGGACGACGTTGTGCGGCTCAAACCCCAGACCAAGCTCCTGGGCCAGATCCTGGTCGCTTCCTTCATCGCCTTCCTCGGTTTTCGGCTTAAATGGTTCGTATCCCTTACCCTCGACACCATGGTCACCCTCTTCTGGGTGGTCGGTATCACCAATGCCTTTAACCTGCTCGACAACATGGACGGCCTTTGTGCCGGAATCGGCGCCATCGCCGCGGCCGTTCTCGCGCTGCTTTTGGCCCCGCTGCATCCGGCGGCTTCGGCCGCAGCTTGGATGCTGGCCGGCGCGCTGGTGGGATTTTTGATCTACAACTTCAACCCGGCCTCGATTTTCATGGGTGATTGCGGGAGCCTGACGATCGGTTTTCTCATCGCCCTGCTGTCGCTCGTATATGCCGAGACTACCCCCTTATCCACCTTTTCGCGGATATCGATCCCGATCCTCGTCGTTTTGGTGCCGATCGTCGATACGAGTCTGGTGACGCTCATTCGAATTTTGAGCGGCCGAAAGGCATCGATGGGGGGAAAGGACCATACGTCTCATCGACTCGTTCTGGTCGGTCTGAGCGAACGAAAGGCCGTTCTGGTTCTCTATGGCATCGCAGCAGGATCGGGCCTGGCCGCCCTTTTCGTTCATCGAAGCGATACCATGAGCGCCCCTTCGGTCATTGTTCCCGTCTTGGTGGCCGTTCTTCTCATGGGGGTCTATCTTTCCCAGCTTCGTATTTATCCTGAACAGGAATTCTCCCTGCTTCGGGGGAAAGCCTTCACGCCGATTCTGGTCGAATGGACCTACAAACGTCAGATTCTGATGGTCGTCCTGGACCTCGGGCTGGTGGCCTTTTCCTATTATCTTTGCTACCGCCTTCGGTTCAGCGCGGTCGATTTTCTCTTCTATTTCCGGATTTTTCTCAAGTCGCTTCCCATCGTCATCGCCTGTAAGCTCCTCGTTTTCTACATCGTCGGGGTCTATCGGGGCCTGTGGGGTACCATGAGCAGCAATGATGTCGCCGTCTATCTCAAGGCAAGCACCCTCGGCTCATTGCTTTCCATCGCAGCGGTGACGTTCGTGTATCGGTTTTCGGATTTTTCGAAGGGTGCCTTTCTCATCGACTGGCTGCTCACGACCGCCGCTCTCTTGGGAACCCGCGGGTTTTTCCGCCTGGCCGGGGATGCCATGCTTCGCAATACCTTGGCCGGAGAGAGCGTATTGATTTACGGTGCAGGCAAAGGAGGAGAGCTGTTGCTGCGGGAGATTCTGCACAACCCGTCTCTTGGCCTTCGGCCGATCGGTTTCATCGATGACGACCCCTTGAAAGTCGGCAAGAACCTACAGGGCTATCCCGTGCTGGGAGGATTTGCAGATCTTCCGGCCCTGCGGGAACAATACCCCATCGAAGGCGTGCTCGTTTCCTTCAAGGAAGAGGCGTTCGACAACCGCCTTGACGAACTCCGGCGGTTCTGTGCAAAAAACGGCTTGAAGATGAGGCGCTTTTCGATTCACATCGAGGAAATGGTGTGAAGGGCGGTGAGGCATTCGGCGAGGCTGCTGGTTCTGAGGCACCCGTAGGAAAAGCGCCCGGGTGTCAACCAGTCCGGAGGAGACTGGTTGACGTCACCCAGCCAAGATGGAGGTAAGAGAGGTAACCACATACCCTGCCGTGAACCTATGCAATGGGTGTGCCAACGATGCGTTCTTCGTTCCTCGCATGCCTCAATTTGCCGGTTCATCGCTGTTCTTTCTATTCCCGAACTTCTACCGTCCGACTTCCGGCTTCTGACTCCCGCATCCACCCGTTAACCCTTTCGTTCAAGGTTAACGCAACATTTAACGGGTGTTTACACGAATTCCTCCGCCATGCCGTCATTCTCCCTGCCGACGTCTCATCGCATTGAGGAGGATGCCTATGACGATCATGCCCATTCCGATCAGCTGAGAAACCGAAAACACACCGAAATAGGTGTCGCCCCGAAAATCCCCGCGGAAGATTTCCACCACAAAACGCATGGTTCCATAAAAAACCAGATAGTGCACGAAGGTTTGGCCTTCGTAAGCGATGGATCTGCGCCGGAACCACAGGATCAGAAAAATCATGAGATTCCCGAATGCCTCGTACAGCTGTGTGGGATGGAGAGGGACGTTCAGGCGGGCAAGGCTGTTGGGATCGGAAAAGGTGACGGCCCACGGCAGCTCACAGACCTTTCCGTAACAGCATCCGGCACTGAAACACCCGATACGACCGATGGCCTGCCCCAGGGCGACGGAAGGCGCCAGCACATCCGCCGTTTTCCAGAAGGCGAGTCCCGAATGCCGCAGATAGAACGCAACCGTCAGGGCGGCTCCAATGAAGCCACCGTAAAAGACGAGGCCGCCGTTCCATATTCGGAAGATCTCGATCGGATCTGCGATGAAGCGTCGAAGATCGGTCAGGACGAAGAGCAGTCGGGAGCCGATGACTGCAGAGAGGAGGATATAGAAAGACAAATCCAATATCTGGTTGGGATCGATACCGACACGGGCCGCTTCCTTCTTGGCGAGGGTGATGCCGACAATGAAGGCCACAGCCAGCATCAACCCATAGGTGTACAGGGTGATCGGGCCGAACTGAAACAGGATCGGATGCATGGATCCTCTGCTACTCCGGAAGGCGGTTGGTCAGCACATGAAGCACGACGATCCCCATTCCGATGGAAATGGCGCTGTCCGCCACATTGAAGGCAGGCCAGTGCCACTGCCCGACATAGAGGTCGATGAAGTCGATCACTTCGCCGAATCGGATGCGATCGATGAGGTTGCCGACCGCACCGCCGATGACGAGCGCAAGGCCCGCGCGCAGCCATCGAAAACGCTTCGGGATCTGAACATAAAAGACCGTCATGAGGATGGCGGCGATTCCCGAGACAGCCAGGAAGAAAAAGGCGCGTAACGACGCGCTCTTTCCGGCGAACATACCGAAGGCTCCTCCTGGGTTTCGTACATGAACGATGTCGAAGAACCCGGGAATCACCGCAATGGCGGCCCCTTTTGCAGGAAGGGTATGCAGAAGCATCGCCTTGGTCACCTGATCCACGAGGACGACGCCCATCACGATCCCGCACAGCAGCAGAAGGGAGGATCGATCAATGGACGGCTTCAAGGTGTTCGACCGTCTTTCTGCATCGTGGGCAAAGTTCCCCCAGCGGAACATCTTCCCCGACCGCCGGATCGTACACCCAGCAGCGGGCGCATTTGGCGCCTTCGGCCCTGGTGACGTGGATGTCGAGTTCCGAGCCACCGGAAACCAACGATACCCGGGATACGATGAACATCGTCTGAAGTTCCGAGCGATATTTGTCGAGAAGAGCGAACGCTTCTCCGGATGCACTCAGGTGAACCTCGGCATCGAGAGGATGACCGATCACCTTGTTGACTCGCGCCTCTTCCAGCGCCTTGAGGACGGCGGAGCGAATGTCGAGCAGGCGGTCCCATTCGGATTCGAGCTCGGGATCCTTCAAGCGTTCATCCACCTCGGGAAGCAGGACCAAATGAACACTGGCTTCCTTGTTCGGCCATGCAGGCATGAATTCCCAGATTTCCTCTGCAGTGAACGGCAGGATGGGAGCCATGAGCCGCACCATGGCATTTAGAATGTCGAACATGACGGTTTGGGCGGCACGGCGCTCTGCCGAGTCTGCCAGGGAGGTATAGAGCCGGTCTTTCAACACATCGAGATAGAAGGCCGATAGATCCACCGTGCAGAACTGATACAGGGCATGATGGACGATGTGGAAATCGTAGGCTTCATAAGCCTTGCGGGTTTTGGCGATGAGTTGCTGCAACCGCAGCAGGGCATAGCGATCGATGCCCGTCAGGCGCTCCCACCCCACCCGATGGACTGCAGGATCGAAATCGAAGAGATTGCCCAGGATGAACCGGCAGGTATTGCGAATGCGGCGATAGGCGTCGCTCAACTGCCCCAGAATGCCGTCCGAGATTCGGATATCGTCGCGGTAGTCCGAAGCCGACACCCACAGGCGCAGCACTTCCGCACCATAGCGGTCGATGACCTGTTTGGGGGCGATGACATTTCCCAAAGATTTGGACATTTTCTTGCCTTCGGCGTCCACCACGAATCCATGGGTGAGAACGGCCCGATACGGCGCCTTCTTTCGGGTACCGACTGCTGTCAGCAGGGCGCTGTGGAACCAACCGCGATGCTGGTCGCTGCCTTCGAGATAGAGATCCGCAGGCCATTCGAGGTAGGATCGGTCTTCCAACACAGCGGCATGGGAGACGCCGGAATCGAACCAGACATCGAGAATGTCGGTTTCCTTGTTGAACCGGCTTCCCCCGCACTTGGGGCAGGTGACGCCTTCAGGCATGAGCTCTTCCGCCGGTCGCTCGAACCAGATGTCTGCACCGTGCGCCTCGAAGAGCTTGAAAATATGATCGCTGATCTCCTGGGTCATCAGGGCCTCATCGCAGTCCGCACAGATGAACATGGCGATCGGAACCCCCCAGGTGCGCTGGCGGGAAACACACCAGTCGGGTCGGTTCTGAATCATGCCGTAGATGCGCTCCCTTCCCCAGCTCGGGATCCACTGCACGGTATCGATGGCTTCGAGCGCCTGCCGCCGCAGGCCCGTTTTCTCCATGGAAATGAACCACTGGGGGGTCGCTCGAAAAATGACAGGCTTCTTGCAGCGCCAGCAATGGGGATAGGAGTGGGAAATCGTGCCGGATGCAACGAGGGCTCCGGCTTCCTGCAATCGAGCGATGACGGCCTTGTTGGCCGAAAAAACGAACTGACCCGTGAAGCCTTCGGCTTCTGCGGTGAACTTGCCTTCGTCATCCACGGGAGACAGGGTATCGAGCCCGTATTTCAAGCCCACTTCGTAGTCTTCTCGGCCGTGACCGGGCGCGGTATGGACGCAACCCGTTCCGGCATCGAGGGTCACATGGGTTCCCAAAACGATGATGCTGTCTCTCGAATACAGGGGATGCCTGCACCGCAGGTTTTCGAGTGCGGCCGCCGATACTTCGGCAAGCGTCCGCCATCCGGTGATGCCGAATGCCTTCATGCAAGCATCGACGAGATCGGCCGCCAGAAGGTATACTTCCTCGTCCGAAACCGCCACAAAGGCATAGCGGAAGTCCGGATGCAGGCTGATAGCAAGGTTTGCCGGAATCGTCCAGGGGGTTGTCGTCCAGATGATGACAGAGATGTGTTTTCCTTGAAGCGCTTCGATGCCGGGATCATTGACGAGAGGAAACTTCACGTAAATCGAAGGAGAGGATTCGTCGGCATATTCGATTTCCGCTTCCGCCAGCGCCGTATGACACTGACAGCACCAGTGGATGGGTTTCTTGCTGCGGAAGAGATTGTCCTGAAGGGCGAATTTCAGACATTCGGTCGCAATGATGGCTTCATAGCGATAGTTCATGGTCAGATAGGGATTGTCCCATTCCCCCATGACACCCAACCGCTTGAATTCTTCCCGCTGAATGTCGATATAGGTTTCCGCATAGGAACGGCATTTCTTGCGAATCTCGGCCTGACTGAGCGAGACCTTTTCCTCTCCCAGTTCCTTTTCGACGTTATGTTCGATGGGAAGCCCATGACAATCCCAGCCCGGAACGTACACGGCATCGAAACCCGCCATCTGTCGGGAACGGACAACGATATCCTTCAGAATCTTGTTCAGGGCCGTTCCGATATGGATATGGCCGTTGGCGTAAGGGGGGCCGTCGTGCAGGATGAATTTGGGGCGTCCTTTGGACGCTTCCCGAACACGCTCGTAAAGACGGGCGGCTTCCCAGGCTTTCAACCGATCGGGTTCTCTTTTGGCGAGATCGGCCTTCATCGGGAAGCCGGTGACCGGCAGGTTCAACGTTTTCTTGTAATCCTTCTTGTCGTTCATGCGATATCCTCCGCACCCTCTCGGGGCGCCAGCAGTATGAAGATGCCGCTGCCGGAAACTGCAGCGGGACGGCGGGTGCCGATGCCATGTATCGGCTCGATCCGGAGGACTATTAGTCAGATTCCGGATTGGTGTCAAGGAAAACCATGGAAACATCAGGGGGCAGGAGTCAGGAGTCAGGAGTCAGGAGTCAGAAGTCAGAAGAACAGCGGTTGGCGGATGTTTTGATCGTGAAAATAGTGGGCAGTGGGCGGTGGGCAGTGGGTATAGGCCTATTTAATCGTGAAAATAGGGGCTATGGGCAATAGGCTATGGGCTATGGGTTTCTGGCTTATTTTCATCCCTGGGGGCGGCGCCCACCGCCATGAGCATTTATCGTGAAAATGCGTAATGGGTAACGACCAACCTGTAGGGGCGAACCTTGTGTTCGCCCTTACCCATGCCGAAATTTATCGTGAAAATGCGTAACGGGTAACGAGTGACCGGTAACGGGCGACATGTAGGGGCGAATAATGATTCGCCCCTACACCGGCAGACATTTTCATCTATAAGATTCTTTTTATCATGTATAATCAGACATTACAAAATTGACTTGAATTTATCGAGGTTTTATTCGCTTATATAGACTTCATTTTAATGATATCTCCTTGCTTATCCTAATTATAATGTATATTGACATAATTTGGCATGTCACTCGATTTGGAATAATCTGACATTTTAAGGCTTACAGATATACAATAGGTGTATGCATTGGTACATATCCGGATAAGCGATATAATTATCTTGGTTACAGCATGTAAAATCAATATTTTATCTACAACCAAAGCAATTATGTCGCTATACGACAGCTGTTTGCATCGTATCGTAAAAATACTGTCTGAAAAATTTATTTGACATGTGAAAATTCTTTGGATACAAAACCTCAAAAAAGCATGGGATGCTGCCTCCCAGTATTCCCGATCCAGGGCTGATCCATCCAGGCGATTCGCAGGAAGATCCATTACCGAAGGAAGCGCATCATGGGAAACATTCGCTCTCGTATTCTCCCCATCTCCCTCTTTACCGTGGTCCTGATCGTCTTCGTCACGGCCTGGTTCGCCATGGCGAAGGGCAATGCACCCAATGCTCCGGATCGCATCCGGCCGGACATCATTCCCATCGATACGATGAAGACCTTCGGTAAACTTCAGCGCCCGATCGTCTTCTTTCCGCACGACGCCCACACCGAGGCATTGAAGCAGCAGCAAAAAGATTGCACGGTCTGCCACCTTCCCGAAAAGGACAGACTTTCCCTGAAATTCAAGCGGCTTCAGGATGACAGTGCCGAGAACCTCATGAACATCTACCATGATCAGTGCATTTCCTGCCATCGCAGCACAGCCTCCGCCCGAATGAAATCAGGCCCCGTCACCTGCGGACAATGCCACACCGAAACCCCGAAATACGTTTCCAATCGCAGGCCCATGGGGCTCGACAAATCCCTTCACGCCCGCCATACGAAAGCCCTCGAAAACAAATGCGAAACCTGTCATCACGAATATGACGCCCAAGCGAAAAAACTCGTCTACATAAAGGAAAAGGAAGGCACCTGCCGGTATTGCCACTTGGAAACCACCCAGGAAAACCGGATCGCCAACCGTCTGGCGTCCCACATCGCCTGCATCGACTGCCACAGGAAGACGGCTGCTGCATCCAAGAAGGCAGGCCCTATCCAATGTGCATCCTGTCACGATCCGGCTGCACAGGCCAAGATCGAAAAGCTCACCGATATCCCCCGGCTCAACCGGAAACAGCCTGACAGCGTACTCGTGAAGACATCGAAGGAAGCCCCTGTCAAGGACGCCAAACTCGCCTTTGTCCCCTTTGACCACAAGGCCCACGAAACCTATTCGGATACCTGTCGGGTGTGTCACCACAAACAGATGAACGCCTGCAACGTCTGTCACACCCCCGGCGGAGCCAAGGACGGCAAATTCGTCACCCTCGAGAAAGCCATGCACCTGCGCAGCGACGAAACTTCCTGCATGGGGTGTCATGACCGGAAGAAAGCCGACCGATCCTGCGCCGGATGCCATGCACCCATGACTCAGAAAAAGCTCTCGGATGCCCTGTGCGTCCAATGCCACATGGCCGATCCTGCAGGGATGGATCCGGTGCCGCAATCATCCACCGAGGAAGCCGCTGCAGCCAAGGCCCTTCTGGAAGCCCGCAAACCCGTATCCGCCGTTCTGGACGAAACCCTGATGAGCAAGGTTCCTGAGAAGATCGCCATCAAGGCCTTGTCGGACAAATATCAGCCTGCCGATTTTCCGCATCGCAAGATCGTGAATACCTTGCTGAAGAACACCAAAGAGAGCAAGCTGGCAGCCTATTTCCACCAGAGCACGCTGACGTTGTGCCAGGGATGCCACCACAACAGCCCGGCATCGCTGACGCCCCCGACATGTCAGAGCTGCCACAGCGTTCAGCAGCGGATCGACACCCTGAACCGACCTGCATTGATGGGAGCCTACCACATTCAGTGCATGGGTTGTCATCAGGCCATGGACATGGAACATCCAATGGGTTGCACCGAGTGCCATAAGGAAAAACCCCGTTGAAAACCATCTCCGATGTCGGATCGAACGACGGACGAAACGGATCGATGCTGAGCAAGAAGAAGCTGAAAACCACTTCCGGGGAATCGTAGAGGTCATCACATGTCGTTATCACGTCGAAAATTTTTGGGATGGATGGGGGCTGCCGGAGCCGGAACCCTCTTGAAGGGAACATCCGCACAGGCCGCAGCGAATACCCACTTTACGGGATATCCCAACAGCTATGCCGTACTGCACGACATCACCCGATGTGTCGGCTGCCGATCCTGCGAAGCCGCATGCAATGCGGTCAACGAGCTGCCGAAGCCGGACAAACCGTTCACCGATTTGTCCGTTCTCGAATCCCGACGCAGGACGACGGCCAAGACGTACACCGTGGTCAACAAATTCCCTTCGGACATCCAGACGACGCCATCCGAAAAACCCGTGTACGTCAAGAAACAGTGCAATCACTGTCTCGAGCCGGCCTGCGCATCGGCCTGCTTCGTTCGGGCCTTCCATAAGACGCCGGAAGGGGCCGTCATATACGATCCGAGCGTTTGTGTCGGCTGTCGCTACTGCATGATCGCCTGTCCCTTCGAAATTCCCACCTATGAATACGACAAGGCACTCGAGCCGCGTGTCATGAAGTGCACGATGTGTTACCCGAGAATTCAGAAAGGCCTGCTACCGGGGTGCGTTCAGGCCTGCCCGAAAGAGGCCCTCACCTTCGGGAAGCGCAAGGAAATTCTCGACATCGCCCGAGAACGCATTCGTCGTCACCCGGAGCGCTACATCGACCATATTTACGGCGAAAGGGAAATGGGTGGGACCAGTTGGCTCTATCTTTCGGGTGTTCCCTTCGCATCCATCGGCATGCGGGAAGACCTGGGGGTCACCCCCGCGCCGGAGCTCACCTCCGGCGCCCTCGGGGCTGTGCCCATTGTCGTGGGTCTTTGGCCTGTGCTGCTGACCGGAATTTACGCCATTTCGAAGCGCAAGGAGAAGGTATCCGAGGAGGAACGACGGGAAGCCGTCGAAGCGGCGCTCGCCAGAGCCCGTGAACAGGCGGAAGCCGAAAAGGCGGCGGCCCTTGCAAAGGCCCAAAAGGAAAAGGAAACGGCCGTCCAGCAGGCCGTCAAGAAAGCTTTGGAAGAAGCCAAGAAAAAGGCCGAACAGGAGGGGCAAGCCTGATGTCTGAAACCACCACCGTTTCGAACAAATCTGTATGGACACCCTTCAATCTGGTCGCAGGCATCATCGTTGCGATCGGTCTGGTGCTGACGGTGCTGCGGTTCACCGGGGGGCTTGCGGCGGTCACGAACCTGAGCGACGACAACCCATGGGGCATCTGGATCGGATTCGATCTGCTCTGCGGGGTCGCTCTGGCTGCCGGGGGATACGTGACATCCGCAGCCGTCTACATCTTCGGGTTGAAGCGTTTTCATTCCGCCGTCCGACCGGCCATTCTGACCGGATTTCTGGGCTATGCCCTCGTCGTTTTCGCCCTGCACTACGATGTGGGCAGGCCGTGGCGGCTTCCTTACCCCTTCGTCGTCCAGCAAGGAACGACATCGCTGCTCTTCGAAGTGGGTGCCTGCGTCGCGCTTTACCTGACGGTGCTCTTCATCGAATTTACCCCTGCAGCCTTGGAATGGCTCGGCCTCAAACGGGCCCGCAATCTCGTCGTCAAGCTGACGATGCTGCTGACCATCTTCGGTGTCGTCCTTTCGACCCTGCACCAGAGCTCCCTCGGCGCCCTGTACCTGATTGCACCGTCCAAGCTTCATCCGCTCTGGTACAGCACCTATCTGCCCGTGTATTTCTTCGTGTCGAGCATCATCGCCGGGCTGTCGATGGTGCTGTTCGAAAGCACCCTCTCCCACCATTATTTCGGGGACAAACTGGATGAAGCCCACAAGAGGGAATCCCTCGGCGTCACGCTCGGTTTCGGCAAGGCGGCTTCCCTCGTGCTGGCCGGTTACTTCATCATCAAGGTGATCGGCATGGCGACGGCCAACACATGGCACTACCTGAACAGCGGATATGGGGCCTGGTTCTTGGTCGAAATGCTCGGGTTCGTCGCTCTTCCCTGCTTTCTGTATGCCGTGGGGGTGCGCGACAGAAACGTCAAGCTTATCCGCTATACGGCAGCATGGACCGTTCTGGGAATCGTCGTCAACCGCTTCAACGTATCCCTGGTAGCCTTCAACTGGCATCTGCCCTCCAGTCAACGGTATTTTCCGCACTGGATGGAGATCATGATTTCGGTGTTCATCGTCACGGTCGGGATCCTCGTCTTCCGGTTCATCGTCACCCGGATGCCGATCCTCTACGAACATCCGGAATACCATGGGCATTAAAAGAGAGAGGGCTCTTTTCATGGAAAGCACATTCTTTACCCTTCAAGACTTCATGACCTTCACCAAGGGGGTCACCTATATTCTGATGGTCGTTGCCCTGATCGGCATCACCGGGTTCTGGTTGTTTCTGAGCGGACGGGATGAGGATGATGCCGTTGATCCCCATCCGCCGGAACATCATGGATAGGGAAAAGGGAAGAGGGGTGGAATGCCAACTGTGATGATGACATCCCCAACGCTTTTGCCTGAATGCCATAGCCTCTTGTGCAACAAAAGGAGTGATCCATGTATGAACTGGTAACCGGCCCGCTGGCCTGGCTGTCTTTCGGTGTCTTCTTCATCGGCTGCCTTGTCCGGATCGTCCTCTACATCCGAGGCTTGGATTGGAAGCTCGATCGTGTCACTTACACCGTCAACGTATCCTACGGCATCCGAGGAGCCCTGCGATCGATCGGATTCTGGCTGTTTCCGTTCGGAACCCACGGCTGGAGGCAGAATCCTTTTCTGACCATTCTCGTGTTCACGTTTCATATCGGCCTGTTGTTCACACCGATTTTTTTGATCGGGCACAATGTGCTTCTCTATGAACGATGGGGCATCAGCCTGCCGACGATTCCTGAAACCCTGGCGGACATCCTGACGTTGATGGTGATGGTGTCGGCCCTGTTTCTGCTGCTGCGAAGGCTCGCGCTTCCGGAAGTGCGCATCATCACCGATGGAATGGATTACCTGGTTCTGGCCATCGCCGTCATGCCCTTTTTCACCGGTTATATGGCCCACATTCAGGCTTCTTCCTATTCGTTCTGGCTGACCGTTCACATCCTCTCCGGGGAGGTGATGCTGGTGGCCATTCCATTCACCAAATTGTCGCACTTCGTCAATTTTTTCCTTTCCCGTGCACAACTCGGTATGGATTTCGGGATCAAACGCGGCGGAATGAAAAACAAGGGGATGGTGTGGTAATCCAGACCGACCTTCGATGGAAACCCTATTTGAGTGAGTGAATCCGATTATGCCTGAAGGAACTCTTTGCAACAAGAAGCCGGTCAACACCCGGGAAGAACTCGATGCCCTGCTTGCGGACAAGAGCGGCAAACTCTACTATGAGGAGATGAAGCGGCTCGATGTCGACAAGGCGGCTTTGCGTGCAACCCTCGAAAAAACCTGTAAATCGAGAATGCGTACCTGGCTCGAGATCTGCGCCCACTGTGGGATGTGCGCCGAATCCTGTTTCTTCTATCTGGCGAACAACAAGGATCCGAAGCAGGTTCCCTCTTACAAGATCCAGTCCACCCTGGGAGAGATCGTCCGACGCAACGGGGATGTAGACACCGAATTCATGATTCAGGTCATGGATACGGCCTGGGGCAAATGCACGTGTTGCAACCGATGCGGCCTCTACTGCCCGTTCGGAATCGACATGGGGGTGATGTTCGGGTATTTGCGAGGTCTGTGCTTTTCTCAGGGATTCGTTCCCTGGGAAATGAAAATCGGCTCCGGCATGCACCGGATCTTCCGGGCCCAGATGGATGTCACGCCTGAGGACTGGGTCGATACCTGCCAGTGGATGCAGGAGGAAAACGAAGAAGAATGGCCCGGTCTTGAAATTCCGGTGGACAAGGAAAACGCCGATATCCTATATACGGTAAACGCCCGTGAGCCGAAACACTACCCCGAAGACATCGCGGAGGCGGCCATCCTCTTTCACATCGCCGGAGAGAACTGGACGGTTCCGAGCGTCGGTTGGGAAGAAACCTCCCTGGCCATGTTCGCCGGAGACTGGGAAGGTTGCAGGATGCAGGTCCAGGAAGTCTATGGGGCCATGGAACGGCTCAAACCCAAGCGCATGGTCGTCACCGAATGCGGGCACGCCTATCGGGCAACCGTCATCGAAGGCCCCTATTGGGCGGGCATCCGAACCGGAAAGACGCCCATTCCCAGCTTTCACTATGTGGAATGGGTGGCCGAAGCGCTGCGTACCGGGAAGCTCAAGATCGATCCGGCCAAGAAAATCAAGGAACCCGTCACCTATCAGGACTCTTGCAACTACATCCGAAACGCAGGGCTCAAGGAATGCGCCCGGGAGATCATGAGTTACATCGCAGAGGATTTCCGGGAAATGTCGCCCTGCAAAGAGCACAATTTCTGCTGCGGCGGCGGCGGCGGGATGAACGGTGTCGGTCGCTATCGAGAGCAGCGCAACATCGGTCTCAAGGTCAAGCGGGATCAGATTCTGGCAACCGGAGCCAAGCTGGTGATCGCCCCTTGTCACAACTGCTGGGATGCGATCCGCGACATGGAAGAAGTTTACCATATCGGCATCCGGTGGTCCTTTCTGAAACCGTTGCTGCTCAAGATGGTCATCGTTCCGGATCATCTGAAGCCGAAGGAGTAACCCCGGCGGTGACGAAACATCCATGAATTCCGTTCTGCTGACCGCTAAAGGAAAGCTCGTTTTCGAGGGGAAACCCGTCGATGCGAAGCCGCTCATGGTCCTGAACGCCGCACTGGTGCTGGAGTCGAAGTGCACGCTCAGAAGCCTGTTCCGGATGATCGAAATCTATCCGGTGTACGAGGAGATCAATCCGTTCTGGTCGGAACATCTGGCTCAATACCGGTCCTGTTCCAAACAGAACAGCGTGGATTCCGGACTGGATCACCTGCTCTTGACCAAGACCATCGAGATGATCGGCTTTCCGGGAGAACCCCGGCTGGACATCTACCATTCCCTGCACGGCATTCAGGGCAAGGAAATGCTCGAAATCCGGTTTTTCACGATGGAGACGATCCTCGATCTGCCGTTTCGCTTGGGAAAACTCAAGCATGTCGTCTTCGGGGACAGCATCGATTTGTTCGAATTCGAAACGGTCTATACCCTCTTTGAGGTGATCGATGCGATCGCCTGGGAGCTGAGTTTTCACGGATCGCAGCGCGCCTGCGAACTACGGAGGTGACGATGTTCAACAAGATCCTGTTTGCAACGACCGGAACGCCGGTTTGCGACAACGCGGCGCACGTGGCCTTCGACATTGCCAAAAAGTATGACGCCAAACTCCATGTCTTTCACGTTCTCGGCATGCCGTCCCGCGGATTCAGCACGACGGTCAAGGACATCCGCACCGGAGAAAGCGAGCACTACGATGCCGATTATGTCGCCTGGGTGAAGGAGGAGCTGCGCAACACCTATGACAAATACATCAAAGACTACCTGAATTTCGACATTGACGCCGTGGCCGGGGTGCCGAGCACCGAAATTCTTCGCTTTGCACGACAGAAGGATGTCGATCTGATCGTCATGGGCGCCCATTCCCGCCAGGAGCAGACCGGTGCGGCGCGTTACCGCGGCGCCGTCGGCACCAACATGCAACATGTGGCCAGAAGCGCCCGCTGCCCCGTGCTGATCGTCAGCCGTCCCTGTACGACCTGTCTGTGGTATTTCTCGAACATCGTCTTCGGCACGGATTTCAGCAAACAGGCCTTTTCCGCTTTCCTCTTCGCCTGCAAGCTCGCCAAGGCCATCGGCAGCCGTCTGCATATCTTTCATGCCGTTGACATGAGCTCCGTCCATGCCGGGAAAATCATCTCCCAGGAGGAAATCGAAGCCAAGATCGAGGAAGCCCGTCGAAAAATCGAAAAGACCTACCTGCCCTACCTCGATGATTACGACAACTATGACATCGACATCTGGGAAGGCATTCCCTATGTGGAAATCTTGAAATATTCCCGCGCCAAGAATGCGGATCTGATCGTCATGGCCCACCATGCCAAGGAAGTCGACCCTGACGATGCCATCCTCGGCAGCACGGTCGAACAGGTGGTGTTGCGGGCAAGCTGTCCGGTGGCCAGTGTCAACCATCCGGACAAGGTGTCCGGGTAAGGGAGTCAGGAGTCAGGACAACAACGCCATGAACCATGCCAGGATTCTCGTTGTCGATGACGAAATGGACATGAGAATCTACATCAGTACCGTTCTCAAGTCCGCCGGACATCAGCCTATGGTGACCCGCGACGGAGCCGAAGGGATCCGAATGGCCCGTGAGCAAAGGCCGGATCTCATCCTCCTCGATATCATGATGCCGAACGAGGGCGGGGCCAAGATGTACATGACGCTCAAGAGCGATCCAGAGCTCGATCGAATTCCGGTCATCATGGCCTCTGCCGTATCGGAAAAGACGTTTCGACATTACCTGCGGATGTTGGGGGCGGGTCTCGCATCCTCTGTCCGGGGACCGGCCGCCTACCTCGAAAAGCCCATCGAACCCGATGTCCTCCTCGATACGGTAGCGAAGGTCCTCGCTTCCCCCACCGATTCGGCATGATCCCTTCCCCGTTTCCCCGTGAGGCAGTCCACATGACACGCAACCTGTTGCTCGTCGATGACGAAGAAGGCATCCGCACGGTGTTGGGCATCAGCCTCGCTGATCGGGGGTATTCGGTGGTGACTGCAGCCAACGGGGAAGAAGCCCTCGAACGTTTTCGGTCGGAAAAGCCGCCCATCGTTCTGACGGACATCAAGATGCCCGGCATTGACGGGATCGAGCTGCTCAAGCGGATCAAGGCCATCGAGCCCGATACCGAGGTCATCATGATCACGGGGCATGGAGATCTCGATCTTGCCATCCGAAGCATCCAGCTGGAAGCCACCGATTTCGTCACCAAGCCCATTCACGATGCCGTACTCGACATTGCACTGGGACGGGCCGAAGAGCGCATCCGGATGCGCAGACAGCTTCAGGAATATACCCGCAATCTCGAGCGGTTGGTACAGGAAAAATCCCAACGGATCGTGGAGCTGGAACGGCTGACAGCCGTTGATCAGGCGATGGCCGGACTGGCCCAGGCCATGCGCGACATCGCCACAGACATCGGTGAGCCCCTGCGCTATTTCAATGAAATGCCTTGTTTCGTCTCCGTACACGACAAGCATCTCCAGGTGGTGGCCGCAAACGAGCTGTACCAAAGACGGCTCGGGAAATCGGTCGGAGACGCTTCCTGGACCGGATATGTCGGACCCCATGCCGATCCATCCCAGTGTCCCGTCGCCTTGACCTTTCGAATCGGTTCCGGACAGCGTGAAAAAAGTGAAATGGCGCTTGCAGAAGGAGGATCGACCCCGGTCATCGTTCATACAGCGCCGATCCGCAATCGGGACGGCGCATTGGAGCTGGTGCTGGAGATCGCCGCCGACATTTCCGAAGTCAAGCGCCTTCAAGACGAGTTGGACACCACCCAGCAGCGCTACCGCCAGCTGTTTGAAGAAGCCCCCTGCTATATCACGGTTCAGAACCGTTCCTTCGAGATTGTGGCAGCCAACCGACGGTTTCATGCGGATTTTGGAGACCCGGCCGAACGCCGGTGTTTTGCGGCCTACAAAGGCAGATCGGAGCCATGTCCGAATTGTCCGGTTCAGGAAACCTTCCGGGACGGCAAGCCGCATCAGACCGAAATGGTCGTCACCTCCCGCAAAGGCGAGCAGCTGATTCTTCTGGTCGGAACGGCGGCCATCGTCAATTCCGCAGGGGAGATCCACCAGGTGATGGAACTTGCAGCCAACATCACCGAAATCCGCAACCTTCAAGACCACCTGTCGAAACTGGGCCTGCTGCTCAGCACGGTCTCCCATGGCGTCAAGGGCATGCTCACGGCCCTCGACGGAGGGATCTACCGCATATCGAGCGGCCTGCGCCGTCAGGACATGGATCTCGTCCAGGAAGGACTCGCCGATGTCGAGCAGGTCTCCAACCGCATCCGCAACACCGTTCTGGATATCCTCTTTTATGCCAAAGAGCGGGAAATCGAGCCTGAATGGGTGGATGTCATGCATGTCCTTTTGGACGTCGTTCAGCTGGTGGAGCCCAAAATGGCGGGTCATCCTCTTCAGAGCCGGTGGGACTTCGATCCGTCCGTCGGCACGGCCTGGATCGACCGAAACGCCCTACGAACGGCCCTTTTGGCGATTCTGGAAAATGCGGTGGAAGCCTGTTTGGAGGACAGCGCCAAGCCGAAGCATACCATCCGGTTTTCGGCCCTGCGGCAGGGGGAGGAAATCCTCTTCGAAGTCGAGGACGACGGCATCGGCATGGATCCGGAAGTCCTGGATCACATTTTTTCGCTTTTCTATTCTTCCAAGGGAAAACGCGGCACGGGACTCGGCCTCTTCATCGCCCGAAAAATCGTTCAGCAGCACCGAGGCACCATCCACGTCCGCTCCGAAAAAGGCAAAGGCACAACGTTCGTCATCACGATTCCGATCGGCCGAACAAGGGAAGACAGAACGCCATAGCGACCGGGAGAAGGAAGACTCCCAAAGAGCCCCTTGTCCAGTCTTGCTTCCCGCAGACGGACAGAAGGAATTGCGACCCTGCCATGCCCCGGCAGCGGACCATTTGGATATCCCCTTTTCTCTTCTCACCCCATTTGTCCGATCGAAGCCTTGTTCGGGATGCGGATCTCGATCCGGGTACCCCGCCCAGGGGTGGATTCAAGGTGCAGCATTCCACCGTGTTTCTCGATGGTTCGTTTGGCCGTCATAAGCCCAATGCCGGTTCCCCGGCTGCCTTTTGTGGTATAAAACCACCGAAACACCCGCTCCAACGTCTGCGCATCCATTCCCACACCCGTATCCTCGATCCGGTAGCACACCTCCTCCTGCCGCCGGTCGTCTATCCGGACCGAAAGATGAACCTCCCCGGTCCGCTCAAGCCCTTCATCCATACAGGCGTCGATCGCGTTGTAGAGCAGGTTGGACAGGGCCGTAGCCATGGCATCCGGATCCATCCAAAAGCGGATATCGGTTTGCAGGCGCTCAAACCGTATCTGCACCCCGCCGGCCGCAGCCTGATCCTGTACTGCTTGAAGCGCCTGCTCGGCAGGCACGTTCGGATCACACCACTGCATGTGCAGCTCGGCGGCTTTGCCGTAATGCAGCAGATCCATCGCAAGCTTGTAGAGCTTTTCGGCATTGCCTTTCACCATGCCCCATCCCTGGGTCAGGCATTCCCGATCCTGCTGATCGATCCCCCTTTCAAGAACGAACATCCCACCCCGCAGGCCGCCGGCGATGTTCTTGATTGTATGGGAAAGCCCCGATATTGCCTCTCCGACGGCGGCCAACCGTTCGGCATCGATGAGGCGGCGGGTCTTTTCCTCGACCAGCTGCTCCAGCCGCTCGGTATATTGACGCAGCTGTCTGCGCATGGAAATGCGATCGGAGGCTCGGCGGACGGCGATCTCGAGCGCATCGTTTCCGATGGGTTTGGTGATGAAGTCCGTCGCCTCGAGTTTCAAGCTCTGGATAGCCAGATCCATGTCTCCATGCCCCGTCATCATGATGACCTCGATGTCCGGATCGCGGGCTTTGATGGCCTTCAGCAGCTCGATGCCGTCCATACCGGGCATTTTGATATCGGTCAGGACAATCGACGGCCTTTCCTCCTCGATCTGATGAAGGGCGTCATCCGCTGTTTCCGCCAGGCGCACCCGATGCCCCATATCTGTCAGGGAGATGGACAGAACCGTACGAATACCGCTTTCGTCGTCTACGACCAGAATGTTTTGGCTCATCGCTGGGAGTCTTCTTTTCGGGATCTGTCCCATTTGGGATACTGAAGGGGAGGGGCAATCTCATATGGAAAATACCCCTTGATGTCGAGAAGCGGGGTGCCGTCGCGCGCATCGATGTCTTCGATGTGGATGATACAGCCTTCGATGCGCCGGATGCGGCATAGGGTCAATCCGATCAGGTTGGGACGCATCGGAGAATGGGTGGCGAATACGCCCGTAAGAGGGTTGGCAGGGTTCCGGCAGGGATGGACCTTCAGGATCGCCCGTTTTTCGGGGACATCGTTTTCGTGAAACCAGAACAGCACGTGGATGTGGGAGTAGGCGGAAAGTCCTTGCAGTCCTTCCGCATACTGCGGATCGATCTCGATCCACGGATCCTTGCCGGGATGATGAATGATACCGATGGCCTGAAGCTGAAACGGTTGATGGATCATATGCCCTCATTTCGAATCCATGCACATGGTTGATATGCGAAACCACCGGAGATGAATAATGCCGTGGCGGAATCGGGCGAAGGGGGCATGGTTGGCGCCGCCCCGTCCATGAAAATGCTGTGGCGGTATCGGGTGGATGGGGCATGGTTGGAGCCACCCCCGAGACATGAAGTCGTCGCGGCGTCCAGGGGATCTTGGCCTGTTTTGCGCAACCGAA
>Ga0101944_10003011_pt1 | contig 24944 bp, 19 predicted proteins | sample DewCreD2012metaG_FD_75245 | JGI IMG/M metagenome (GOLD analysis project Ga0101944, IMG submission 75245) | Hot spring sediment bacterial and archeal communities from British Columbia, Canada, to study Microbial Dark Matter (Phase II) - Dewar... ... | reverse complement strand
AATCCGAAGCTGGTCAGCTACCTGGCTGCCGGCGGCGTCCAGGGCCTGCGACCTCTGTTGCGCTACGAGCGCCGCGTGGCGCGCAACCGCTTTATCACGCTGGTTGTCGCCTTGTTCGTGCTGCTGTTGGGCATCATCTGCTTTCTGGTCAGAACACCCTAGCCCGGCAGGACCTCGGCCGCGTTTGCCGCTCCGGAGTGCATTCCCCAATCGGCCCATCGAAATGAAGACGTCTCCCTTGGCACGGCTGGCGATTCCTACGGCCGACGGGACCTTCCTGGCGTGCTATTCGGCCCGCGGTCTGGCCGGTCTGGCGTTTCCGGGAGCACGGAGTGACCGGGTGACGCGGCACGTGCCGGCCCGAATTCGGCAATGGCACCGGCAGGCGGCGCGAGCGCTGCGCGCCGCGTTGGCCGGTCGGCCCGCCGGGCCGCTCCCGCCGATGGACCTGACGTGCGGCACGCCCTTTCAGCGGGCCGTGTGGACCGAGCTGCAACGCATTCCACCAGGGCAGACGCGGAGTTACCGGGACGTAGCGCGGCGTGTGGGGCGACCGGACGCTGCGCGGGCCGTGGGGGCGGCCTGCGGCGCCAACCCGATCCCGGTGCTGGTGCCGTGTCACCGCGTACTCGCGAGCCACGGCGGCTTGGGCGGTTTCTCCAGCGGACTGGCGTGGAAGCGCCGCTTGCTGGAGCGGGAGGGGGTGCTGGCTCGCCCGACGCGGCCCTCTGCCAGCCGGCGGAGCGAAGCGCGCCACCGCAGGTCCGGTGTCTCTCGAACGTCTGAGGGCTGAGCGTCGCCTGTCCGCGGCAGGGCAAGGCGCACCCCGAGGCGTGCCAGTCTTGGTCCGCAGCCGGGCTGAGACGTTGCTTTTTGCGGCTGGCGCAGGCAGAGTCTGGCTCATGGCAGCAGTCGAGATGGACATCAAGTACCTGGCCAACCTGGCGCGGCTGGAATTGACCCCGGAAGAGGAGCAGAAGTTTGGCGCGCAGTTGGGTCAGGTGCTGGCCTACGTCGAGAAACTCAAGGAACTGGACGTCAGCCAGGTTGAAGCCACGGCGCACGCCGTCCCGCGGCACAATGTGAGCCGGGCTGATACCGTCCAGCCATCGCTGCCGGCCGAGGAGGCATTGCGCAACGCGCCGGCGCAAGCCGACGGTTTGTTCGTCGTGCCGAAGATCGTGGAGTAGGAGGCTCAAGCTGCGGAGGGTCGGCAGGGCCGGCCGCAACCCGGGATTGTTCTAATGCCTGATCCAACCGAATCCGGTCGCCCCGCCGGCGACGCCGCGCCGGCTCGGCGGCTGCGGGTAATCGCCTGCGAGATTGCCTTCCGCGAGATTTGTTATCTGGCGGCGCGATCGCCCAGTCTGCTGGACCTGGAATTCCTCAGCCAGGGCCACCATGACGTGCCGGACCGCGGTCGGGCGGAACTGCAAAGCCGGATTGATGCCGTGCCGGCGGGCCGCTACGACGCGGTGTTGGTGGGCTATGGTTTGTGCAGTCGCATTCTGCCGGGTTTGCGCGCCAGCGCCCAGCCCTTGGTCATCCCCCGGGCGCATGACTGCATCACCTTCTTTCTGGGTTCAAAGGAGCGGTATGAGCGGTGTTTCACCGAGCGGCCGGGCACGTATTACTACACCGCCGGCTGGTTGGAATGCGCACAGCGGCGCGGGCTGTCGGCCGGGGTTACGGGCGGGCTGTTGCCCACGCGCGGCGGTGACAGCGCGCAAGCCGCCTACGAGCACTGGCTGGCGCGCTACGGTCCGGAGAAGGCGAAATACCTCGTGGAAGCGATGCGGGACTGGGCGGCGCACTACACGCACGGTGTGCTCATTGACTTGGAGTTCACCCGACCACTGGGGCTGCGCCGTCAGGTGGAGCAAATCTGCGCCCGGCAGGGTTGGCAGTTCGAGGTGTTGCCGGGCGACCTGGGGTTGCTGCAACGCTGGTTGGACGGTCAGTGGGACGCGGACGACTTTCTCATCGTGCCGCCCGGGCACCAGGTGGTCGCCACGCACGACGCGCGGATCATTGCCGCCGAGCCACTGGGCGAAGCCGGCGGGAGCTGAGTTCCGGAGCGAGAGGTGGACGCAGGTGGCTGGGGCAGCCCGACCCTATGGCTCAACGACGTCGAAGTCCATACTGGTCTTGATGGTCATCGTTTGGGGTTGGCCGCCGATGTTCATCCGGAGGCTGGTTTCGGACTGCGATTCCATCTTGGCGTTGGTGGGCATGACGCGGGTCAGATCGAATGTCGCCTTGCCGTTGCCGCGACCCGTCATGCCCAAAAGCTCCGCGGACATGCCCTGCAGGCCGGCGAGTTGGATTCTCTGGGACCCAGCCTGCTGTGACACAGCGTAGTTGACCGTGACGCGGTCGCCCTCAACTGCGGTCAGCTCGCCCTGGGTGGTTTGCTGAAACGTCATGCCTTGGGACTTGACCGGTTGGGTGGTCTGCCAGCGTGCCCCGGGACCGACCGCCTCCTCAGGCCACTGCATGCCCAGGACCCCCACCGCTTGGCGCACTTGATCGAGCGCCTGCTGGAATTGCGGCTCGACCGTGCTCGGCGTGCGGGTTTCGAACGCCTTGGGGAAACCGCGGTCGGACAGCGTGCCGCGGTAACTCATGCCGCGCAGAATACCGGCGGCTTGCTTGAGCGCGTCGGCCATCTCCGGTGACCCGTTCGCCCCACCAATGTCCACGTCTGTCACGATCGTCTTGTAGGTGAAATCGCCCCCGGGCGCGACACCGACGATCGAGGAATTAAGCGTGAGCTTAAGCGGCGGCAATTTGACCTGGTTTGTGAACGATTCGCCGTGGATGTCCAGCGCCAGACTCAGGGTCATGGTCACGGTTTGTGTGTCGCCCGGCTTGGGATGAAAGCGCAGGGTCATCCGGGGTTCTGCGCCTGCGGTCAACAGCTTGAACTGCACCCCGGGCGGCAGAGCGGTGGGCTTGGCCGGCGCCGGGGTGGGAGTTGCCAGGTTGGTCTGGCCCGGCTCTGCGGCGGGGGGCGGGGCCGGCCTGTCCAAAGCAGCCAGCTTGGTGGCCACGTCCTTGAGGCGGTGCGCCACGACCTTGCTGCTCCAGTTGGGGTAACGCTCTCGGAATGCCCGCAGGGCTGCGTAAGCCTCTTGGTATTTGGCCTTGGCGGCCTCGATCTGGCCATTTTGGCTGAGCGTGTCTGCCTGGGTGATCAGGCCGTAGATGCGCAGATACTGCTCGTCGGAGGTGGTTTCCTGAGGCAACGCGGCCAGCGCCACCAGACCAGCCACAAGCCAGGCGCAGCAAACCACACCTGCCCACCGCCCCTGGACGGTCCGGAAAGCCCCGGGCTTTTGCTGGCACTTGTCGCTTGCAGTCATGGGCGGCACTTTGGGAAAGCTGCCCTTGGATCGTCAACCGAAAACGGGCTTGGCTGCGACTCGAACGGTGACGGCGCCCCTTCAACCGGCGGAATCAGGCAGGCCAGATGTGGGGCTGCCGCGGTCGCGTCACGCTGTTCCGCGACACCCCAACCCGCCGAGCCCCCGCCGGCGCGCTGTCACGACCCGGCCAGTGCCTTGGCGCCGATGTCTCGCCGAAACTGCATGCCCTCAAAGTGCAGTCGCTCGACGGCCTCATACGCGGCGGCCCGCGCACTGCGCAGGTCCTCCGCCCAGGCCGTCACGCCCAGCACACGGCCCCCGCTGGTGACAATCTGGTCGCCGGACCGGGCCGTGGCAGCGTGGAAGACCTTGACCGAGGGCAGTCGGGCCACCTCGTCCAGGCCCAGGATGACCTTGCCCTTGGCGTACGAACCGGGATAGCCACCACTGGCCAGCACAACGCACACGCTCGCGCCGGGGCGCCATCTCAATTCATGCCGCGCCAGCGAGCCGGCCATGCTGGCCTCGATCAACTCGGCCAGATCGTTCTCCAGGCGGGTCAGATACACCTGGGTTTCCGGGTCGCCAAACCGTGCGTTGAACTCCAGAACCTTCGGCCCGGTACGTGTCAGCATGATGCCGGGATACAGAATGCCACGGAAGCGGATGCCCTCGGCAGCGCAGCCTGCCAGCCAGGGTTTGAGAATGCTGGCGTAGGCATCAGCCAGCGCGGCATCGCTCAGGAATGGCGTCGGACAGAACGTGCCCATCCCGCCGGTATTTGGCCCCCGGTCGTTGTCCAGCGCCCGCTTGTGGTCCTGCGAGGTGGGGAAGGGCAGGGCGGTTTGGCCGTCGCACAAGGCGTGGAGGGAAACCTCCGTGCCCTCCAACAACTCCTGGATGACCACCCGCTCGCCGGCTGAGCCGAAGTCTCGGCGAACCAAGATGGCTTCAATGGCCGCGTCCGCCTGGGCCATGTCTTTGCACACCAGCACCCCCTTGCCCAAGGCCAGGCCGTCGGCCTTGACCGCGCAACGACCGCCCAACGACGCCGCAAAGCGCGAGGCAGCCTGGGGATCGGAGAACGTTCCGGCTCGGGCCGTGGGAATGCCGTAGCGCTCCATGAATTGCTGGGCGAAGGCCTTGGAGGACTCGAATCGGGCTGCCTGCCGGTTCGGTCCCCAGGCCCGCAGACCGTGCTCGCCAAACAGGTCCACGATCCCCAACGCCAGGGGATTGTCCGGTCCGACAACTGTCAGGTCGGCCTTTTGTTCGCTGGCGAAAGCCAGCAGGGCCGGTAAATCCTCCGCGCCAATCGGGACACACGCGACCGGCGCGCCGTTGGCGGCCAGGCGTTCCATGCCAATGCCGGCGTTGCCCGGAGCGCACCACAGTTGCGTCACGTGCGGGGACCGCGCCAGCTTCCACACCAGCGCGTGCTCCCGTCCGCCTGACCCGATAACCAAGACTTTCATATCTGCGAATTGCCGTTGCCAATCCGAAGGTGTTAACCACGCCGAGGCCAACTGAGCGACGGTGCCGTTGTTCGCGCGCTCAGCCCGGCCACGCCGGCCGAGGCCACGCCTGGCGCGCCGGCTGTTTGGTGCCAGCAAGGTGTCACCCGCGGCGGCTGGGCGGAACAGGGCCGGGCGTTCATTCAGTGAGCAGGGTGATTTCCGCCCAATAGGCCGCCTCGTAGGACCAATCCGTGGGTTGGTTCACCAGTTCCACCTTGACGCTCCGGCCGGCAAAGGCGGACAGATCAACCGTCTGCACCAGCCAGTGGCCGTCGGTGGCGGTGGCGGCGCTGACCGGCTTGCGCAGCAGTTGCTGGCCGTCGGCGCGCACGATGAGGTCAAAATTCCCTTGAGGGTCGTGGCCGACAACGATGCGCAGGGTGGCTTTCTTGCCAGCGGGCAGGTCCAAGGTGCGGCTGAGGACGCAGCCGGTCTGGTTGTCGAGCGGATGGGTCACCAGCACGTTTTTCCGGCCGGAGCATTCCTCGCGCAACCCGGGGCTCATCTCGTCGCCGCAATCGGCGATGGCCCAGCCGGGGGCAAACTTGGCCACGGCCTCCCTCATGCGCGGGGGCATGTTGGCGGCCGTGATGCGCTTCATTTCCTCGGGCGTGAAGCGGCTGTTGGCGATGGGACCGGGCGCCCAACTCAACTCCAGCCTGCTGGGGCGTGGCGCGACCACCGGCAGCACGAAGAACTCTTCGCCGCCCTGCTTCTCGATCCTGCCGCCGTAGCGCACGACCACATCGCGGGCCAGCTTCTCGCAGACTTCGATCAAGCGCGGGAAGCTGTAGGCCGTGTGACTGAAGACGGCGGTGCGGTTGAGTTCCTTGTGGAAACGATCCGGCACGTTGGCCATGCCGAGGGTGGTGAAGAGCACCCCGGCCGAGCTGGACGGGTTGCAGTCGGAATCCATCCCGCCGCGCATCGAGATGATGATGGTCTTGTCCGGGTCGCGCCGGCCGTGGAGCAGGCCGAGCAACACATAGGCGCCGTTGATCTTGCAGTCAATGCCGCCGTTGGACGCCTTCTGATACTCCGGGTCCTCGCGGTATTTCTTTTGGCACAGCCGCCAGGTCCGCTCCCAATCATCCGGGGCGGCGCGATACCACGCGACCATGTCGCGCACCATTTCGGCGTACTGGCTGCCGGCGGGAATCGCCTGGAGGGCCCTCTCGACCAGCTTCACCGGGTCGCTCTCGAAAAACGCCTCGGCGTAAAGCGCGCCCATGAACTGGCCGGCATACATTCCATCGCCGTAATTCATCAAGCGCCCGAACTTTTCGCCCAGGTCAATGGCCGCCTGCGGCAGACCGGGGGCAATCAGCCCCGAGTAATCCGCCTCGATCTGGTAATCAATGTCGTTGGGGCATTTGTTGAACTGCGGGTGGCCGGAGTCCGGCGGGGCGATGCCTTTGCGGAGGTTCTTGCGCCCGGCGGCGTTGGCGCACCACAGCGGATAGCCGCTGTTGGCGAAATCAATGCCTGCTTGGCGGATGGACACGTCCAGGCCGTACTCCTCCAGCGTCCGCAAGAACGTCATTTCCACGTAGAGGTCGTCCTGGCCGAAAGCGTCATTGATCAGCGCCGGCCGCCACGCCGGCACTTTGTCGGCCGGGATGATTTGGTCCTTGAACCGGAACTCGGTCGGCGCGCCCCACGTGACCCCGGCCATTTGGCCAATCCAGCCAGCCTGCATCTTGGAGCGATACTCGTTGAGCGAAATGCGCCGTGTCCCGGCAGCGGAAGCCGCACTGACCGCCAGCAGCACGCCGAGCGTGACGGCAAAAGGTTGGTTCAGTCTCATGAACGGAATCTGTCCCACAACCGGCTGACAAGGAAAGAAAATTCAACCCAATCCGGCCGGGCGCCGGGCGCCGGGATGCAGCGCCTGCGAGCGCGCGGCGGGGGCGCTACCGCGCAGCGGGGCAGGGGACGGCGGCATCTGCGGTGGTTCAGCCTTGCGCCAGCAACTCGTTGACCCGTTTCATCACCGCAAACGCATCGGCCACGTAGAGCACGTCCGCCTTGCCGCGCGCCCAGCCGCAGTTCGGGTCCAAGCTGATCGCCCGCCGCTCAGCGATGAAGCGCCAGCCGACCGTGTGCGGCTCTTCGCCGTGGCAGCAGGTGGAAAGCCCCTTCGGATGCCGAGGCGTGGCGCCGGTCTGGCCGATCTGGTTCAGGTGCGAAAGGAAGGAAAGCACCGGCTGGCCTTCGCCGCCCAAGTCCACCAGCGATTTGCTGCTGCCGAGCGAGGCGCGGGTGAGCTTGAGGAAATCCAGGATGAGCTTTTCGGCCTCCGGCACGTGGGTCTGGCCGTCGGCCTGTTTCTTGGTCCAACCTGCGCCCGCCACCAGCAGCAGCGGCGCGTCTGGCCGAATGGTTTGAGCATCGGCCGCCGGCGCGCGCAGGCCGACGACCGTGGTGCGTTTGGCCGAATCCGCCAGACTGATGGCGAGGTTTTCCACCGAGGCCATGCCTGCGGTGCCGGACCAGGCCGGCTGGCTGCCCGGGTCAACGAGGATGAGCCACGGTCGCTGCGTGCGCGTGTGCGTGGCCTCCATGCGCTGCCGGTAGTACCAGCGCGTCACAAGCACCTTGCCATCCTGAGCGCTGAGACCCACGACGTGCGTGTCCACGCGGCCGCCCAGGCGCTGGGCTACGCCGGCCAGGCAACGGTTGAATCGGGAAGTGGCGGGGGCAATGACCAGTGTGGCCTGTGCGGTCTTGCAAAGCGCCTCCGCTGCGGCGGTGTCGGTCGCGTAACGCGCCTGCGCGAAGTCCGCGCCCGCAACGGCCAGGAATCTCGCCGCGCCGCAAGACGCGATTTGGTTGGCGGCCGTCGCGACAGTTTCACCGACAAGGCCGACCAGGAATGTTGAGCCGGGCAGGTCGGCCTGCAGCCGCTTGGCCGCGCCCAACGCTTCCAGGGCGGCCTTGGCCAACGTGCCGTCGGTTTCCGTGTGCGCCAGAAAAAGGATGGTTTCCATGTCAGACTTGGAAGTAAGAATTAAAGCTTTGAGATTCCGCGCCGGCCGAGATGCCCCGGGCCAGGCGGATCATTGTCGAATCCAGGCCACGATCTCCCTGGCGATGTCCTCCGGGGAAGCGTCTTTGACGATGCGGGTGTTGCGTTGCTGTTTGGGCAGGGCGACGCTGGTGTAGCTGAGGCCCTCGGCGGCGAGCTTGACCGGCCGGGCCTTCTGCAAGGCCGGCATGATGCCTCGCATGTTGGCCATGCCGATCTGGGGATTGTTCTTCGGTTCAGGCAGGTTGCCGGTGGCCCAGCCCAGCACGGCCGGCGGGCCGGCGCACCTGGAGACCTGGTGACAGCCGCCCTCCGCGCGCTCCAGAATCTCCAACGAACCGTCCGCAGCCACGTTCATCTCGTCCACGCCGAGGAACACGTCTGCGATCCCCAGGCGCTCGGCGATAATCTGCATGGTGACGCCGGCCCCGCGCGAGGCCGATTCCCAGCCGCCAAAGACGAGCAGCCGCGACTTGTCCAGGCCGGGGAGCGCGACGATGGCGTCGGCCAGGGCGACGGCGGTCTCGGCGGCATCGGTAAAACCGCTGGCTGATCCGTCCAGCGCCACCAACTCGAACGGCGCTTTCTGTGCCATGATCATCATGACTTGTTGCAGCTTGGCCTTCGGCCCCAGGCTGACCAGGGTGACTTTGCTGCCGGGCTGCCGGCGGGCCAGGGCCGCAGCCTCGTAGAGGGCGTGGGCGGCCCACGGGTCAAACACCGCTGGCAACATCATCTCATTCTTTAGCGCCGGGCTGCCCGGGCCGCCGACCGGCTCCAGCGTCTGAAGCGGGTCCGGCACCAGGCTGCCACAAACCACGATTTGATAGGCGACACTCATGCGGCGCGCATTAAACCGAAAGCCTCCGACCGCGCCAATGCGAATCTGACGACCTGATGGCTACGGCGCCCGACGCGGCATTGGGGTCTGTGTGGGTGGCAGGGCGAGGGGCTGTCGGTCCGGCGGCTTACGGGGCGGTGAAGATTCCTGTTGAATCCGCTGCGGCTGTGAATTGATATGTGCCCGGCGGGCGCGCGTCCGGCGCGTGCCCATGACGAACGAGCAAGCAACGTGAAACCGACCGACCTGCGCGGCATTCTGCAATACATCCCGCAATTCCGGGAGCGTACGTTCATCCTGGCGGTGGACGGCGCGATTGTGACGGATGAGAATTTTGCAAACCTGCTGTTGGACATCGCCGTCCTGCGCTCGCTGAGCATTCGGGTCGTGCTGGTGCACGGCGCGTCGGCTCAGATTCGCGCCCTGGCGGCCGAACGCGGCATCACGCCGTCGGATCTGGACGGCGACGGCATCACGGACGCGGCGACATTACAACTGGCCTTGACGGCGTCCAACCGACTGACCCACGAGATTCTTGAGGGTTTGGCGGCCAACGACCTGCGAGCCGCCTGCCCCAATGCCATCGTGGCGCACCCGGCCGGGATTCTGCACGGTGTGGACCAGCTTTTTACCGGGAAGGTCGAGCGGGTGGATACGGAGATGCTGCAGACCCTGCTGGCCCACGACATCCTGCCGGTGATTCCGCCCTTGGGATTCGATGGCGAGGGGCGGACCTACCGGGTCAATTCCGACGGCGTGGCGCTGGCCGTGGCCACGGCGCTCAGGGCGATCAAGCTCATTTACATCACTGTTCAGACCGCCTTGCTCCACCGGGGGCAGCTCCTGCGCCAGATCATGGTAGCGGAGCTGGAGCGGCTGCTGGCTCAGGATCCACAGGGCTTCCCGCCGGAGATGGTTTCCAAAGCCCAGCACGCGGCTGCGGCCTGCCGCGCCGGCGTCCAGCGGGTTCACGTGATCAACGGTCGCGTGGACGAGGGCCTGTTGGCCGAGGTGTTTTCCAATGAGGGCATCGGCACGCTGGTGTATGCCGACGAGTACGAGCAGATCCGCCGCGCCCAGAAAAGAGATGTGCGCACCATCCTGACCCTGATTCGGCAATCGGTCGCCACCGAGGAGTTGGTCAAACGCAGCCGGGCGAGCATCGAGAAACACCTGGCTGACTATTACCTGTTCGAGATTGACCGCAACCCGGTGGGCTGCGTGGCACTGCATCCGTACCCGGAGTGGGGCAAGGGGGAATTGGCCTGCCTGTTTGTGAATCCCTCGCATGAGAACCAGGGGATCGGCCGTAAGCTCATCCAGTTCGTCGAAGCCAAGGCCCGGGAGATGGGACTGACAGAGGTGTTTGCGCTGTCCACGCAGGCTTTCACGTATTTCCAAAGCAAGGCCGGATTTACCGAAGGCGGCCCCGAGGACCTGCCCCCGGCCCGGCGCGAGAAGTACGAACAAAGCGGGCGCAATTCCAAGGTGCTGGTCAAAAAACTGCGCTGACCCTTGTCGGTCGGCGGCGGACGGTCCGGCGACTGCGGCCTGCGAGCGGGGGCAGATGCTCTGACAGGTTAACGAAGCGGCGAGCCTGCGCGTGCCGCAGGTGCTCGCCGGCGTGAACGGCGACGGCCACGCCGAAGACCCGGCCGCGATCGGTTCCCGGGATAACTCGGCGGACCAGATAGTTGTGAACGGCGACGGCCACGCCGAAGACCCGGCCGCGACCCGCAGGCGGTTGTGCAAGTGGTCGGACTATTTTGCACAAGGTCACTTGACGCGTCGGGCAGGGCGTACCCATATTGCGCCGTTGACGTTTAGCGAACCGGGTCGCACCCAAACGTATGGCCAAGACGCAGCTCAGAACGTCCGCCGCCCAATCCAGGCCGCGCCGGCCGCGCCGTCGCGCCAACCGCTCAATCACCTCGGCTACCTCTGCCGCGGAACCGATGCCGGCAGCCGGCAATCCGGCTTCGTCCAGCCCGGCCGGGGACAATCCCCAGGCGCCGCGGCGCTCGCTCTCGACGTCCGAATTGCAGGCCAAGCTCAAAGAACTGCTGCGGTTGGCACACGAGCAGGGCTATCTGACCTACGGCGACATTACCGAGGCGCTGACCGGCTACTCGGTGACGACCGAGGAGTTGGACGAGATTTACCTGAAGCTGCGCAGCCTGGATGTGGACATCGTGGACCAGGCCGAGGTGGATCGGGTGAAAGAGCGTCACCTGGACGAGGAGGAGGAGGGCAAGTCGCGACTGGACGGGCTGGACGATCCAGTGCGGATGTATTTGCGGCAAATGGGCGAGGTGCCGTTGCTGACCCGCGAGCAGGAGGTCGAAATCTCGAAGCGGATCGAGCAGGCAGAAAACGAGGTGCGGCGTATCATCTACGGATTCGGTTTTGCCGGCAAGGAGCACCTGGCTCTGGCTGAGAAGCTCCTCAGCCAACCGCCCAAGGAGCGGTTTGACCGGGTGGTTCAGGACGACAAGCTCGAGGTCCGAGACAAACACCTGCGCCTGCTGCGGCGGCTGTGCAGACAGATCCGGGTGTTGGACCCTCCGGTGCAGGCCAAATGGGCTGCGGTCTGCCGCGCCCGCACCTCGGCGTCGCGGCAGCGCGCCCTGAGCGCCTTTCGCAAGGCCGACAACCGTCTCCAGGCCCTGTTCCCAAAGTTCGGTTTCAAGCAGAAAGTCATCGAGGAGATGATGCTGGTGGCGCAAAACGTGGCCGACCGTTTCACGCACAGCCTTCAAATCATCGAGGATTTGCAACGACGTGGTGACGGCCCGGCTACGCAGTCCCTCCTCCAGGCCGAGCGCAAGAAAGTGGCCGCCCTGGAAGATTTCGTGCGCCAACCTTGCCAGGAGTATCTGCGGGCACACGAGGAACTGAAGGCCGCCGCCGCGCGCGCCATCCAGGCCAACACCGAGATGGTCGAGGCCAACCTGCGGCTCGTTATCTCGATCGCCAAGAAATACACCAACCGCGGGCTGTCGTTCTTGGACCTGATCCAGGAGGGCAACATGGGCCTGATGCGGGCCGTGGAGAAGTTCGAGTACCGTCGCGGCTACAAGTTTTCAACCTACGCCACGTGGTGGATTCGCCAGGCCATTACCCGCAGCATCGCCGACCAGGCTCGCACCGTTCGCATTCCGGTGCACATGATCGAGGTGATCAACCGCCTCATGCGCGCCCAAAAACGGCTGATTCAGGATTTCGGGCGCGAACCCACGCCCGAGGAACTGGCGGATGATCTGCAAATGCCCGTGGATCGCGTTTGCGCCGTGCTGCGCATGGCGCAACACCCCATCTCGCTGCAGGCCTCGGCCAGCGGCGGCGACGGGGCCACGCTCGGGGATTTCATCGAGGACCGTTCCACGGAAAGCCCATCCGACATGACCAGTTTCTCGCTGTTGCGGGAGAAGCTCAACCAGGTCCTGGCCAGTCTGGCCGAGCGCGAGCGCAAAGTGCTGGAGCTGCGCTTTGGGCTGCGCGATGGTTACGCGCGAACCTTGGAGGAAGTGGGCAAGGAATTTCGGGTTACCCGCGAGCGCATTCGTCAGATCGAGGCCAAGGCACTGCGGAAAATGCGGCATCCGACGCGCATGCGCCAGTTGAACGGCTTTCTGGAACTGGAACTGGAGCAAGCGGCCCTGGGACGGGCTTGACAGCGGCCCGCTACGCGGTGTGCACCAGCTTCTCCACGGCGGCAAGCAGGTCCGCCAGCGGCTGGGTCTTGCTCATGAATCCGTTGGCGCCCAGGCTCATCGCCCGCTCCAGCAGCTCCCGGTCATAGGCCAATCCGGTGAACATGATTACCGGCAACGTGGGCCGATCGGCCTTTACCCGCTCCAGCAACTGCAAGCCGTCCTCACCGGCCAGATTCACATCCAAGATGACCAGGTCAAAAGCCTCCCGCTCCAGCAATGCCATCCCCTCGGCGGACGTGGTGGCCGTCGTCACGTGGTAGTTCCGCTTCCGGAAGAACAACGACAACATCTCCCGGATCGGCGCCTCATCGTCCACGAAGAGAATCCTTGCCTGCATGGCCCTAGCCAATGCCGGTTGGCCCCAAAAAGCAAGCCGGGAGATAGCCCTTGCGCTGCCGGCGCCTGCGCGACGTGCACGGCCCGGGTCGTGCTTCAAAGCCTAGGGCCTCTGCGCCTGTGTCTCGCGGGACAAGCCGGCCTTGTGGGTCGCGGCCCACGCGCAGCAGCTCAGATCAAGAAGGTCGGCGGTTGGGGTTGACGCAAGATGGACTCCATCACGCTCCCGCATTCGTCCGCTCGGAGCTGGTACTCCTCCACGGTGGCCGGCAGGCTGCCTGGCAAGCACTGGGGCGCGCCGACAAAAAAGTCCAAACCTGCGCGTCGCGCCAGCCCCCGCAGCCAATTCTCCTTGGGAGGCGCAGGAGACATCCCTTCGGGTCCGGCAAACAGCGCAATCAGCGCCCCTTGACAACCGCCCCGTCCAGACAAACTGGTTTCCAGCCAATAACGCAGCGCCGCGTCCATGTCCCCATCCGGTCGCAGGGCCAGCAGGATCATTTTGGCCCGCCGTGCGTGATCGGTTGCGGCCCGAGCGCTGGCTGCGTCCCACAACGTGCGACACGCCCACCACTGAAAATCAAACTCCAGCTCCGACCAGAACCGGCGCATCAAGTCGTTGCACATTTCCACCGCGCACTGGCGTTGCTCGTCCCCCTCGTACAGGACCGTCACAGGCCAGGTCTCTCGAACCTCTTGGCAGCTTCCCTCGGTTTTCATGGTCAGACTCGGGTGTCGGAAGGCAGATGCAATCCGCCATCCGACGTAACGTCGGCCTCCTGGCCTGAATTGCAAGTGAAAGTTATTGCCAGGCTGCCGGCTGCTGCCGCTTGCGCGCCCGCGTCAGGTCGGGCCGGCTGTACCAGCCCGCTGCCCGGCAAAGCGGCTGCCCACGTGCTGTCGGCATCCTGCCGACAGAACTGGCGGCCTGTTGCCTCCCTGAAACGCCTTCCGGCAGGATGCGGGAAGCCCGCTGCCGCTGAACCTGCGGACATTCCCGAGGCACGGGCAGGTCGGCCGCCTCGCGGCGGCGGCTCCAGACTCTCCAAGCGCCGTGCCCACCGCGGAATACTCTCGGGCTGAGCCCCGAGGCCAAGCCCCGTTCGCGGCTGCTTCCTTGAACTCAGCGGCGCAGGAGGGCCTCGATGTCGTCCGCCTCGATCGGGATGTCCGCCATCAGGTCCTCCTGGCCCGTTTCGGTGACCAGGATCGTGTTCTCCAGTCGGATGCCGAACCCCTCGTCGCGGATGTAGATACCCGGCTCGCACGTAAGCACCCAGCCCGGCGCAATCTTCTGACGCGCGTAGAGCACATCGTGCACGTCCAGGCCGATCGGGTGCGAGACACCGTGCATGAAGTACGGTTTGACCGCCGGCTCGTTCGGGTCCTGCCGGCGCAGTTGGGCCGGTTTGAGCAACCCCAGCCGCACGCACTCCTCGGCAATCAGCACCTCGGCCTCGCGGCGCAGGTCCTGAATGGTCTTACCCGGCACCATGGCGCGGACCATTTGTCTGAACACCCGCAGCACCGCGTCGTACACCTGTCGCTGTCGGCGGGTGAACCGGCCGCTGACCGGCACGGTGCGGGTGAGGTCCGACATGTAGTGGCGGTAACCCGCGGCCACGTCCAACAGCAGCAATTCACCCCGGCGGCACACGCGGTCGTTGCGTGTGTAGTGCAGCACGCAGGTGTTCGGGCCGCTGGCGATGATGGGCGGGTAGGCAAAGCCGGCCCGATGCCGGGTGAACTCGTAGGCAAACACCGCCTCGATTTCCGCCTCGTTGACCCCCGGTCGCACGCGGCGCAGCGCCCGCCGGAAACCCTGACCGGTCAGGCGCGACGCCTGGCGGATCAACGCCACCTCCGGGGGCGACTTGACCACGCGCAGCTCGTGCATCAGGGGCGCCAGCCGCCGATACGTGTGGAGCGGGTAGCGCCGCTGGCATTCGCGGATGAACCGCGCATCGCGGGTTTGCACCTCCGGCTGGGCCCGGTAATGCTCGTTGCTGTTGAGGAAGACCTGCTCGGACTCGCACATCAACTGCCGGAACACCGTGGGAAACTCGCTCAACCAACGGACCTGGCGGATGCCGGAGATGCGTGTGGCCTCCTCCTTGGTCAGCTTGTGGCCCTCCCAAATGGCTAGGTGCTCGTTGGGCTGGCGCAGAAACAGCACCTCGCGCTGGCGTTCGTCAAAGGCATCGGGCGCCAACACCAGAATGGTCTCCTCCTGCTCGATGCCCGTCAGGTAATAGAGGTCGGCATTCTGGACGTGGCCCATGACGCCATCCGCGTTGGTGGGCATCACGTCGTTGGCATTGAGGATGGCCAGGGCGTTGCGCGGCAGCAGGCGGCGCAATCGGTCACGGTTCAGCCGAAACAGGTCGGCTTGCACAAGCTCAGGTTTCATCATTCGGTCAGGACCGCCAGGGGGGCAGGCCATCCGCATTAGACCGACACGGTTTGCAGGGGTCAAGCCCGCTGCAGCCGCCCGTCGCGCCGCAGCCGGTACCGTTCACCGCGCCACTCGATGCGCCGCCCCGCAAACGCGCCAGCCCAGACGCCAACCTGGAGCAGGTCTTTGACGGGCACCAGCCACCCCTCACGCCAGCGGGCGCTCGAACCCGTCAACCGGCGCTGCAGATCCAGCGCCACCAGGAGCCGCATCGCCAGCAGCGCCACAGCCAACAAGACGGGTGGCGTCAAGCCGCCCCCGAGGGCGGCGCGCGTGTTGCCGGCGGCTACGCCGGTTGCCAGCCACAGCAGCGGCCACAGCGTGCCGTTGGCCAGCAGGCTCAGAAAATACGGCCCCGGCTGGCAGACGCGAATCGTCCGCGCCCAGCGCAGTTGGTGTGCCCAGACCTGCCCCCAGGAACGCGGCGGGTCGTAGCAATCCACGACCACGGGGCACAGTTCCACGCGCCAGCCCGCCCGGGCCACGCGGTGGCCCAACTCGTAATCGTCCGCCAGGTGATCCGCAAACGCCGCAAACCCGCCGATCTGCTCCAGCGCCTCCCGGCGCACGGCCATGACCGCGCCAAGAGCAAAGTCCTGCGGCTTGAGCATCCGCGCCTGCAGGACCTGACTCCAGAAGTCTGCGTTGACCGCGACGGCTTCGCATCGGTGGGCGGCGCTGGCCGCGCCAGCCAGCCGATACAGACAGTTGACCAAACCAACCGGCGAGGTTGGCCCGCAGGTCGAAGGCGCGCCGCCGGTGGGGGGATGGGCCGAGCGAGCCGAGCCGTCCGGCTGCGCGCCAAATGGAATGACCAACTGCGTCAACAAGTCCGGCGGCGCGAGCACGTCCGCATCGCTGACCACCAGCAGGTCGTGCGCGGCCAACGGTTGCAGTTGCACCAGCTTGGCGACCTTGGCATTGACGCCGCGCCGTTCCGGGCAAAGCACGAGGCGCGCGTTGCGACCCGGGAATTCGGCCAGCAACCGCTTCACCAGCTCGCACACCGGGTCGGCCGGGTCGGCCACGCCAAACAGCACTTGGAGGTCGCCCGGATAGTCCTGGGCCAGCCAACTGCGCAAACAGGCAGCCGTGTGCGCGTCCGCGCCTTTGAGCGGCTTGAGGAGCGTCAACCCGGGCGTAAACCCACGGTTGGCAGTGCGCTGGTGCAGCGGAAACCGCCGCCCCGCCAGCCATTGCCAAACCGTCAACCCCGCGCTCAGCAGGGCCGGCCCCACCAACATGGTGTGCAAGTTCACCGCCACTTCCTAAACGTGCTCGCTCCGCCCCGCAAGCGCGCTGTGGGGCGACTGTCGGCTGCGCTTCGCGAAAGCCGACCGGGCTGGTGGTCGAACGCGCCTGGAAAGCGACTTGGACACTGACCGGGCGCAACAAGGAGGGAGGACCGTTCCGGCCCGTCGCACGGGGCGGGGGGCGTGGCTCGGTCCTGCGACACGCCCCGGAGGCGCCCCCTGCCATCAATCCCACGCCCGGCCTTGGCGCGCCGCGAGCGATCACGGACCCAAAACGAGCGGCCCTGCAGGCGGGTGCGCTCTGGCCGCGGCCCTTTGCTTGAGTCCGCGGCCAGGTCTATAGTGGGAGGCGATGTGGGACTCCGAGCAGGCTGCGCGCATTGCGGGACTCCGCCGCACCGTGTGGGGCGGTCTGGCGGCGGCTTTCGCGCTGTGGCCATTTGTGATTATGAGTGCCGATACAAACAGGACGGCAAAGGCCGAGGTTGCAACATTTGGGGGCGGTTGTTTCTGGTGTTTGGAGGCGATGTTTCGCACGCTCCCAGGTGTCAAGTCGGTCACCAGCGGCTACGCAGGTGGCCATACACCAAACCCCACTTACCAGCAGGTCTGCTCCGGCACGACCGGCCATGCCGAGGTCATCCAAGTGGAGTTCGACCCGGCGCAGATCTCCTACGCCAAGCTGTTGGAGGCCTTTTGGGACGCGCATGACCCCACAACGCCCAACCGCCAGGGCCATGACGTTGGCACGCAATATCGCTCGATCATCCTTTACCACACGGACGCGCAGCGGCAGACGGCCGAGCAATCCAAGCAATCCGCCGCGGTGAGATTTGCCGCGCCAATTGTGACCGAGATCGTGCCGTTGACCCGCTTTTGGCCGGCGGAGGCCTACCACCAGGAGTACTTTCGCAAGAACCCGCAGGCGGCCTACTGCCAAGCGGTGGTGCGACCCAAAGTGGAGGCCTTCCAAAAGGCGCGGCAGGCCCGTTAGCCGCCCGGCCAAAGCACGGCGGTCCTTGCGCGATGGGGCATCCCGCTGCTGGATTCTGCCCGCAGACCGTCACCGGACTCTGATGCCCGCCCCGTCGCACGGGCCTACCCATAGTCGCTTGCGCCAGGCAGCGGTACTACCGATTGCCGTGGAGCAATCGGCTCGGGGTGAGTGAACCCGGTGCGCAGGTTCTGGCGGCTTGGCCGTGGCGGCCAAGCCCCGGGAGTGGGCAACCGTCAGGCCCTTCCATCTCCCTTGGCGCTTCAATTGGCCTGACCGTACTGGCGGATTCGCCGTGGTCCGTCGGCGGCCAGAGGGTGAAAGTTTTGCTTTGCCGCGGGGCTTTGCGGGCTAAGTTGAATCAGGAAGCGAATGCGCAAGGTGACGTGTGGTGTGCGGTTGCGGCTGGTGGCGGTGGTGATGGTCGTGTCGCTGCCGGTCGTGGTTTTGACGGCGGCATTCAACCTGCCGTGGCTGGGGCTTGCGCTCGGGCTTGCAGCCGCGCTGGCGGCGGTGTGGGTTGGTGCTGATCTGCTGCTGCTGCGGCAGGTTCGCCTCCTGTTGGAAGCGGTTCAGCGTCTCGCTGCCGGCGACCTGCGCAGTCGGACGGGGATTCGAGCGACCTGCGAATTGGGCCAACTGGCCGAGGCGATTGACCGTCTGGCCGAGGCGATGGAGCAACAGAGCAGCCGGCGGCAAAAAGCGGAGGCAACGTTGGCCGCTCGCGCGCGTCAACAAACGGTCGTGGCCGCGCTGGGCCAGTTGGCGCTGGCCACCCCGGAGCTGCAGCCGTTGTTGGATCACGTGGCGCTGTTCATTGCTCAAACGCTGGAGGTGGAGTTCAGCCAGGTGTGGGAGTTGACGTCGGACGGCGGGGCCTTGCAGTTGCGCGCCGGGCAGGGCTGGCGGTCCGGCTGTGTGGGCCGGGTGCGCGAACCGATGGCGCCGGACCTGCAGGCCGGCTACACGCTGGAGCGCGGCGAGCCGGTGGAGGTGAGCGACTATCGGGGGGAACGGCGATTCCGATTGCCGGACCTGTTTCGTGAGCACGGTGTGGTCAGCAGCGTAACCGTGCCGGTGACGCTGCAGGACGGCCGCTACGGCGTGTTGGGGGCCCAATCCATCCGTCCCCGCCAGTTTACCGAGGACGAAATCCACCTGTTGTTGTCCATCTCGATGCTGCTGACCGTGGTGCTGGAGCGCCGGAAAACCGAGAGCGAGATGGAGAAGCTGGCCACTTTTGCCCAGCTCAATCCCTACCCTGCATTTGAGCTGTCGGCCGATGGAGCGGTGACTTACTGCAACGCGGCCGCGCAGCGGCTGGCGCAGGCCGTGGGGCGGGCGCATCCCCGCGAGTTGCTGCCGCCGGACTGGCAATCGCTGGTGCAGCACTGCCTGGGCAGCGGTCAGAGCCGGCTGCATTACGAGGTCCAAACTGCCGGGCGCACGTTGTCCTGGTCGTTTCACCCGGTCGTGCCGGGGCGGGCGGTCCACTGTTACGTGCAGGACATCACGGACCGACTGAACTTGGAAGCGCAGTTGCGGCAGGCCCAGAAGATGGAATGCGTGGGCCAACTGGCGGCCGGGGTGGCGCACGACTTCAACAACCTGCTGACCATCATTCAAGGCCATGCCGGGATGCTGATGAGCCGGTCGGACCTGCCGCCCAAACTGCTGGAGGCCTCCCGCAACGTGTACGAGGCAGCGGAGCGGGCTGCGACCTTGACCCGGCAATTGCTGATGTTCAGCCGCAAGAACCTCATGCAGGCGCGGCCGCTGGATTTGCGGGACATTGTGGGCAACCTGTCCAAGATGTTGCAGCGGTTGCTGGGCGAGACCATCACGCTGCAGTTCCAGTCCCCGGCCAGCCTGCCGTTGGTTTCGGGGGACGCCGGCATGCTGGAGCAGGTGTTGCTCAACCTGGCGGTCAATGCCCGCGACGCCATGCCCAAGGGCGGTCGGCTGACCATTGCGCTGGCGGAGGCGGATGTGGACCAAGCCCACGTGGCGACGCATCCTCCGGGGCGAGTTGGCCGGTTTGTTTGCCTGCGGGTCACGGACAGCGGCTGCGGCATGGACGCCGCCACGCTGGGACGCATCTTCGAGCCGTTTTTTACCACCAAAGAGCCGGGCAAGGGCACGGGGCTGGGGCTGGCCACCGTTTACGGCATTGTGCAGCAGCATCAGGGCTGGATCGAGGTGGTGAGTCAGGTCGGCGTGGGCACGACGTTTTCAATTTACCTGCCGCCCCTGGCCGAGGCTGCTGTGCCCGCGCAGAAACAGCCGGCCGAACAGGCCGCCGCGCCGGTGCGCGGCGGTCAGGAGCGGGTTTTGGTGGTGGAAGATGAACCGGTGTTGCTCGAGTTGGCGGTGACCGTGCTTCAAGAACACGGCTACCAGGTGGCCTCCGCCAGCACAGGAGCGGAGGCGCTGTCGGTCTGGAAGGCGCGCCCGGGCGGTTTCGACCTGCTGCTGACGGACATGGTCCTGCCGGAGGGCTTGTCGGGCCTGGAACTGGCCGAGCAGCTTCGTGCGCTGAAGCCCGATCTGAAGGTGCTCCTGACCAGCGGCTACGGGATTGACGACATTGGCCAGGAGGCGGCGCGGCGACTCGGCGCGCGGCTGTTGCAAAAACCGTATCCGCATCCGGCCCTGGCCCGAGCGGTGCGCGAGTGCCTGGACGCCTGACGCGCGGGCGGATCGCGGGCTGTTTCCGGAGACCGCCGGCGACCTCCACGCGCGAGCGCCCGCCCCGTTGCCGCCGCAGCCTGCCTCACCCGGGCGGGCGACCGGTTACTCGTTATGCGGAATCCGGATGGTGCTGCCCCCGATGAATTCGCGGATGACGGCGTCACCCGGGATGAGCCGGTCGCGCGTGGCCCCGTCCAGGCCCGCCACCGATTCCAGCAGTTTGCGGACGCGCTCATAGCGGATGCGGGCGTCCAAGAAGCTGGTGTATGGCTGGAATTCCTCGGGCGTGGGCAGATAACCGTTCGGGCCGACAAAGAACGGCTTGAGCACCGGCAGGTCAAACGGAAAACCGCTGTTGATCACGCAATCGGCCAGGCCCTGCAGCGGGATGATGCTGAACAGCTCGCCGGCCCGCACGTAGTGCCAATGCAGCAGGGTCAGCAACGGGCGATGGCTGCGGTATTTCAGGTCGCGCAGCATCCGCCGGATCAGCCGCACATCGGTGAACTTGCACAGGCGCTGGTCGGCGCCGTCTCCCTCGTAAAGCGGGTTGAGCGTCTCCAGGTAGAGCCGGAACTGGCTTCGGGGTTCGATGCCCTCGGTGATGGGCGGGTAGAGGCCGTGCAGGCAGTCCAGCAGCAGGATTTGATCGGGCTCGAGCCGGACGGGCTTGCTGCCCACGCGACGGCCCTCCTTGAAGCTGTAAACCGGTTTCTCGATGGTCTGGCCCGCCAGCAGCTCGGTCAGGTGACGGTTGAGCAACTGGATGTCCAGCGCCTCCGGCGCCTCGTAATTCCGGTCGTTGATCCAGTCGGTCGGGTGTTCGACGAGCGACCAGAAATAATCGTCCAGGTTGAGCATCAGAAAGCGCAGGCCGTGTCGCTCCAAGCGGCTGGTAAGCTTCACCGTGGTGGTGGTCTTGCCGGAGGAACTGGGACCGCTGACCCACAACAGCCGGATGTTGTCCCCGGCATCGAGTCGCGCCATGACTTTGCGCGCCGCTTCGTCGAGTGCCGCTTCGTACGCGGCGAGCGCGTCGTCCACCAGCGATTTGAGTTTGCCGGCGCGGACGAGGTCATTGAGTCCGGCTACGGTGTGGCAGCCGCGTTGGCGGTTCCACTCGAGGATCTTGTCCATCCGGTGGCGCGGGAAACCGTTGCCGGCAAATTGAGTTTCGTTGATCGCGCCCTCGCGCAGCCAGTGCCGGCCCCAGCGGTAACACTCGTAGCAATCCGCCGCGTTCTGGAAGCCGTAGCTGCGCAAGGCATGGAGCACTTCGTCCTGGATGGTCTCGATCGTCGGGGGAAAATTCGCGATGAGATGATGCGGGTCGGAGTTGAGACAGACAACGACGATGTCGGCGATGAACCCGGCAATCTCCTCGTCGGTGTCGTACGTTTCGAAGATATGGCCGTTGATATCCGGCAGGTAATCCTGCCGGAACCCGCCCATGGATTCGGCGGCGCGGAGGATGGCGCGGACGATGGCCGCCTGGTCAAAGGTCACGAGTGCGCGGTTGCGTTTCTGGACTTTGATGATGCGATTCTGAACCGGCATGGCGGCCGGCAGTGTAACACAAGCGCGCGGGCGCGGAGAATGGATTCCACGGGAAACCCCTCGGAGAATTAAAACGTGAAAACTTCCCGATCATCGAGATCCACCTGACCGCCCCGAGATCGTTCGTCCTGCGCCAAGCCAGCGGCCATGTTTACGATCAGAATTCCCCGAGGAGATTCTTCAGCGGAATCGGAAAATCAGATGTGATAAGCATCAAAAGGTCATGAAGAAGGCTTCGGTCATGGCACATTGGCTTGAGGAATCAAACTCAACCAAAGGAGCCATTCATGACGACCGAAGCCTCAGAGAAGTTATACGCAGGCTTGGACCTGCATGCCAACAATACCTATTGCGCGGTGATCAATCAGGCGGGCCAGCCGGTGTTTCAACAGCGGCTGGGCAACGAACTACCGACGATCTGCCAGGCGCTCCAGCCGTATCAGGCCCAACTCCAAGCGGTGGCGGTGGAGTCCACGTTCAATTGGTACTGGCTGGTGGACGGTCTGCAAGCGGCCCACTTCCCGGTGCAGTTGGCCAATCCGGCGAAGATCCAGCAGTACACGGGCCTGAAACGCACGGGCGACTCCAGCGATGCGTTGTGGTTGGCCGAGCTGCTGCGGCTGAACATCCTGCCGACGGGCTACATCTATCCGAAAGCACAACGGGCGGTGCGCGACATGGCGCGGCGGCGGATGTTGGTGGTGCAACAGGCGACCCGCACGTTGTTGTCGTTGCAATCGATGGTCACGCGTCACACGGGCCAGACCGTGCGCGGGCGCGGCTTGGAAGACTGGACGCTGGTGGAAGTGGGGGCGGCGTTTCCCGAACCGGCCTCGCAGGCGACCGCGCTCGCGTTGCTGGAGTTGCTGCGCGAACAGCGGCGGATCCAGCACGCGCTGGAGAAGCACGTGTTGGCGCAAGTGAAGTTGGCCGGGGCGTGGGAGCGGCTCCTGACACTGCCGGGTGTGGGGAACATTCTCGGGGTGACGATCCTGCTGGAGACCGGACCGATCGCGCGTTTTGCCAGTGCCGGCGATTACGCGTCGTACTGTCGGGCGGTGGACAGTCGCTGCGACAGCAACGGCACCAAGAAGGGCGAGAACAACCGCAAGAACGGCAACCAGTACCTGGCCTGGGCGTTTGTGGAAGCGGCGAATTTTGCGGCGCGTTACAACGCCAAAGCGCACGCGTGGTTGGCGCGCAAGACGGCGCGGACGCTGCGCGTGGTGGCGGTGAAAGCACTGGCGTGCAAGCTGGCCAAGGCGGCGTACTACGTGTTGCGCGACAACGTGGCGTTCAGCGAGCAGAAAATGTTTGGATAAAGATTGCAGCGGCGGTCGCCAGCCCGGATTGGGGTTGGTTCACAACCAGAGGATGTGATTGGGAGCGATCGCCACTGTCAGCCGTGAGACGGACTGCCGGACCCCTGTTTTGCCTGTCGTGTGAGCTCGCGAGGGTTGGACGCCCCGAACGGCGAGGAGCGAGCCAAAGAGTTGAGAAATCAAACCAGTGGACACACGACGGTACGGAAGCTTTTCTAGTCCCGACCGGAGTCGGGATGGGACGCGGCGCGAGTCGTCCGGACGCGCTCCCGTCTAGAACCAGATGGGTGACTGCACAAAACAGAACGGAACAAGCCAGGCGCGGACGGGAGTCGCAGGTCAGTCGCACGGTAAATCCGAGTCGCAAAAGTCAGGCCTTACCAGCCAATGGGTGGAGTGTTTTTGTCTTGATCGGAACCTTTTATGGGTGACCCTAATCGCCGGCCGCAAACTGCCCCTACCCACCCCAATCGCCGCGAAGGCGTCGTAGCGGTAGTCCACGCGCACCGCGCCGTTGGTGGCCACCGTCAGCCGGTTCTCGTGGTCGTACTCATAGGTTCACACCCAGTCGCTGGAAAATGAACAATACCTAGCAGTGCCAGGTATGTTCCAAAAACAGCGGGTGCCTTGTTCACATTTCAAGTGCCAGCCCCGCATTGGTGAGTGTCCAAATGTCGAAAACTCAGATGTGACCCCAATCGCCTACAAATGAACTCGACAGCAGCCGCCGTCCCGCAACCGTGCGACTCAAGTCAGTTTCTGCGATGAGCGGTCACGCGGTCGCATTGTGCCACCGCGCCAGGTGATCGGCGTGCGACTGCAAGTACGCGCCCGGGCCATGGAACTTGTCGTCGTGGGGCTGGGCAGCGGATCGGATCCGCGCCGAATCCTTCCACGGCTCCGGAATGCCCGGATGAAACGGCGCGCCGATTCCGAATTTGCGTTCGCACAACACGTCAACCGCCGCGCGTATGTCGCCGTGATGGGGCGGGCAATAACCCTCGAGCTCCCCGGCCAGCCGGTGGGGTTGGGTCGGGCCAACGCGCATCCGTGTCGTAGCGGAATCGCAGCCCCGGTGCCCGCGGGTTCCGTCGGAAGCTTCAACCGGCCTTACGTACCTTCGGCTGGAGAACTGATTTCACAGGGAAATCTGCACAAAAGGCCAAACGTGGTTGAGTTAGTGTGAAACAGTTTGACATGCCAAACAAATGTTATGTATATCAAACACGCATGACTAGTCAGGCTGATTTTGAGCGTTTAGTCCGGGAATTTGAAGTCCACAGAAAACGTTCGCGCGAATTGGAACGGGTCATCTTGGAAGCGATTGATGTTCTGGCTGAGACGAAACATTCGTTCAAATCGCGTCGGCTCGGCGAACTTCGGGCGCGGCTGCAAAGCGTCCTGGTCGGAGAATGATAAGCGGTGAACTACAGCAACATTGATTTGAGGATGCGGTTCGGGGTGCGTGGTGCAGCGGTTGGTGCTGAGAAATACGAGCCGGGACGGGAACGGAGCGCGCCGCGAGAGACCAAGCGTGGAGTGACAACGGAACACGCCGCGGCCAGCCGGCGTCGTCCCCACCGTGCAAAAGGTGAGTCGGTGACCGCCATGTGATTCGATAACGAAATCGTTTTGGACAGGGACGGCTAACGGTTCCCCACGTGGCGGGGAAAAGTTGAGGCGTAACTCGACGGTCCAGCGGACAAGCTGGGTTGGGGTTACGCCTTTTCTATTTTAGCTGCGGAGGAAAATGAAACAGAGGAATGGATTCATCTATGTTGCCTGTCAACCTCCGACAGCCGCTTGCGGGGGCGAGCGAGCGCAGCGAGCGAGGGGGCTGACGGCCTGTGGTGCTGCGGGATTCTC